>Ga0265294_10005724_pt1 | contig 15118 bp, 22 predicted proteins | sample MunlanPumphouse3_FD_192504 | JGI IMG/M metagenome (GOLD analysis project Ga0265294, IMG submission 192504) | Groundwater microbial communities from a municipal landfill in Southern Ontario, Canada - Pumphouse #3 | ecosystem: Environmental > Aquatic > Deep subsurface > Groundwater | place... | reverse complement strand
ACTCCTTTGTTATTTTTATGTGAAATACAATATAGAATAAAAAGCTATTCTATACCAATTAACTTTTCGTTATATCTACAAATCTATCGGTAGTATAGTCATTAATAGTTTTGAAAACTCTTTTAGAGTTTAATGAATAAGAATTTGTCTCTTCTCCTGGTATTAATACTTTTCCTTCGAACATATCCTTATCCCTAACCCAGACAGTATTTAATGGGTATTTTTCTGTTTGATATAATGCTCTATACAAAACTTTATGCTTACCAGTACTTTCATCAATAGCATCATCACAAATAACCATATATTGTTTAGAAGAATCCTTGTAGTGAACATACAGATGACCAGTTATAGCTTTCATTCTACGTATTCCTCAAAAGTAGGTTTAAATGTCTTTTTTTCTTTTTTCCTTCAAAATCCTTTGATACTCTTCTTTCAAAATCATTTTTAGATTATAGCTTCCTAAATTTTTAGAAACTAAAATAGATTCTGTAGAGTATACAACATCCAGACGCATTCCTTTATCCTGAAAATATCTAACAGTAGAATCTATTTCTTCACAAGCCTCATCATCCGTAAATTCATCCAATTTAAAAAATGTAGCTAAAATTATTTTATTATTCTTTAGGTTGGTAATGACCAAAGATCGCATAAAAACTTTATCCTTGGAATTCTCTTCATGATAATGAGCAATGCAAGCTACGTGATTTGAAAAATTCATTAATAAACCATTCTATTATGTGTTTTTAGCGTTCTCTGTATTTCTATCAAACATCTCTTGTGTTCTTGGACATAGCCCATTAGTTCTAGCTCGATACATAAATTCCATCCAAGTTTCTTTGTGATCAGTAGGTTTTTCTTTTATCATTTTACTAGATCCTTTTAGTTTGGTAGATAGTTAAATATAGTATATATTACATCATTTTTTCATAAGAATATCTATATTTATAATGATTTAATTGTGAAAGGAGAAAAATTATAATGCTTATAAGATCTAATCTTGAATTCGAAAAAGGCACAAAAATAAACTGTAATACAACAAAGGAAAATTGTATTCCTATCACAAAAGGAAACAATGGGCCTATTATAGGATGTGTAGTAGATTTAATTCAAAAAGAAAAGGAATTGTTAATAGTAGGAAGAATAAATAATAAGGATACTGAAGATTCCATAATTAAAGGCAGTAATTGCTTTTCCTGTGGTTCCTATCAAAAATAAAAATTCTATATTTAAAATCCATGGTTACTTCCTATTACGGTTCTATATACCTTTCTAACGCGCAATATAAACTTACTCCTGTTAGCGTTTCTATAGGTGTACCAAACTTAAATCCAAATATATTTTCCATTAAAGAATTAAATCCATCTATTAGCCTTCTGAAGGATTATCATAAATATGAAGTATTTGATAAAAGACATATGACTGAAAACGAATACATAAAACGATATTACGAAGAAACATTAAAAAATTTGTCTCCAAGTAAAATATATGAAAGGATCCTTTATCTAGTTTCAGAAATAAGTCTTGAAGCAGCTTTATGTTGCTTTTGCAAACCAAAATCTTTCTGTCATAGGCATTTAATAGCTGCTTGGATAAACCAAATTCTAAAAGAAGATCTAATTGTGGAAATTGGAGAAAGCAACCCAAGGTATGTCTATACTGAAAAAGGGATATTTAGAAAATATTCAGAAACAAATAGCACCTTAGAATTAGAAGAATTACCATGACCGAAGGCAGTATCCCTAAATTTTTTTCAAGATGCTTGATCCCTAGTGTTCCTACCTGTAATATTAAAAATTTGGTGGAAATGACCCCTATTTATCTTCCTGTGGAAGATAACTGGACATCTTGTCATTACACATGGGCTTGGATAGAAGAATCCGATTTAGAAATTGCTAATTTATTTTTAATTAATTTTGAGGAAATTTATGGAGAATCTGAAAGAATACGAAAAACAAAAGTGGCATCCCCTAGTCCTGATCTAACCGAATTCCAATATCTCTCAAGGTATCAAATGGAAATGAATATTGAAGATAAAATACTCATTTTTCATATTTATTTGCACGATAGAACAATAGAAGTACAAAAGTATAATGGAACAACTATTGAGATGTGTCGCTATATAAGAGAATTACCCGTAGGATATATGAAGCATTTCTTTAATGAAAACGGAATGTACCAAGGTCCTTTTGAGCTTAAAAAATCTATACAATTGGGTTCTTATGCTAAGGACCTTAATAACTTGATTAGTGTTACATCTTTACAGATAGATTGTAAAAATCTAGTAAGCCTAGGAAATCTTAGATTCGTAACAGATACACTTAGATTTATTAATCTTGAATTTGAACCTAAAATAGTATCAATGAGAAGCATTGAAAGAGCAGGTAAGATAATACTTAAAGGAGATATCTTTTTAACGGATATTCACCTTATTGATAAAGACACATATATGGAAATACAGGATAAGTTTATTTTTAGTTTATCCATCAGAATGACTGTTCAGGAATATATGAATAAGATTAAAAATGCTCAAGAAATTCCAATAGAAGAGATTCCTATAACTATGCATATGAAAAAAGATTTTCCACTTATCTCCTACATTCTAAACCAACGTTTGAAAGGGGAATCAGTATATGAATGATATAGTAGAAATACCTGATTTTCGAGATGAAAGTTGGTCAAATAGTGAATACAATCTAACAGATATCATAGGGTTAGTACCTATTTATTTTCCATTAAAATCCGCTTATTCTTATGAAAAAATTTTCATAAAGTCCGATGAAGTAAATTCAGCTTTAAGAATGATAGAAATTATAAAAGATTACACTGGTATATACGAATACGCTTGTGTGAACCAAAATGAATCCGAGAAAAATTTATGGTTTGGTAAAAAAGAATGTACTATTGGTGATACTGTTATAAATTTTAGTTTTTTTGCTTTTTATAACTATGGTAGTTATAGCCATATGGATGGTAAAGATATTTTAGGTAATAGAAGTTACTACTCAGAATCATCATATATTAATGACTATTTCGTTAAAAATAAGTTATTTGATAGAAACGGTTTTTATCTTGGTCCAGAAGTTATTTCTAATACGAAGGCACTAATGGTACCTTCAGATGCTATTAGTCTAAAAGGACTAAAAGAGTGTAAAAGGCTAAATTTATTCAACGCTCAAAAATTAATAGATATTAGTACCATTCAGAAATGCTACGATTGGTTAATTTTGCCTAGATCCAGAATAGGTAGTGAACTTATTTTTTCATTAAAAGGATTAAAAAATGTAGGTACTATAATTATGGATTCTGATACATATATTATTGACGCTGAAGATTTAGATTGCATAGTTGTTATTAGACCTATTGTAGATGATGAGTGTGTAGAAGAAGTTTTGGTAACATTTAGAGAATACTATGACCTGATAGATACTGTCACAAACTGTGAAATTGCTGATTTACTTCTTAGTGATTCTTTTTTAAAAATACCACAGTGTCAAGTAATAAAGAATAAGAGATTAAGAGGATTAGAAGTTTTCGAGTAGTACACTATGAATGCAAAACCTATAATCCCATATATAACTTTAAATTACTGCTTCGATTCGTTTTTTATCGAATTGGAGGATTCTGAGTATACTAAAATTATTTCAATAATTACAAACATTGAAATACTAATAAAAACAAAAGACCTGCAAGATTTTAGATTGTTAGAAACTGTTTTTTCGGAGATTTATGGTATAGAATCTCCGAAAACCTATTACCTTATAAATGACTATAATACTAATAATAATTATTATGTCTACTCTATTAAAGTGAATGGACATAACTCGATATTATTCTATATAAATGAACAATTAAGAAATATGTTTCATCTTGATAATCGTGAATTAAAATTATCTAGTGACTGGGTTCTTAATAATTTATTTAATGAAAAAGGATTATATATAGGCCCTGAAAGAATAGAGTGCGGATTAATTATAGCTAATACGGAAAACAAAATAACAAGTCTAAAGGGGATTTCTATAGTCGAAGGTGATTTACTTCTTTATGATGTTTTTTTAGACATGCCTGATCTAATTCAAGTATATGAATCCTTATTTATATTCGATTCTAGTTTATTATCCTATCCCATAATTGAATTAAAATTCCCTAAATTTGTACAGAAAAATAAAATACACTTAATTTCAGATAGAATAATTCCGATTACAAAAGGTAAAATAAAAGAAGTAAAAGGTAGTATTTCTAGTAGCAGTTATCCTGGTTCTGGTGATATTGTTACTCAACACTCGAAAGATTTTTACAAAGAAATAAAAAGAGCAGTAAATAGATCCTTAGAAGATATAGTTTTGATACTAAATAATCCTTCTAAAAAGATAAATACTATTGCTAAAACAATTATGGTAGGACGACTTAATAATCAAAAATATGAAATTACTTTGAAATAGTAATAGAGTTATTACTATTATTACTATTATTAAATTTTAACAGGAAAATGCCATTATGTTAAATTATTTAGAAAATATAAGATGTTCCTATATTGATAAAACAATCTATAATGGAAATACTATTTGGCTGCATTATAAAGGTGGACTCTATCTAGAACTTGGAAAGATGGAAAAGGATATTAGCAATGAGCCTTTAGTAAATTCTAATATAATAACAATAGATGAATTTAAGCTATTAATGCGATTAGATACGATTCCAGCATATGGTAAACCAGAATGGAAACCATTATCTTTTGGAGAAATTGTTATGGTTTATGAGGGGGATCTTATTGCAGAAGGAATTGCTTTAGGTACTAACAAGGAATCTAAGCGTTCTTTGTGTGAGTGCGGTTGCGAAGGAGAATGTAATGACGATGAAGTCTATTCTAAAGAGTGGCATGAAATTGAAAGTGATGAAGAATTGACAGAAGTAGCTGTTAGGTTAATGGATATACTGAAACGATAGGGGAAAAGAATGGTTGAAAAAATCTACAGGCTTCAATGCGAGTGCGGTAATGAAATTGCTGAAGGTAAAACTAGACTTGAATGTCTTAAGAACGCTAGAGATGCTGAATTAGTAGTTAGAGAAGATAAAGCTTTTTGTTGTAGATATACATGTGTTGAAACTTTCAAAAAATTATATGGAAAATATCCTAAAGAATTTAGGTGAAGATAATATGAGTATGAATGATTTTTCATTTCAGAAACAAATAAAAACTATTTCTTGTCTCATAGATGGAATATTGTTTAAAGTATACAAAATTGACTTTTGTGATAAACAAATGATTTACTTAATAACTCGACTTTCGATTAGAGACCCTAAAAGAGTATTAAAAACAATGAAATTAAAGCATTTAATTGGTAATGTTTTCAGGATTAGTGAACTACCTCGACGCTAAAGACGTCGCAGCTTCGTGATTCCACGCCGATGACTTACACAAGGACGTACATCCCTGCACAGAGGTCAAAAGCTCCTCACGCTTGAAAAATCCCTGGGTCCCCCAGGTACTATTAACAATGGCACCGTGCCTTGAGACATATACACCATGTTCTTCGCAGAATGAACATCCCTGTCCTCAGGTGCCAGTCCACAATCACAAATATATACGCGCTTTGAGACAGGCATGTCATGCATCTGACCACAATTGTAACAAAGCTTTGTTGTCGGCTCAGACGCTGGCAACACATGTGTCGCAAACATCTTCACTTTAGACTTCACCCTGCCAAGCACGGAATACTGCACGGCTTTCCCGTGTCCACCAGAATGCCACTTCTTCAACAACTCATCCTGCATGTACACATGCTGGTGCTGCTTGATCTCATGGACTATCTTGTTCGCCAAGTCGTTCTTCCTGTCTGTGATCTTCTGATGCTCTACGCCTATCAACCATTTAGTCTGCTTCCAGCCACCTGACCGCTTCACCTGACGAGCAAGCTTCTTTTGAAGCTTTTTCAGACGGTCTGTTTCTTTGACCTTAGCCTTGAACTTGCGACCGTCACTCAACGTGACGGCTGTCTCACATCCTAAATCTATTCCTAAATCCTCTTTCTTCTTTGGTACCGGTTCACAAGCAGTATCTCTGTAACAGGCTACTGAGATGTAGTAGCCCCTAGGCGTATTAAGCAGCTTTGCATTCGCGATCTCATACCCTTTCTCCAGAAACTGATCCGTACCACTTACACGTAACCATCCTGAAATTCCTTGCACATGGACTTTGCCTTTCTTCAAAGTATATGTAATGCCGTGTTGCTTGAGTTCTAAGGCCTTGCACTCTGATCGGTACTTGAGCTTGCCGACCTTCTTGCCTTTCTTTTTAAGTGCTGCTAGAGCCTTGATGTTCGAAAGCATCTGGGCCTGCAGCGATTGTTTCATCTGCGAGCCCAGGTATTTGAACTCGCTCTCCACAGGATTCTTGTCTTTGTCTAGATGGATCACTATCTTTTGCTTGGTGGAGTAGGAACTCAAAGCGTTCCCCTGCTCTGACCATGAGAGCAAGGCGTTAGCAAGCCACTTAGCTTCTACAAACATCATGGACAGTGCCTCGCACTGTTTTGCACTCAATTTGTTCTTCTGAACCTTGAGCTGAAAGACATGGCAAGACTGAGTAGTCCGCTTAATCTTGGTGGCTGCATAGCTTTCTGCTATCTTAGCATTCTTCTCTTTTCTTTCTGCTTCGTCCATAGTAAGAATATATATTATTTTTGGTGATGTATTTACTAGAAGGCAAAAAATTATGAGAAAAAAGGATTATGACTCCATAGCACACTCAAAAACGAGGTTGAGGTACCACATTATATTCTCTACTAAGTACCGTAGGAACTGTCTGGAGCCTGTAAGAGATGAGGTTTTGGCATCCTTCAGGTATGGACAGAGCATATCAGATTACAAGATATTGACGATGAATCTAGAGGGAGATCATATACATTTCCTAATGAAGTGGAAGCCTTCATTGTCCATTGAGCAGGTAGTGCGTCGCATGAAACAGTGCTCCACCGTGTACCTTTGGGACCACTGTGAACCACATTTCAAGAAGTTCTACTGGGGCACTCGTTCCATTTGGACGAGTGGTTATTTCTGTTCTACTGTCGGGGATGTGTCAGAGGCGAACATTATTTCTTATATTGCGGCGCAGGGATAGGGGCGATTCATATGCGCGGCTGAAGACCGCGCATCTTTCTCAATAAAATAATGTAAATTTAACTGAACGAGGAAAAATATGTATGTATGTAGATCTTGAAGAGTATGGAGAAAGGATCAGAAAAGAAATAGAATACAAAGTAGAATACATATCTGGAAGACTTTTCACTCCTTTCTTTAGACGGAAAACAAAAGGAGGGCTTAAAGGTATTCTTCAATACTTCTTTGATTCTGAATATTCTTGGCAACCATATTTAGAATATGATGAAAACTTAACATTAAGCGGTTTTGATGCCTTTGATTATAAGCCTGTTTACTGTTACACACCAAAGGAAGCACGAGATTTTTTTCTTGAACATCCAGATGGATTCGCACATAACGAAAGCATAAAGAATAAAGTAATGGAAAAAAGACAAGGAGTATTATAAATGGAAATAAAGCTGCAACCATTCATTACACCAAATTTTGTATTGGAAGACAAAATGGCTATAGGAAAAAGACAAGATGGATTTCATCCTGATCTAGTACCAAAATGGTCATTATCTGAGGTAGATCCTAAGACCTTATCTAATCTTTGTGATGATTTTCGAAAAGAAATATTTAGAAAATCTGGAAAGAAAGATCCTAAACAATTGTGAACTTATAATATAAAGGAGAATTAAAAAATGGAACATATAGAAATCACAAAAATAATAGTACATGCTAAACCAGGAACCGAAGTCGGTACATGTCTTAAAGATTGTATCACACTAGCTTCTAAAGAATGGCGTAATGTTCAACTTATTTTTGGAGATGAAACCTATGATATCTATGTGAATGATTTACTGGATGCCGCATTTTCTCATCACAGTAAAAGAGAAACCTTAAAATGAGAAAATCTATGAATGATTTTCGAAAAGAATTATATAAAATTCTAAGTTTCTTAATAAGACATTTTCAATATAAGTGGCTTACCTATAAAAATGTTAGGATTATGAGTCATTCTAATATCTTTCCAAAATATTTTAACTATGAAGTAACTGAAAAATATGCATTTAGTCTTATTTCAGATATAAGAAAGATGTATTCTGTTAAATATTGGAATGTTATAGAAAATAAAGAATCTACTTATGATGATGAAAACGCAAGACCTTTAACATTTGAGGACCTTCTAACAAAGAAGGATTTAGTTTCTTCATTAATGCAAGAATTAAAACTATCAGGTGAATGCTTAAAAGGATTCATTTTTCAGACAGTTTTTGATGAAAAAAGTAAACGAGAAGTTGTTATTGATGGTACACATAGAATTGTTTATATGCTTTTATATCCATTAGAATCTATTAAACTTAAGAAGTTCACGTTGCGGGGCTATGGATTTTTAAACCAACCAGATTTAAGTAGAATATTTAATCAGGAAAATGAACTTCAGTTAAAAATAAAAGAATTCCAATTGCTAAAAAGAAATTGGAATGGAAACGAGGCAAAACCATTTGGTAAGAAAGTAATATGTAATGCTTTAGCTGTAGCGAAAACTTTAGAAAATTGTGGATTCCAGGTGTTTCCTACAGGTTGTGATTCAATTCAATTTGAGAAAACAGCGAACGGTCAATACATCGCAATAGAAGTATTTAGAAATAAAATTGAGACTTATTCTGAACCTGAGTAAGAATATTTCTATATTCTGTTAAACATTTAAATAAAAAAGGAAAATATACCTATGCATATCATAACCCAAAAAGTACCATACTCAGAAACCACTGTCAATTATGATCCTATTGTTAATCGAGTTTTTGTTGTCGATTGCTCAGGAAGTATGTGGAACGATATTAATTACGTTAGAACACAAATGAGTGAAAAAATCCCACGACTTACACGAGTTGGGGATACTGTGTCCATCATTAGATTCTCAAGTAAAGGATGCTTTGATACTATCTATGAAGGATTCAAAACAAACAATGCTAACGATATTATTAAACTTAGAGAGTCCTTAAAATCATTGAAGGCTGATGGTTGTACCGGTTTTGTGGAACCTATTAATCTTTCATCTAGTATAGCTATAAAACTTAAAAAAGAAATATCTGAATCAGTTGCGCACTTATTCTTTATGACTGATGGTTATGATAACTGTTGGTCAAAAAATGATATCATTAGTAGTATAAAATCAGCAGGAGAAATATTCGAAGGTATGACCATTGTTGAGTATGGTTGGAATTGTAATAGAATGCTTTTAACCGAAATGGCTTCTGAAGTAGGAGCTACCCAAGTGTTTTGTGAAAATTTCAATAGCTATGATGCTGCCTTTGAAAATAACCTGATCTGTGGTGTACACGGAAATGTTAAAAAGACCAAACTACAACTTGAGACTAAACCCGCAAGAGACTACATCTCCTTTAGAAATGAAGAAGGGGATGTTATCACAGCTATTGTTCAGAATGATTCAGATAGTAAATACGGTTATGTCATGATTCCTGAAGGAGTTAGCTTAATAAACTATCCATCGGAATCTAATTCTACCGTAATGACTGAAGAATTAGGTTATATGACTGCTGCTTATTCAGGAGCCCTTCATATGGACCCAGATACAGTGTTTGCTTGTTTAACAAATCTACAAAGTAAATGTTTGATTGATTTATTTTGTAATAGCTTTACAAAGCAGGATTATTCAGATTTTTGTAATACTTTGCTAGTAGAAATTAAAGAATGGTCTAAAAATCCTAATTACAACTTCAAAAAAAGATTATGGGAAAATGGCCAACCAGTACCCGCAAATTACTTACCAAAGGATGATGCATATACTGTTTTAGATTTTCTTGATGAATTAACTAATAGTGGTGAGAATCTATTCTACCCCTACCATAAAAGCTTTCAATACGAGAAGATGTCAATTTCTACAATAAATAAAACAGAAAATCTTAAATTTGTTGTGGAAAACAAAGAAATGGGATATCCTATTTCCGATCTAACCTTTAATGAGAATCGTGCAAATGTATCGGTTAAGATTCGGATTCCTGGTAAAGTAATCGTTGATCCAACTACCCCATTTGCAAAAGAACTTCCAAAAGAAATAAGTACATATATCTTTAGAAATTACAATGTTATAAAGGATGGTATTAAACATTCTTCATTGAAAAATTTCCCAGTATCTTTATCCAAGGATACATTTGATAAATTTGTAACTGAAGGCTTAATCGCTCAAAATATTAATTGGGTTGAAGGAAAAGTTTATAATATAAATGTAAACCTTCCTGTTATTAATCGGAAATCTGTGACATCTGTAAGTGCTAAAAGTTTTTATGAGGACAATGTACGCCTCACAGAGCTTAAAAGCTACCAGAAGGTCTACAATTCAATTCTTAAGGCCTCCAAGACAACAACCGATAGCATATTCTCTATGAAATTTGGTGTTGAGGCTACAAAATGGTTGGAAGAGAATGGTCTTAATGCAAGTTGCTTTTCAGCTCCGACATTTACAGGATTAGCAACAGATTCCTATCCTGCGACTGAGATTAATGTAAAAATTGCTAAATTTTCAAGTATTCCTACAATTAATGATAAGTTTACAACTAAAATTTCATCAAACGGTAAACTTACACCAAGTGAGACTCTTTGTGCAGTGGCTTATAAACAGTATCTTAGTTTTATTATGGATCCTGATACAAAAGCAGCGCAGGACCAAGTTTTGGATCCCTGGGAAATCACTAATGTTTGGGTGAATAGTAAATTAAAGGAAGTCATTAAAGAACTTCAATCCCTTCGACTTAGTATAGCTAAAACAAAGATGTCAATTTTATTGGGTCATATTTGGTTTTCTGAATTTAGCAGTATGGAAGAAAGTGAACTAACAATTGTTAAGGATGAGATTCCTTTTGTTTGTACTACTGAAATAAGAACAGTATCTGTAGAGATTTAATCTAATATAAAGAGAAATTCTTTTAGATTAATAAAAACATCCTATGAGAGGAAATCTCTCATAGGATTATTTAATTTTAAAAATAAAAACTGTTATTTCTTTTTATATGAAATGACTTTTTCAATCATCTGTACAGGTAAAACCCAAGATATTTCTTTATTTTTATCTTTCTTGTCAAAGAAAGTAAAATAAGTATCGGTAATTTTGTTTATTTCCACAACAGTTTCAGCAAACTTTAATAAATCAGTAACATAGCCTATTGCATCCCAATAGTTACGTTTTGTTCCAGAGTCGCTAATTTGTTTTCTCGATTTAATTTTTACTCTAGATCCTTTTGTTAGTTTTGAAATATCATTTTTTTGTGTTTTTCTAACAACCTTTTCTATCATCTGATAAGGAAAGCAAAGTCTTCCGTTTGTTTTAGAATCTATTCTAAAACAACAATCTTCTATAAAGGTAACAACTAACTTACGGCCCCCTTCCTCTGCACATTCTGGTATATAGAAAACAGGCTTCCAACATGAAGAACTTCTTGAATATTCAATTTGTTCCCTTGTTTTTAAAACAACAGTGTCCCCGACTTTTAATTTCATTTTAAAATTAATTTCTTTATCTTCTCTGGCTTTAGAAACTGCTTTCATTGTAAATACTTCCTATATTTAATGTAGAACTTAAGTCAAAATATAGTTATTATTATAACAATAAGCAAATATAGTGGTTCCGACTGGAATTGAACCAGTGACGCTTTGGTCTTCGGCCAAACGCTCTACCAAACTGAGCTACAGAACCTTAAAATAATGACCACGGAGGGGTTTGGACCCTCGACCGTCACTGTAAACCTAACAGAACTTCACAATGGTCATTTCTAACCACCGTTTGTTCAATGAAGTTTCCGAATGGATCAAGATCCAAACCATGACGATATTTTTCCAGTACATCCTTTACCTTCCATCTAGGAAGGTTCTTTGGCAAAAATGAACTGTATCCGGTATTTTGCTGCGTGAGTAGCTTCCCTCTTAACACGGTCGAGGTAAGCCGGATTTTCAAATTAATTCCTGAATTGTGGTCTGCATTATCAGTTCTACCACAATTCACACAAACAAAACTCTCCTGATTTGTTCTGTTCAGGTCATCAATACAACCACATTTTGGACATTGCTTAGATGAATATTCTTTATGAACGATAGATACGGCAATACCGTATTTAGGAGCCATGTGCAAGACAATATCTTTAATCGAAGATAACTGCAGAGATTTTCCTAATCTTCCTGTATTAACGCCTTCTTCAGTGTCACCATACGTTTTGGCACCTATGAAACCATCCAAGTTCTCTAGGACAATATGGTTGAAACCATTATCTCTCATATGCTTCAATAACTCAGCAATCTTAGTTTCTTGATAATGAATATTCTTGCACGACAGCACAGAGATCACAGCAAGTTCCTTTCTGGTAGGCTTGTATGCAACTTTCTTGGCTTTTGTATACTTTGTTCCTACTTCCTGTGCTTTCTTCTTTGCTTCAGATATGATCGATTTCTGCTTATCATCGTGAGCCTTACGATTCTTGTCTATCTTCAGAAGTTCTTTTTGCAGGTCATCAATCAGTTCTCGGTTGTGATCTACCGTGAATCCATCACTACATGAGAGCATGTTATGTTTTTGATTCACATCAACACCAATCACCTTCTCCTGAATAATTTCATTTACAGGAATGTATCGTTTACCATCCCGTGTCAAGACAATATGTATATCTTTTCCACGAATAACAATTGTATAACTGGTATCGGTTCCGTTTGTATATCGTTTTAGATTTCTGTGATACTTCGCATTATACTTGACTGGAATACACAGGGTTTGACTCTTCCGATGTCCTTTCTTATCAAACTCCCATGACAACTCAACAAAATGAGATAGTCGGGAATTACCCTTTGTATTCTTAGCAACTATTGGTCTGGTTATCCTTGATCTACCTTTGAATGTCAAAGATGTGAATTCAATCTTTCCTCTGTCCTCATACCTGGAATACACCTGCTCACGCTTTGATAAAGCCAATGTCATCAACCTATCAAATCCAAATTTATTGATGGCATCAATGATACGAGTGTAGAATTTCTTCTTATCTTCTTTTGTTTCTAAATTCAGTAACGCTGACTGCATAAAAGATAAGGTGTTATCATTACCATACCGAGCAAGATAGGTCAATGTTATTGTGAGATCAGTCTTCTTGGTCTTTCTTGTGATGGATTTTAGGTCGCCTACCCGCTTGTCCTTGGTCATACGCTTGTAAAATACAGGTGTGAGTGAAGTCACTATCTCGAACTGGATGTGCTTGTCTATCGCTTCTGAACGGCGTTGATACGCTTCATGGACATCTTCCATTATCTTCTTCAGGAAGTGACTAGAAATCCTACCAGACAATATCGGATTGAAATAGTTGAAGAACTCGAACTTGCTCATGTTCAGGAACTTCAACAGATCGTTCTGTACTATTTCTGATAATTCGTTCTTGAGTGCTAAGATCTTCTTCGCCATGCGAAGTATCTCATACTTCTTTGTTCTGGACAGCATGAAAGGAAAGAATGCCACCGAGTAGGTGGAATCAATTTCCCTATAGTTGTCCAGATGATGGCTCATAGCAATCCATCTTCATTCATTTTCTTGGATCGTTCATGATTTTCCTTGCTTCGTTTACCATGTAACTTAGCATAGAACACTGTAATTAGGGAAAGTAGATCCTTCACCAGTTCAGCCTCGAATGTACCACATAAAGTTTCTTCTACATACTCAACAGAAACACCATGACTATTGAAGAACCGAACAAGGATCTCGTAGTTGAACCTTGTTAACCTATCCTTATGTTCTACGATTATCTTGGATATCTTGTGTTGCTCAGCAAGTTCCATCAACTTGCCCAGTTTCTTCCGCTTGTCATTCAGACCAGAACCAACTTCATCCAGTATGTACTCTACCTTGTATTTCTTGTAGACTGCATACTCTAGCATCCTGCATTTCTGTCGTTCCAGATCGCCACGCTGCCTTTGATCGTGTGAACTTACTCTACAGTAAATAGCTATGGGTAATTCTTCTAGGGTCGTTTCTTGTGTGGTACGACCAAGCAATGCCTTGATATCACCGACATGGTAGCGTCTGTGACCTTTGGTGGAATCTTCTCCACGGTACGCCTGTATCTTTCCTTGATCAGTCCATTCACGCAATGTATTTGGGTGGACACCAAGCATTTCACACGCTTCCCGTATGCGAACCATCCTGTCATTTTCATTTACCGACATCTTCGTCCTCGATACCTGCAAATTTGCAGGACTCATCCAGCATTTGTTGGAACTCTTCTACGGTTGGGACATAGCCCAGATCCAGGATCATGGGTTGTACTGTTCCATCTTCCAATTCAAATTCTTCTTTTGTGACTCGTACTACTTTCATGCGTTTCATCCTCTTCTCCTTTTAGTTTATATAAATAGGTTATTAGTTTTTGTTAATTCTGTGTAGAAAGTAGTAATTATTTTATTAACTGTTGTTTACCCACGCATTAAAGCTGCGTTGCTCTACCAACTGAGCTACATGATCTAAACAAAACTGAGTCACCTAGATTCGAACTAAGGCAAACAGAATCAAAATCTGTTGTGCTACCATTACACCATGACTCAAGAGTGCTTCCAGAAAGACTTGGACTTTCGACCTTCGCTTTATCAGAGCGATGCTCTAACCAACTGAGCTACAGAAGCATAAAAACAAAAAGCTCAAGAAAGGATTCGAACCTATGCATAGCAGGGTTGCAATCTGCTGCCTTAACCTACTTGGCTACTTGAGCAAAACAAAAAATGCCGTGCGAAAGATTCGAACTTTCTAAGCCTTTGGGCACCTGATTTACAGTCAGACCTGACTCTCCAACGTCGAGCGCCACGGCGCAAAAATACTCCACCTCCTGGACTCGAACCAGGGACCATCCGATTAACAGTCGGAGGCTCTACCAACTGAGCTAAGGTGAATCAAAACAAAATTTAGTAGTTCTATTCGGAGTTGAACCGAAGTTTCCAGAATGAAAATCTGACGACCTAGGCCAACTAGTCGATAGAACCAGATCTCGCCGTGTGC
>Ga0265294_10005723_pt1 | contig 15119 bp, 16 predicted proteins | sample MunlanPumphouse3_FD_192504 | JGI IMG/M metagenome (GOLD analysis project Ga0265294, IMG submission 192504) | Groundwater microbial communities from a municipal landfill in Southern Ontario, Canada - Pumphouse #3 | ecosystem: Environmental > Aquatic > Deep subsurface > Groundwater | place... | reverse complement strand
TCATCTTGCATTAAAGTCCCATTGTGAATTAACTCTACAATTGGTGCGACTTTAAGTCCTTCTTCCCAACTTCCCCCAACAGCTTCTGAACAAATACATGTTAAAATTGGTCGAAATCTTTTTCCACCCCTATCAAGTAAATCCCATATAGGTTCATTACAACCCTTATTATAAGCATTTAAATCTAATTCAAAAACAGTTTTTCCTAATGCATTTTCAACCCAATCTTTTGTTGCAACACGAGGAATAAAATTTTGCATTTCTTTATCAATAGCCGGAATATGCATTTTTAAAAATTCTTTAATTTCTAATTTTGTTTCTTCTTCACTTACCATATAAAGTTTTGATTTAAAACTTATTAAAAACTTTGGCATGTGCTAATAAAAATATAAATTCTAAGTAATATTGCCAATTTAAGCACAACAAGCATTTTTTATTACTTGTTTAACAAAATTAGATTATGGATTTAGCATTAAGTAATTTGGCACTGCACCATTTAATAGAAGAAAATCAAATAATAATAAATGGTTTTATTAATAAAGTTCAGACTACTCCTACTGGCTTTTTAAAATTAAAAGTACATACCAAAGAAGGAGACAAAACATTAATTGCTACAGAAAGTGCTATTTTTATTACAAAACAAAGCATTAGTGCTAAACAAAACCCTGGCGGTTTTTCATCATTTATTAAAAAATATATTTTTAATCAAAGAATTATTTCTTTAAAACAAAAAGAATTTGATAGAATCGTTTTAATGGAATTCCCAGACGTTACCTTAATTTTTGAATTATTTTCTAAAGGAAATGTTATTTTGTGTAATAAAAATTTTAAAATACTTCGCGCAATGAAAAAAGAAAAATGGAAAGATAGAGAATTAAAAAAAGATGAAATTTATAAGTTTCCGAGTTCTAGAGGAAAAAATCCGTTAAATATAAGTGAAACCGAATTTTTAAATAATTTAAAAGAAAACAAAAAAACTATATTTGGAGCGATTATTGATATTTTAAACGTCGCACCAGGGATTTTAAATTTTATATTTGAAGAAAACAAGTGGAATAAAACAATTGATGCAAGTAAAATAACAAGCGAAAATAGTAATAAAATTTTAAAAGAAATTAAACAAATTTATTCTAAAAAAGAAGAAGGAGTTTTTATTTTAGATAATATAATTTACTCAATAAATATTAAAACTAACAAAGAGTTTGATTCAATCAGTGATCTTTTGAATGAAAAAGTGTTTTTAGAAAACACTGTTGTACAAAGAAAAGAAGAAACTAAAAGTAAAGTTAGAAAACAAGATTATCAAAGCCAAATTGACCAATGTATTATTGAAGAAAACGAGTTTTTAGAAACTGGCGAAAAAATATATTTAGAATATCAATTATTACAAAAAATTATTAATGATATAACTACCTTAAGAAAAAACAATCTTTTAGACAAAGAAATTGAAAATAAGTTAAAAAGTGTTCATCCCGAGCTTAAGGAAATTAAACTAGAGAAGAACAAACTTTTAATTGAAATTTAATTTTTTGCTGATAATTCTTCAACTAGTTCTCTTTCATCAATAATAAAAACATCACTTACTGCAGTTACTGCTGAGTAAGGCACTTCTATTACTTTATCTGTTCTTCCAGCTTTACTTAGAACTTTTGAATTTCTATCAACTTCAATTATTAGAGTTTCGATATCTCCGCCAACTTCACTAACAACCATGTCAGAAAGTTTGCCGATTTCGTCCCCTCTGTTTGTAATTACTCTTTTTGAAGCCAATTGTCTTGCTATTGTATATTTGTACATATTTTTACACCTAAATTGTTTCTACAATATAAATGCATTACACCTTTATAAATATTACTTATTCAAAAAAAAATTATTCAAAAAAACAAAGTTGTTATGTATAACTGCTGTTTTTTGATTTATGCCCATTTAAAAATTCAAAAAGAACAATAATTTAAAAAACACATTAAATTGTTTAAAACTAAGTTTAACTGCAAAATAATAGCCATTAAACATAATTTTTAATTTAGTAAGTTTTTTATATTCCAAAAACATTCTTTTGTTATGTCTCTAAAAAACCCTGATGATGAATATGATGAATTAATAACTCCTAAAAAAGGGGTTTTTCAAAAATTCAAAAATCCATTTAAAAAAATGAAATTTTTATTAGTTCTTTTAATAGTTGGAATAATAATTGGAATTCTTTTAGGGCACTATTATATTGAACCATTGCTTACCAACGAATCAAATGTTTGCAAAAATTGTGTTGAAACAAATCAATTATTAAGTAAAGAAAATGAATGTTTGTATACTCTTATTCCAAATTCACAATTTGAAATAGCTACTTGCTTGACAAATGACGAAAATTGACTCAACTTTTTAAATAAAAAATAAAAAAAGTATCTTATGAGACTATTAATTTTCATAGTACTGGGCCTTCTTTTAGTTTTATTAGGGTGTACTGAACTAAGCAGGGACGAAATGAACTTATGTTATTCACTTTCAAGCAAAAGTTTTGATTATATCCCAAATTGCGAAACTGAAAGTAGTTGTTATATAAAAGTGGACGCAGCATTTAAAACAAACTTTGATGTTACAAGCGAAAATGAACTATATCATCTAAAAAATTACAATGCAAGAAGTTGGTTTTATTACAATAAAGCAGTTAAAGAGATTGAAACTATTTCAAAACAATGCTTAACTAAAGATCCTAGCTCCCTCCCAGGGCATATTAATCAAACTCAATTTTATATTAATGAAGCATTTAGCGAACTAGACAATACTATAAAAAAGAGTTTTGAAATAATTTTAAATGAGTATAAATTTTTAGAAAATGAAGATGTTGATTTAATAAAAGAAGAAAAAATATATGATAGTTATATTGCTTTCAAACAAATTTTAACTGAACTTGAAAGTGGATCAACAAAAAGCAATTCATATGTGTCGTTTTATACTAAAAAAATTGAAAATTTTAAAGCAGCAACACCAAACGTCCCAAAAAACTTACTTGAAAAAGAGTCTTTTCAAATAAAATTTCTTAATTTTAGTATAGATAACTTACTTGATGAAGCCAAAATAAGCAATCAAGACAGTAAATTTTATTTTTTAGCAGAACCAATAAAAAACATATTAAGTTATTTTGAAAATTTGATTTATACTACTGAAAGTATTTATTCTTTGAAAAATCTGCCAACTAGCAAGCTAATGCTTTTATATTCAGATTTACTTGGCGAAAAACATTCTGCAATTGAACAGTTTTATAATTTAATTAAGGAATATAATACAAATTTTAAAGAATTAAATAAAAATAAAACTCAACTTTGGGAAAGTTTAGAAATAAATTATCAAAAATCAAAAAAACTTTATGAAACAAGCAAAACAAATGAAACTGTGGAATATATTAGAAGTAATTTAGTTAGTGAAAAAATTTCTTCACAAACTGATATTAAGAAAGAATTTTTTGAGGCTGAAACAGAATTTATTAATTTAAGAAAAACAAAATTTGAAAACAAATTGACTCTTGGAAAAGAAATAAGCCAACTTAAATTACTTAATAACTCATTTTTGCAATTAAATCGACAATTTGAAGAATTACAGTTTCAAAATAACACAATTATACTTGAAGCTTGTAACAAAAAAGCTAATGAAATTTTGAAATTAAAAAACGAACTAATAGAATTACAAAAAGTTTATGATGATTTAACTTTTTATGCAAAACAAACCTTAAAAAATACTGAAATAAAATTTGAATTTTGCAAAAAAGCTATTGAAAAAGAAAAAGAATATAATATTGGGAAAAATGATTTTGAACTACTAAAATCAAAACAAATTGATCTTACTAAAGATTGTTTTAGTTACTTAGATAATATATTTAAACAAACTAATTTAAAAGAACTTGAAAGTTTATATTTAACATTAAAAAAAGAAACTGTAACTCCCGAAAATTTATTTTATTTTAAAGAAGCTTGTGAAAAAATAAAAAGCCAAGTAGTTATTGAAATATATTCTAACCCCCAAATAATAGACCTAGAAAAAAACTATTTAAATTTAGTTAATATAAAACGTGAACTAATCTTAGTTGAACAATATGGTAGCAAAAGTCAAAAAACAAAAATTAATGAAGTCGAAAAAGAAATAAACTCTTTAGAAATTTATAGAAAAAATAACTTTTTTGAATTAGAAAAAATAATTAATATTTGTGATGAATTAAATAAAAATCTTATTGAATTTAATAATGAATTGTATTTGTATCTAGAAAATGAAAAAATAAATATTATAATTGGTAATGTCAAATATACTAATTTAGAAAATGGACTTATTGTTGCTGGAAAAGAATATGACTCAACATTAGTAATAGAACTAAACAATCCTTTTGAAAAAATAGAAAAGGAAATTAGTTTTAAAATCCCTTTTTCAATTGAATTAAAACATCCTTTAGTGAAATATTCATTATTGGGTGACAGTGAAAGTGTACTGGTTTTAAATGGGCTTCCATTTGGAAAAACTGTTTTTAATAGTACTTACAAAAATAAACTAAACTTCAAATTAACAAAAAAAGTAATTCTTGCAACAAATAAAGAAAGCATAATTCAAAATAAAATAGAATTATTAAATGAAGAAACTTTCTTTAAAATAGCATTTGATATATCGGTTCAAAAAAGCAATAAAATTACTATTTTAAAAGATAACGAAGAAGTTTCGTATATTTACGAAAATGGAGTATTACATTTTATTTTAGAAGATGTTTCAAAAAACTCAAATATATTAATTCAACTTTATATCCCAGACTTAATTATTTTAGAACAAGAGCTTAAATCAGTTGAAAATATCAATAGCACAATACAAACTGTTGAATATATATTAACTTTAAAAAATACAACTTCTGAAAAGCTAACTGGAAATATATTACTTGATTTTAAAAATAATTTTTTAATAAAAAAAATAAATATTTACGATGATCACTACATAAATAAACAATTAACTAATATCGGGGACCAAATATTATTAAAAAACATAGAATTTTTTGAAAAAGAAGAAAAAAAGTTTACTTTGATTGCACAAATAAATAATTCTAAAGAATATTATACTCAACAATTAATTGATTTGGCTGAAAAACTTAAAGAAAACTCGCCTTTATTAGTTACCCAAATTAATACACACTTAACATATCAATTTAGTGAAGAATGGATAAAAACTGCAATTAAACTAATAAAAGAAGCAAATTTGAAGCTTGATAAAATAAACCAACAAAAAGCTCAAGAAGAGCAGATTTTATTATTACAAAACGAGCTAAGTGACAAAGTTGAAGAATATGAAACTATTTTAATTGATCTTCAAAACCTTGGCTTAATTGAAGAATCTAATAATTTAAATAACATTGTTGAAAATGCAAAAGAAATTTTAAGTTCTAATAAAGAAACTGATTTTTTAAAAGTATTAACTAATCTTAACGATTTAAATTTTTCAATAAGTAATTCTATTAAAAAGGAATTAATGGAGATTTTAAGATTTTTGGAAAATGAAAATTTTGATGAAAGCCTAACTGACAAAAAAGATCAATTACTTTCTTCAATAAATTTGTTTAATTACGAAAATGATATTTTTTACTTAAAGAGTAATTATTTGAAAATTAAAGAAAATTATGAGCTTTTTCTAAAAGCTATTGAAAATAACTATAATTTAAATTTAAAAAAAATTAAAGATATCAAATATAAAATAACAGAATCAAATCTTTTAATAGCTCAATTAAAAAAAGAACTTAGCACCCCTCAAGAAAAGTTAATAGAAATTAGATTTATACCCCCAATTACTCTTAGTAGACTAAACAAACTAGAATTACAATTAAATTCTTTTAAGGAAACTGAACTTGAAAAAAACGAAATAGAAATTTTTAATATTTATAATGAACTTCTAATGAGTTATACTGATATTAAACGTCAAGCAATTGACAAATTTAATGAGGGCGTAGAAAAAAACATTTCAAGCACCTCTTTAACAAACGCAAAAAAAGAAATTGATAATAATAATTATATTTTAAGCATGTTTGCATTAGTTGAAAACAGCGAACAACCTAATCAAATAATTGGTTTGGCCCCCATAATTTTAATTATTATAATTGCAATAGTAATTACAATATATACAAAAAAGAATAATAAAAAGTTAAAAGAAAAGAAAAATGAAATTGATTCAAGCTGGAACGATTAAGTTAAAGTAAACTTTCCTTTAAGTAACTTATCAGGATAAACTACAAGCCCTTTACCGTTAACAATATCGGCTTCAACAATTTTACGATGAATTTCTTCACCACGCATTTTTAATACTTCAATAGCTCTTCCTCTTTTTCCATTCTCACGAACAACACTATAAATTACAATAATCCCATCAGACAAAAATGAAACTGCTTGATCTACTCCCGCAACAACATTTCCCAAATGCACTGGATGAGGAGTTTCCATAATTAAAAAAGAAGTAATTTTATGTGCTTCTAAGTATCTAAATAATTGTTCCATATAAACTCTAAATCTACTTGATTCTCCACTAAACGCACTTGAAATACTGGTTAATGAATCAATAAAAACAATATCAGGTTCATAATCTTGTGGAATTAGAACCGGTTGAACATCAATTAAAAGTTCCTTTTTTGCTTCACTTAAAAGTGCTTCTACACTTCGCGCAATATCAAGAGCATTAAATCTTTTAATTCTTAACAACCCTTTTTTTTCATATTGTTCTGCATTAAAATTAAACATTTTTAAGTGGGCTCTTAAATTATCTTCAGGTTCTTCAAAACTCATGAACAATACTTTTTTTCCAGCTTCACAAGCCCTAACACAACTTTGCAAAAAAAATTAGTTTTTACCTACACTCATTTGACTTTCTAAAAATTCATCTTTTTTTTCTTTTGGAATTTTACAGCCTGCTGCAATTTTGTGTCCTCCGCCCTCAACACCCTCAATTTTTTTTCCAATTTCTTTAAATGCACCACCCAAATTTATTCCTTTTCTTACTAAACTACTTGTTGCTCTTCCAGAAAGTTTTATTGTCCCATCTGAGTTTTGTGCAAGTGCAATAATAGGTTTAGTTTCATTAATCACAGAACCATAAAGCATCCCTGCAATTATTCCAACAATTGATTCGTCAATCTCGTTTTTTGCATCAAATAAATAAAAATTCTTTTTTTCCGTAACTCCGTTTTTTTGTACAAACTCAATTCCTGCGCGCAAATTTTCTCTGTGGATTTGAAGCATACTTAATGCTTTACCATATTCTCCAAATGGATCGCGATCCCCTAAACAAACAGCTAACGCAATATCAGTTTTTTTATTTCGTCCACATGCATTTAATAGCGTAGCAAATTCTTTTGCATCCCTTAACGGAGATTTTTTATTTTCTTTTTCTAGAGTATAAACTTCTCCAATTAATTCTTTTATTTTCCATTCATCAATTCCAAAATTATTTAAATGCATTATTAAAGCAGAGGAAAGTTTTCTTTTTTCTTCTTCAACTAAATCTTCATAACTTTTATAATTCCCATGTGAATCTTTTAATTTAATATCAAGTCCATTTAAAAAATTTATACAATTATCTTGTTGTGCAGTTAAGTTTGGTAAAATTGGAGAAGATGCAAAAGAAAGATATGAAACAAGTGGGCGAGAAATTCTACCATACAAACGCAAGTCAATTTTTTTTGTTAAAAGTTTTTCTTCTTCTGCAATTTTTATTATTTCTCTATTTAATCCTTTTAAACTTCCAGTGTAATCCATCATGTCCCCTAACGCGCCAATTATTGCTAGAACTGATAAATCAGAATTCTTTTTATCTAGCACCAGTGCAAAATAAAATGTTGTTCCTGCCCCGCTTAATTCATTTCCCCCATCAATTCCATATAAAAGTGGGTTAATGTGCCACTTCATTTTAATTTCTTTATTATTTTCTTTAAGTGGTTGATGGTGATCTAAAATAAAAACACTATCTTCACCCAAGTCTTCTTTTAAATAATCCAGTTGTCCACTTCCAAAATCTACAAAGAGAAACGTTGAACCGAGTTCTTTAATTTGAGAAATATTTTCTTTATATAATTGTTTTAGACATAAATTTTTTACATTTTTTCCTAAACGAGTCAATGCTTTTATTGCAATTGCTCCACTACTTACTCCGTCAGCATCATGGTGAAATATTACTACAATATTTTCTCTTTTTTTTAATTCAAATGCAAACTTAGCTAAATCTGAAAAGAATTTATCTTCATCACGCACTAAATTTTGAATAGCCATAATTTATATTAAAATAAAGTTATTATAAATTGCCAAGTTAGTCTTGTGCCGCTTATTAATTATTAACCTTTTGTAACATAAAATAAGTATGAGTTTTCTTGATAAAATTTTTAAAAAAGCAGATAACCCAGTTATTAATACAAATATAGATTTGTTACCAAGCATTCTTGAAAGCAAATTAACCAGCAAACGTAAAGAGCTAGAAATGATTTCTGCAAAAAATATGAGCGAAATAAAATATTTATATGAAAAAAGCAAAGTGTTACTTGTTGATATTAAAGAAAAAAATTTAGAAGATAAACCTAATGAAAGATTAAATAAAGCCGCAGTTACTGCTAAAACCCAGATGGAAAATCAACTTGAAAAAATACTTGATAAAATTAATCCATTAAATATTGGTACTGATTTAGAAAATATTTATGGATACTCTCGCGAGAGTTATGTTTTTTTATTTAATGAAATAAATTCTTATAGGAAAAGTATTGTTTACATTAGTATTTACTTAAAAGACGAAATGAAAAATTTGGGAAGTAATTTACAAGAACTTTTAAATAAATTCCAGGAAATGAACGATCTTTTTAGTAAAGAACAAAATGTTTTCTTTTTTGAAAAAACTAAAAAAAACATTGAACAAATAAAAGAAAATAATATTGAAATTGAAAAAAAAGAAAACGAAATAAAAAATATAGAAAACGAAACAAAAAATATAGAAAACGAAATAAAAACTATTGTGCAAGATTTAGTTAAACTAAAAGAAAGTGAAGAATCAAAAAAAATAGATTTATTAAATGAACAAAAATCTAAATTTTTTAATGAAAAACAATCGCTAAAGGTTGAACTAAGTTCTATGATTTCTACCGTTGATAAACCCTTACAAAGATTTGCTTCGCTAGTAGACAGTGGCCGATGGAAGATAAATAAAGAAGATAAAGAATTGCTTGATTGCTTCATTATAAACCCAATTTTAGCATTAAAAAAAGATGTAAACGGAAAACAAATTAAATCAATTTTAGAAGAAGTAAAAAAAGCAATCGAGGATGAAAAAATAGAATTAAAAGAAAAAGAAAGGGAAAAAAGAATGGACGCTTTAGTAGAATTAATTAATTTTGATTTTTTTGGAAGGATATTTTGGAAAGTGAATGAAATTCAAAAAGAAGTGAATGAAATCGATGCAATTATTAACAAAAGTAAGGTCCTAAAAGATATTGAAAAAAAAGAAAATAGTATTTTAGATTTAAAACAAAAAGTTGAATCAAAAAACTCTGAAATTAAAACGATTCTAAGTCAAATAAATTCATTAAAACAAAAAAATGATGAAAATATAGAAAAAATAAGTGAATTTGCGCAAAAAGCGCTAGGCAAAAAAATAGTCCTCCAAAACTAAATTTTTTCAAAATACACTAAAAAAGGCAATTTTTAAGCTTTTCTGGGCGTGTTATGTATAGAGAAGCTATGGAAAAAGAGAATAAACTAGCCAAGTTTTTATTACAAAAATATGCTGATCTAATTAATGAGCGGGAGCAAAGAACTATTGGAGAAATTAAATCTTTAGTAGACGGAACTGATCTTACTATTCAAAATCTTGTAAATGATTTTAAACCAGAATTTTATGACTTTAAAAAAGACTATTTAGAAGTGCTAAAAAAAGTTTATGCCTTTGTTACTACTGAAATTGACTTTGTTGAAACAAACTTTGGAGTTAACTATTGGTTAAGTGCTAAAGAAGTACTAGATGTAAAAGTAGTTGATGATGAAGACATGGCAGTTTTTGTTTGTGCTTGTGCAAAAGCACTTGGAGATGATAATTCAGAAGTAATTATTGCAGAACTTGATAACTTGAAAACTCATGCATTTGTAATAACTGAATATAATGATAAATTTATTTTACTTGATGCTGCTGCAAAAATTAATTTTGAAAAATATTCTGGAAAAAAAGTAGATATTATTAAAAATTACGAATTTAAAACAAATAAAATTAAACGATTCTTATACCGCTTTAACTCAAACAAATATGAACAATTCTTAGAAGAATAAAAAATTATGGCATTTTTTTAATTTTATTCGCCCAAGCTCTCACTTTTTGTGCACGTTTAATTCTTGCATCTCTTGCAAGAGCATCATGTCGTTTGCGAGATTCTTCAACAGTTTCTAAAATTTTTGCTTTCACAACGGGCTTAGGTAATTTTGGCATAATATAATATGCGTTTTATATAATTTAAATGTACTTACTTTGAGAAAATTTATTTTTGAAAAATATTTACGTTAAAAACTAGAAATCTTAAATAAAAAAAATATTTAGTTTTTCTGGAAGTATATCCAAGCAAAGATTGCCATTGCAATAAATAGTGCAATTGTTGAAAATAATATTTCAAAAGAATAATCTCTTTTATTAACTGTGAATTCTAAAGATTCTGAAACAAAAAAATCATTATTAGTATCTATTTGAGCAAGTATTGAATAATGCCCTGGATTTAAATTTTTTGTACTAAATAAAAATTCTTTTTCTTCAAAAGGTTTTAGTGAAATTACTGACGAGTAATCATTGATTAAATCAAATGGAGTTATTGATAGTTTTCCTTCAAAAGATGTTGCCCAATTATTTTTAACTAAAATTTTAAAATTAAATTCATCATCACTTAACTCTCCGCCAACTGCAAGTAAATTAAGTCTTTTTTGATCAATTACATCTAGTTGTGGATGATTACTTGTGATTTTTTGAGTTTCATTAAAAATATTATCAAATGTTAAGACTGCTGAAGGTAAATTATATGCTGAAGTATTTGTTGGTTTTATATAATAAATAAATTCTTTTTCTTCGCCCACTTTTAAAGTAGTTTTTGCTGAAGCATCCCCTTCAACAATATCAAAACTTGTAATTTTTAAAAAAGTCCTTAAATCTTCTGCCAAAAATTGTACAAAAATATCTGCAGGTAAGTTTCCTCGGTTTTTAACTTTAATAAGCATCTTTGCTCTTTCACCTAAAACTATTTCTCCGGGAGAAATGTGTTCTATTTCAAGAACTGGCGTATTGTAAATTCCAATTAAAGAGTTAGCAAATATTTTAGAATTAATAGCTTTTCCACCTGAATTTAGACAAATTGTAGTTTTGACATCTTTATTTAAAAAAGGAGTAAATACTCTTGCAATACAATCAGTTTTGCAACTAAAGTTTTCTGGCCAAATTAATTGTTCAATAGAATCATCAAAAATAACTTTCACAAAAGTATTGTCACCAATTTCCCCTAAAAAACTTGCATAAATTGAAATTATCCCATGCCCAGCTTCTTCACTTTGCGGGATAATTATTGTTTCACAAACTAATTGATCTGCCCCCAATATTTCAATTCCATTAAAACCATAATTTTTAAGGGATGTTTCTGCTGAAAGAGCACTTGTTAAAATCATTAAAAGTAGTAAAATTACTATTAAGCACTTTGTTTTAAGCATATCAATATTATTTACAAAATAGCTTTTAAAGTATGCTTATTTAAGTTTGGAAGAATTTAGTAAAAGAACTGTGTCTATTAAAGTCTGTTTTTGAGAATTTTTAGATTCAACTATAATAATTTTGTTTTTTGAATAATTTTTAGCAACTTTTTTCTTACAATATTCAATCCCTTCACAAAACACATTATCCATTATTTTTACATCAGAGTAATTCCTTTTTTCAAGACGAAATTCTAAATCTTCTGGATTAATTTTTATTAAAATTATTTTTGAAACATTTAATTTCATTTCACAAAGAGTGTGTCCTTCAAAAATTATTCCTTTATTTTTTGATAAAAATTTATTAGCAACTTTTTCAAATTCCTTAATAGGAATTTCGAGTTCATTTTCTTCATTAAATTGACCAAGTTTGTTATTAAGTGCAAAATCTTTTTCATTTATTACTTTTAAACCTAAAACTTTTGCTAAATTCTTTGCCAAAGTTGTTTTACCGCAACCGGGAGTGCCAGTTATTACAAAATTCATAGAGTATAATTGAGCTAAAAGGATTAAAAAGTAAGAGTTTTTGTTAAATTTACTCAGTCAGTATGTCATTAAATGAAAGTTTTTTTTCAAAAGCAAGCAAATCATCAGTAAGTTGTTTGCCTGAACAATCTAAACTTTTGCATAATTCATTTATTTTTTCTTCTAGAGACATGTTATCACTTTTGTGTTGAGGGCTCATGCTCAAAGTAATGTTTTTTTTATTTAAAAACTTTATCTAAAAAATATACCTATTTTGTCGTGTGAATTAGTGAACAATCAAATTTTTTATGTATACTTGGCATAATACTTCAAATAAAAAAACACAAATATTAGGACAACACTTTTTTATATTTTTAAAAATTTTTTAATAAATTATTTTACATATATAAAGTAATCCAAAATTGATTGATAAAGTAATTCAAAAGTAAATTCTTCAGTACAGTACCTTTCAATCAAATCAAACCTTTTTTTATAATAAAACTCACTAACATCTTTTCCAGAATCTTGTTTTACTGGAATATCAAAATATGCATTAATCCTTTTTTGAGAAATACACCTAAAATCTTCGTCTCTTTTTGTATCTTCACTAATTGCCATTGCAAGCTGAGATAAATCAATGTGGCGCGGAGCAGTAAATAATAAATCAAATAATTCAACTTCAGGAGCAATTTTGTTCATACTCATTCTTGCAAATAAAAAAGGTAAATCATATGCAAGGTGATTAAATCCAACTATTTTTAGAAATGAATCCTCAGCAGATACTTTTTTTAAGAACAAATAAAAATTTTCAAGTAACCCTTTTTCTCCACCAAGATTCCATTCATAAAGAAAAACTGGAGGTTTAACTTGGGTCGCATTAGGCGCTTTAAAGGAGTTATAATAAGAATAAGCTATTACTAAAACCCTACTTTCATCAAAACAAGGATTAAGCCCAGTACCTGGGTTTTTTTCATACATTAATGATTCAATATCTAAAAATAAAAATCCCATTTTAACCTAAATAATTTGAATTGGAATTAATATAAATCAATAGCATTAGAATAATTCACTTGATTTTTAAAAAAAATAGAAATTTGTTCAAAGATGGGAAAATTTAACCCTCGGTCTAAAATGGGCACAGAAGAGTTACTTTCCCCCCTCTGTTTCCCAATATAACTCAAATAATCCCTTTCTAAAGTTATTAAGAAAGCTACAACTAAGATTAAGAACATTAAATCAAAAGGTGTTATTTCATGCATTGTCCATTGTTGGATACTAGTTAATGCCGAAAGTAAGGCAATTCCTTTTAATAAAATTGTTTGTTCCATAATCCTTGCTTATAACCTCCATCACTGATAATATAACACCCAAACTAATTAATTAAATCCAACATTTTGATGCACATAAAATTGTTCAATAATTGTGCAAATTTACAAATAACTGCACTTCATCACTTTTTACACACTATTAAGAGTTAATTAGAGTGCAAAACCAAAAAGTACTTAAATCGCAAAAGCAGCAATATTAATATGCATAACAAAATAGAATTACGAAAAAAAATTCTAACTGAAAGTTACATTAACGGAATTTATAACACAACAAAAATTGAAGATCGTTTAGGTTTAAAATTAAACACAATTGAATATGTTATTGAAAAACTTAAAGAAGAAAAATTAATTATAAAAGAAAGATACTTAATTAATTTAAGTCATTTTAAACTTAATAATTTTGCGTGGATTTTTATTTCAGTTAATTGGGCAGAAATTAATGAAAAAGAACTACTACAAAAATTAACTTCCCTACATTATGTTCATACAATTTCAGAGATAACTGGAGAATATGATATTGCAATTAAAGTAATAGGTAAAAGTTACGAAAAACTAAATGAATACGTGTTTGAAATAGAAAAAATTCTTTCAAATGATTTGATTGATGTTCAAACATATTATTCAAATAAAGAAATAAAATCACATTATTTAAAATTTGAAGAAATAAAAAATTTTCCCATTAAAAAAATGGACAATATTTTAATTCTTGAAAAAAATAATAATCCAAAAATAAGTATTTTAGAAATTGCAAAAAAATACAAATTCCACCGAAACACGCTTTCAAAAAGATGGATAGAACTTAAAAACAATAAAGTAATTTTAAAAAAAACCGTAGAACTTAGCTATGAAGGATACAAATTCATTAATTTAGGACTAAAAGCTTTTGTAATAATAAAAACCTACCCTGGAAAAAACGAGGAAATAATTAAGAATTTACTTAATGAAAATAAAGTTCAGGATGTATTTACTACATTGTCAAATGTACTAGTAGCAATAATTAGAGCCGAAGATAGTCAAGAACTCTCAATAATCCATAAAAGAATTTCAAAATTTGAAGCAGTTAAAAGAACCCAAACAATAATCTTCTTAAAAAAATATACTAAATCAGGGATAACTTCAAGAGATTTGAATTTGTTGACTAATTAAATAGTAATATATTGATTATGTTATTAAAAATAATATAAAAGGTGAAAATATGTTAGTAAAAGAATTAAAACCAAGAATGAGTGTAACTGAAATAACACTAGAAATTGTTTCAAAAGGAGAACCTAGAAGCTTTGCTTCAGCACAAGGCCAAGGAATGGTTTGTAATGCTGCTGCAAAAGACGAAAGTGGTGAAGAAATTTCACTAACCTTATGGAATGATCAAGTAAAAGAAGTTGAAGAAGGTCAAACTGTAAAAATAACAAACGGTTGGACTAGTGAATTTCAAGGACAACTACAAATTAGTACTGGAAAAATGGGAACTTTAGAAGTAGTTAAATAAAGCTTAAAAAAATAATTGATTGAGAGATAAACAATCTCTCAATAATTTTAATTTAAAAAAACAGTTTTATTCATCTTTAGATCT
>Ga0265294_10005721_pt1 | contig 15126 bp, 16 predicted proteins | sample MunlanPumphouse3_FD_192504 | JGI IMG/M metagenome (GOLD analysis project Ga0265294, IMG submission 192504) | Groundwater microbial communities from a municipal landfill in Southern Ontario, Canada - Pumphouse #3 | ecosystem: Environmental > Aquatic > Deep subsurface > Groundwater | place... | reverse complement strand
AGTATTTATTTATTTTTTTAATTTTATAAGCATATTCTTTTATAATTAATAATTTTCCTAAATCTTCATCTTCAATTTTTCCAACTCTTTTACCTAACCTACTTTTAGATACACTTCTAATACATTCACATAATGCGGTATTTTCTTTATATCTAAAAAATGAATATTCTTCTTGTGTAAAAGTTAAATGTGTCGGCATATCTTTTTTATGTTTAGATGTAATCGGAACAATAATAACATTTGGAGAAGTTTTATTAATAATGTCTAATTGCAATACAATACATAATTTTTCTCCACGTTGTTCAGAATCAATGCCATCTAATTCACAAACATATACTTCACCTTGCAAAATAATTCTTTTATCCATTTATTATTTTCCTTTTTATATGTACTTCTACAAGGGTGTTTACTTGATTTCAACACCCTTGTAGATTATCTCGATTAGATTAGATGCTTATACCTAACTACAACCGAGATATTTTTATGATTACGTATAATCATCTAAAATATCATTCTCTCATATTTTATTTTTTAATTATTTTTCATCAGAAATTGTTCCTTTGCGAACAAGTTTCTTTTCTTCTTTAGGCTCAAAACCTTTTACAAAATAATCATCTTTGACTTTAACCACTTCTACTTCTTTTGGTTCATAATCATATGGATTAGGAATTGTTACAACCATTTCAACATTACCATCTTTATCATATAATTCTACATATAATTGTCCACTTTTTACAAAACGAACAACGTTTTTACCATTTTTCATTATTTCATTCCTTTCATGTTTATCAACAAGATAACAAATCTCCATACCCTTTAGGGGTCTCCATTTGTGTTGTTCTTGACAACGATACACCATAGGACATATATCCAATTCACACTCTTCTAAAGAGCATTTTGGAAAAGATTCGTATTCTGCTTGTTGATAATATTTACAATATATATTTGTCATTATTTTTTTTACCTTTTATTTTATGTACATGGGAGGATAAAATAAATTATCCTCCCATAACTATATTAGGATACAGTAACTACGCATTTAGCAACTAGCGATGTTTTACTTGTGACAGTAACAGTTATTACACTGTTTCCTACTGCAACAGCTGTCACAACACCAGTTGTGGCTACAGTTGCAGTAGCTGTTGTGCCACTTGTAAATGTAAGTTTACTATTGTCAATTAATTTTGGTGCAATCCCACTGCCATAAACAGCATATACTTGTAAAGTTTGTGTTTCAGTAGAAGCTAAATCAATAGAAGAATCAGATATTACAATTGCTTGAACATCTGCAAATTCATCTTTATTATAAACAACTTGTTTAAGTTTACCATAATATCCATCACCATTACATCCTTCTGTTCCATCAAATGTAGCAAGAGCATTTCCGCTAAGAGCGGTTGTACTAGCACCACTAGAAGTTAAACTTAAATCTTGCGCACCAGCTAAAATAAAGTTTGGAATTTCAACTTGTACTTCACCAACTTTTGAACTTGATGTATATGATGTTGTATTATCTGTTCCAGCTTTAAAAAGTGGCAATGTTAAAAGTGCATAGCATTGTGATGGGATAAAAGCAGAAGAAACTGTAAATTGTTCCATTGTTGCATCAGCAATTATATATTTAACGCATACTATCGAACCAACGGCTAATCCCGAAACAGTTGCCGTATTTCCGTTGAATGTTATCTTCGTCCAATTATCAGAACCGGCAGTAGAATACCATCCAATTGTGCCAAGTGTTGAAAATGATTGTGGTGTAGTAGGTACAGTAATTTGATTTTCTACTGTGGTTGTAATTTGGTCATTTGTCATAACATTGCCACCAACCGAAATTGTTCCTCCTACATTTAAACTAAGATATTGTAATGAAAACAAAGCATCTGTAAGTGTTAAAGCCATTCCAGAATCATGGAAATATTGTCCTAAAAGTTTATTTGCCATTCCTCCACGAACATCTTCTGCTGTTACACTAAAACTAATACCAGAATCGGTCAAAGTTTTACTCGTAACAATTAAATCACCAGTACTGGGGTCAAACAATTGAATTGTTCCTACACCAGCTAATATAAATTTTTGAGCCATTATTATTCCTCCTATATTTTTTTTAAAATTATAATATTATTATATAGCAAAATAGATTATTATGTTTATTGTTGATTTATTTTATTAAGATTTTCTGCACCAGAAATTCCCTTTTCAGTTAAAACAGTAGTATCTTCAAAAATTTCTTGATAAGGGTCTTTATCGGGAGTAAATAGAGGATGAGAAATATCTTTTTTAACTTCATATTTATAACTCCCTTGTATAATTTTTTGACCTATATATATTTCACTATCTACACTAGCGTGATATATCATATCAAATTCTCTGTAAGGAATTTCATTTAACTGTTTCGTAGTCAAACCAGTTTTACTAGTTACAAAAGCTTTTCTTTTTTCAAAAGATGGATAAGCTATGTTTTTATATTTTGTTTTATAGTATTCTTCCATCATTTCTCTAACATCTGGATTTATATATCTATCATCATAATTTGAATCATTTTGATGTAAAATTATACTGGCTATTTCATCAAAATCTTTGCTATAAATTATTTTTTCTATATTGTTATCTTTATTACAAGATACAATACAATTTTTATTTTTATCTTTAGCTATATTTATATTTTTAAATCCTAAACATAAATTTAATATTAAATACAATTGATTTATTTGTTCTTTTTGTTTACAAATACATTCAATTAAAAAATCTAAATATGACATTTGAATTACTTTAATATCATTAATTTCGTTTTTTTTAATTTCTAATATTTGTTTGGCGTATTCATATTTAACATAGTCTTTTACAAGAATTGGTTTAATTAAAACTTCTCCACCCTTTTTTAATAGATATGGCACATCGAATCCGTTTTCAAAATAATTAAGTTCATATAGTTCGAGTTTATCTTTCTCCACTACAATCACCTTCATTTAAACTTCCCCACTTGCCAGCTAAATATAAACTACTACCAAAATAAGTTTTGCTATTATTTACATTCAAAGTAGATTGACAATTTCGTGACATCTCTCTATTAAATTGAAATGCACCAGCCGTTCCTAAACTATATTTACCGTTAAGTGTTTTTAATATTTCAGCTTCTAATACATCAATTCTAGGGCATACAATTCCATTATAATTTATCAACGCAATACTTCTACCAACAAGAAACATAAATTCATAAGTGTTCGTAGATATATAAATATTATCTGGACTCATGTAAACTTTATTTATTCTCATTTGAGTAGTTTCTGCAATCATTTCATCCCCAACTAAAGGTTTGAAAAACACATTATAACTTGTTTCATCAGCTGAACCTTTCCATAATAATGCTACCTTTTCTTTCATTGTCAAATTAGGTTTGCTTAAACAATCTACAGTTGGATATTTTAATATTTTAAATATATTTTCATTATGATTCATCAAATAATCGTATATGTTATAAGGAACATATGGAGTATTTGTAAAATCATTTGCTACAATTTCCATAATTCCTCCTACATATATCCATTTAATTTAATAGTCAATTGTTGTGATAAAGTTCCGCTTGTAAATGTTAAAATTAAAGGATAACTACTTTGTTTATTATTTGTTAAAGTCCAAGAATTATTTCCATTATTTATCAATGTACAATATGCCAAATAAGAATCTTCAGTCCATAAACTGATTATACTATTATTTGTTGAATAATTTGTATCCCATTTAACGTAATTGTCTTTATTATACCCAATAGGAAATATTTTAGATGTATCTGCCCAATTTGCAACACACGTTACAATATCAGTTTGTTTTTCTCCATTATTATATACGTTTGCATTTATAGTAACACTATCATATTGTGATAGTTCTGTTACTTGAGTTACAATTAATATTTTTTCACTTACAACGGAATTAACAATAGTAATAGTAATTGTATCATATACATTGGAATTTCCATCAATAGCACAAGTTATTGTTACACTAGAACCAACAGTTGTTCCAATAATATTATAATTACCATTTGAATCAATCGTTACAATACTGTCATCACTCGAACTCCATACAACTCCCATATTTACAATATTATTATTGTATGTTACTTGTTCCGTTAGCTGACCACTAAATCCACTTACTTGCTCAATATTATCTTGTTGAATAGATAGATAATATGTATAATCATATCTATTTGCAATATTATTAATCATATCGTCACTAGGCATTTCTTGGTCTAAATAACAATCTAAAAATAATAACGGAACATCTTTTGTAATATAATCTTGTTGCATATAATTATTATAAGCATTAAATTTATAAGGAACACCAGAAAATATAAATCTTTGATTTTTAATTAACTTATGAGTTTTTTCATTTCCTTGTAAAATCAATATAACTTTACTATTTGCCGTTGCAACATCTTTAGTATACATTACATTTACTGATGATGTTTCATAATCAAGAATACAAGGTTCTTCTATAATTTCACCAGTATCTTTATCAACCCATTTACAAATATTATTACATCGCCTTACGCTTATTTCTTGATATGGTTCTTCTTCAGTTGTTTCTTCATAACACAACCACACGTTATTGTTAAATTTATATTTTAAACCCCTCAATACTTCATGTGTTTGATTTTGAAAAAATAACCTACGAAAATCTTTTGCGTTTTTTATAGTATTTATTGCAAATTCACTAATACTATTTTTCCAAACTTCAATATTATTAAACACGTTTGAACCAATACTTGTTTCTTCTTCAACAGTCTTTAACAACGTAGTATTATTCCATGTAGAATCAATAAATGACTGATGGCTCTGTCTCCATTCTTCATTTGGAGTTTGAGAACAATTATTTAAATAATTCATATACCAATCCATAATTATTCCCCCCTATCATAATCATTCATTAATCCAAGAATAATACTTCTAATTTCTTTTGTTGTTAATTCATATCCTAAATTTCTAATTCCTTTTAGTGACAATACAACACGTTCATCTATTTTAGATTTATTTTCTATTCCACAAAACTTGACTAAGCATTCTGTTAAATAAGAATAATAATCATCAATTAAGCAAATTTTATTATCAGAATTTTCTTTTATGAATAAAATTTTATGTAAAGCTTTGATTTTTTCAATTTTATTCATACATATCACCAAGAACCTTTGCAAAATTATCTCCACTAAGTTGATAATCACTCATAGATTGAGAAATTTTTTCTTTTATTCTATCATAATATTCTGATTTTTGTTTCAAATTTGCATCTATACTGTTTGTCTTTTTATCTCTACCTTGTAATTGTACATTTATTTGAACTATATCATTTATATCACTAAAGAACCAAATTTCAACCATTAAATCAGCCAATATAGACTGTTCCAATGGAGTTAATGTATTTATAAAATAATAAACATTAGTGGTTGGGTCTTGTGTATAATCTAAATTTTGTAGGCAATTTGTAAATTTAGGAATTGCACGAATTAAAATTCCTTGCATATATTGTAAAAATACATTATATTGATTTTTAGCCCAATTATCAATTTTATAATCTCTAATTGTAATTAAGGCTAAATCATATATTTGTTCAAAGGTTGTGCCCAATTATACCACCTCCTTTTATTATTCGCTACTTTCTTTTTGAATATTTAATAAATCTTTACCACTAAGTTGACCAACTTGTAATAAAATATTTGCATCAATATTTTCTTTATTTAATAATTTTTCAATAATCAATTTTACAATAACATCTTGTTGACCTTCAGAAGCTAATTTATATGTTTCAATAAAATCAGTTGGTTCTTTAGTAAAAATTGACTCCATATCTTGATAATTGACAAGTCGTTTATAATATTTTTCTAGTTTTAATTGTTTAACGGCTTTTTTATCATTAATATAAAATAATCCATTTTGAGCAAAAGATTTATTAAATTTAACAATTTCCTTTAAATCACCAAATGGAATTGCTTGAATTTCTCCAAATTCCTTAAATGAATAACAATCGCTATCATTATTACCAACTTTACCCATAACAAGATTAAGCAACCCAACACATTGACTAATTACTTCAATATCATCATCTATACCATAAGAACTATTTGATATAGAAGTTCCTTTTGAAAGTTCATTCATTTGTTTCATCATTAAAGCAATTGTATCTTTTAATTTTTCTATTTCTTTATCTTTTGTAGATATATCATCTATTTTTTTTTCTTCAACCACTTTTTCTGTTTTAGCAGTTGTTTCTGTTTCTTTTTTTTGTCTTCCAGCCATTTTAATTCCTTTCTTATTCCTTTTGAAATATGGAGAGGCATTTCTACCTCTCCATTGTAATTATTATAAAATATTATGATAATGTTACACAAGCCATTGTTGAATTAGAAACAGCTTCAAAAATCCATTTCTTATTCATTGTAGCATTTGATGTTAAATCAGCATTATCGTAGAAATCATTAGAATTTGAAATTGTTTGCCCTTCAATAGCACCTTTAATAATCTTATCACTAGATGTAGACATAACATAAATCTTATTATCAGCAAGAGCAAGTCCGTAATTAGAACCACTTGCAATCTGTGGAAGAACAAGAATATCATAATCAAAGAAGTTTCTGATTAATTGAATACCCATATTCTCAGAAGGAGTAACAATTCTATATCCATTTGCTTGTGATGGAAGAATATTACTAAGTGCCGTTGTTGTGCCAATAATTGTGGCTTTATTTCCATGATTATAAGCTGTAACTTTTTCACAAAGATTAAGTAGTGTAGCTTGAGTGTATCCACTTGCTTCAAGAGCCTCAGGGAAATTTGCATTATCAACAAGAGCTGTTAACGCAGAATAAGCGTCTTTTGTCATAGCTGTTTCAATAGAAATAATAGCTTTTCTTACAAATTCAGCAAGAGATTCTTGACCAGATAGCACCTTATAAAGGGCAACCTCTACTGTTACAGTATGATTTACAGGAACAAGTGTCTTACTTGTCTTAAATTGTTTTTGTCTAAAAGTTGTGCGTTGTGCATTAGCACCTTGAGACACAGTAAATAGTGAGTTTGGTTGAATATCAAATGTAGCTGTTTCACCAAATCCAACATATTTAATATCAGTGTAAACACCGACAGATTTAATAATAGTATCTGGAATAACTGCATCAATCATCATTCCCGCAGTTTGGAAAGTAGCCCATTTCACTTGTGGGTTTGTTGACCATGCTTGAAAAGACATCCCTTCGGGCATAGTCGTTCCAGCAATTCTATTTGTTTCAGATAGAAGTGCCTTATTCATTTTTTCTTCTTTAGCAGCAAGAGATACCGTCTTATCATAAGCACCTAAATCTTTTTTTGCTACTTCACTCATATAATGGAAATAATAGTCTCTCATGCCTTCATAAACATCAGTATGTTCTCCAGCAAATTGAACTACATTAATTGGTAGTTTTGTCATAATTAAATTTTCTCCTTTTCAATTCTATTAGTTTTGTGTACATTCAAGATAATACGCAGTAACACCTTCAGCGGTTAGTACGTTTTGACTAGCAATAGTCATAGTATCGGTACGACCAATCTTAAATCCAATACCAGCATATGAAGCTGTTGCAGAAACTTTAGCTTCAAATCCATTTGCTGTTAATTCTACAACGGTTGCACCAGTTACAGTGGCGGGGTCTTTTGTAGAAGCAAAGAAATCTTTTGTTACAAGAATAATATCTCCTACTTGTGGTTTAAAACAATCAAATGGAACATTAGCTAAATTTGTAAAATTTCTTGGGTCAAGTCCACCCCATGTTTTTCCTACTACAAGTTTATTCACTTCTGGTGAATATGCTAACCATACTCCACTTGCACCTGCCTCAGCTTGTGTTGCTGTAAATACCGCTGAACCAGCAGTTGTACTCCATGCTAAAGCTAAAGGTGTTCCATTTTGCATATCCGTAGCAGATTGTGCTACTCTATTTAGTGCGTCAACGTTTTCATTGGCACATCTTGATGTTACGATAACAGCGTTTGCCATAATTTTAAATCTCCTTCTTTAATTAGTTGTTATATGATTTGTATTTTTTATTATAATCTATCCCATAAATTCTTATCTTTTTTAGAATCTTGGAAAAAATTCATTTTTATATGAGAGTCTTCGTTATTAGTTTCTTTTTCGCTAAATTGAATTGCTTTTGCACCAAGCATAGCATATACATCATTTTTCCACTTAGGTAATTCCGCAAATTTACACTCCATTGCTTCTTTTTCACATTTAGTAAATTCTTCATTACTTATTTTGTCTTTAACCTGAGCAAGAATTTGAGAAATTTCTGCCATTTTTGTTTCTTCTTCTTTATCAGACTTAAACTTACGAAGTTCAGATAATTCTACTTCATATTTCATAATAATATCATTTTTATCTTCTAAGTCTTTAGCTAATTTAGCATTTCTTTCTGATTCTTTATTAAGCATTTCAGCATATGCCGCAGAGTCCACATTTGCATCAGATGACATTTTTTGTTCAGAATCCTTCTTTACAGAACTCCAATCAATAGTAGCATCCATAGATTTGTCATCTTTTTCAACTTCAATTTTAGCCTTTACAATAAATTTTTCTCCATTTTTGACAAATATAATTTCACCCTTTTTATCATTTATAGACTCAACATATACTTTGTCATCGTCTTTTTTCTTTTCATGAGATTCAATTTTTTTAATAATCATTCCCCATGCTTCACGACCTTGAATATCAGCCATTTTATTACTCCCTTCATCTTTATATAGTCCTATTTTTTTTTGAATAGCAATAGCTTTATCCGCAACAACTTTATCGTTTTGTTCGCCATATGCTTTGGCACTAGAAAGTCCTTCTGAATTGTATACCCATTTACCATTTTTTAAATTCATAACTGGATATTTGCAATTTTCTTTAATTCTTTCTCCACCTTTAAAATCTAAACATACCTTTTTACCAATAAAATCAAAATTCTTTTCTTTAAGTAAATCCTCTTTTGCTTTATCTCCGTTCCAATCTCCCATATCTATAGACTCTTTAGAAGTATCAACGGGGTTAGAAGAATAATTTTCTTTTTTGTCTGCCAATTTGAGCTTCCTTTTTTCAGCAAATTTCTTTAATTCATTTACTGAATTATTATTTTTATGATAAAATTCTTCGGCTTTTATTTCAGAAAACTTAATAATTTCAGCATTTGCCAATTTACAAGAAGCATTAATTCCACTTCCTAATATAGTTATTCCTCTAATATTATATGATTTAATAATGGTTTGTTCTTTATCTTCGTATTCGGCGGTAAATTCACAACTTACTTGTTTGTTACCATCTCTTCTGAAAATATCAATCATTCCACCACTATATAATTTAGAAATTACTCCATCAACTTCCCAAAATGTTCCATTAGAAGTATCAACAAATCTAATTTCTGAATCTTTAGGAATATAACCAACAACTACTTCATCGGGTTCATGTCCAGTTGAATCAAGTTTACCCATCCAATCTTTTTCTAATTTACTAACAATAAATTTTCCAAGAACTGTATGCGCATCTCTTTTCAATACTTCATTAGAAATTTGAAACTTATGTGTATTATATCCATCACTAAGACCCCTAATACGAATGATAGAAAAATCCGAATCTTCCCCCTGTGGAATATCGTTAATTATATCAATGCTCATTTTTTGTACATTTTGTTCCAATTACTTTTCACCTCCTAGATAATCTTGTAATTTCGGAGTTATTTTAAAATACAAATAATTCATATCCATATACATAGGAATAAAACCATGTTTCTGAAGATTATCACTAATTGGTGAAGAACACTTATAATATCTTTTTAAGTCTTTTGGTTCTCCTCTAATTACCATATTTTACTCCTTTATTTAAGATAAATCAATACCATCTATTCCCCAATTTAAAATATGTCTATCAAATTCATCATAAGATGTAGGCATTTGAACGGCTTTATCGTTTAAAGTAACTATTTGTGTAAATAATAAATTAAATTTTTGCATAAAATCCACTAAATCTACATGAACCATAAAGTCACCATTTTCTTCTGCAATTTGATTTACTAATTTAATTTCTTTATAAGCATCTTCATTTTCTTTTAATAGTGTTCCAAACATATCTTGCAAATTTGTATACATTCTGTCATCTTTGTGGGTTTCTGGATATACACTTGGTAAATTATATCTATCTTTTATTTCTGTAATTTTATCTGATAAAAGCGGATAAACATGAGCAATATTGGGATGTATAATTGAAACAGCATTTGGCATACACCATATATTTTGCATAATACTAATCATTCTATCTGTGGTTCTATTTAAATCAAAGAAAACGCCGACAAGTTCATCTAAAGCCTCGCTTGTTTGTTCACTAATTAACATCATTAATCACCTTCTTTATTTATAATTCTGTGCAATTGCTCCACTTTCACTAATTTCAGTTCTATCTTTCTTTGGTTGACCAACTTCTTGTTTACCACTTTGTGTGTGTACATTTAATAATTGACTTGATAATTTATCAACCCAACCACTATATTTTCCTTCTTCTAATGACCTATCAAATTGTTGTGGGGTCATACCTAATATTTTAGAATAAGCATTAGAATTTAACACAATTCCATTACTAGCCAAATCTATTAAGTTTTTCTTTTCTCTTTCACGCATAAATGGATAAGTACATCCACTAAAAGAAAACTTAAACTTATATTTTCTAGTTTTTTTGTTTACATAAAAATCTAAGAAACTATCAAATTGATTATATAATCTTTTAACGATATTATAATCCGTTACAATAGCATTTTCAACTTCATCTTTTGACATCTTATCATCACTATAAATCATTCTATTTGCACTAGCACCATTGCCAGCAAACCACTTATATTGATAAGTAAGCATATCTTTTGAATCTTTCCCATCAAATTGTTCAAACTTATTTTCATCAGTAGGCATAGCGACAGCGTTTAGATTGTCAACTAAACCCATTTTAACAAGTTTCATAAATTTAGTTAAAGTTTCGGGTTTCCATGCCATAGCATCCGTTACATTACCACTCTTTTGTTTATCCATCAAAGGAATTTGACCAACCAAGATTGCTCTTGCCGCAAGCATATTTGCATCCATTTGTAACTTTTTCATTTCATCATTTGATAAAACCATTTTAATTAAACTAGACAAAAATGGTCTTGAATTCATGTTACTCATATCAAATTTGAAACACCATGCTCCATCATCAGGGCTAGTTTGTGTCCACATTGCAAATGTTCCATTACGACTATCTAATTGAGCGGTAGGATTATATTTTGGATTATTATTATCACCAAAAGTATTTTTCCAATATTTTTTAAAACTCGGGTCATAAGCATTTATGTCTACACCAGCTTGTAAAAAATATGTCATATCAAAATCATATAATAATCCCCTTTCCCATTGTCCAGTTAATAAACATCTGTTTTGCGGTAACATTTGTAATGTATAAGATGACATTTTCTTTACTTTCTCATTATTTACATCTATATCACCAGTAGTATCAAATGTTCCTTGCGAGTCTCTAAACCAAGTATAATAAATTTCATTTCTTAAAGTATTTTTTGTTACTTTTGTAAATTCTGATTTATAATCAAAATTATCTAAAAATTTATATACTCTTCTTTTATCTTCTTGATATTCTTTGCTATTATAATCTGATTTTCCTAAATAAGCATTAGTACAAGAAATTTGCAAATCATAAGATAACATATTTGCATAATAATTTAGTGTTCTTTCAAATAATATATCCCATGCTTCAGCAAACTCCGTAAATGCTCTTAAATCACTTGATTGAAATTTATAATCTAATAAAGCTTTATTTAAGGATTCCTTAGTTGGAACTATTGGATTGTTATTTAAAGAATTTAAATTTTGATTAAGTAAGCTAGGAGTATAAATTCCAAAATAATTACCATAATTATTATATATTTGATTAGCCATACTAATCACATCTTGCATATCTATATTTTCTGCCAATTTTTGAGCTTCTTCTACTGACATTTTTTCTGTGTCTTGTTCCAAACAATTTCCTCCTTTCTTAGAATACTAATTGTAAATTATCAAAGTCTATATCACTAAATCCTTCATCAGACTGATATTTATTTTCTAGTTTATCAGAAAATAAACTAAACATGGCTAATGCCATGTATCTATCTTTTGTTGCACTTCTATCTTCTTTTACTTTTATGCCATCTGGTTTAATTTCTGTGTTTAATGAAATTGCTTCATTTACCATAAATCTAGTTTCTACAAAAGGCATAAGAATATCTGCTCTTTTTTCAGATGTATACATTAGCCATTTTTTATCTTTTTCAGCAAATATCATTTCCATTTCAGATTCATCTTTTAAGAAATTAAATTTTCCGTCTTTTAAATTTTGTCTAGTAGATAAGTGCATATTAGTATTTATTTCGGAAGTAGCTTTTATTGGAATAATTATTGGTTCTCCATTAATATCTATTACTCTTTGAACTTTATCATTTATAACTATATCAGAACTAATTTGTAATCCTTTATCTTGACATACATTCCAAGCAGGATAAGTTATATTTCTTTCTTCATCATAGGTTTCTTTGGTAAGAATATCATATAATGCGTTTCCGATGCCACCGACATCCATCACAAAATAACTAGACTTATAATCATAAAATAATCGTTTCATCCAAATAGCTTGTATTAAAGAATTTGTTCCATTTAATGATTTTATATATTCAACTTTTCTTTCAAATGTTTCAGTGTTTAACGACCCCAACATAAAAATAGTGTTATCGTTTTCTCTACCACCACTGACGGCAATATCAGTTGAAATAAATCTTATTTCTGAATCTTTAAAATCATAAATTTGTTCATCTTTATTTAATACTTGCATTGTTGTCAATGGATAAAATGCATTTTCTGAATTTTGATTTTTATGAAAATCATCATATAAGAATAAACTTCCTTCTGATTCTCCAAGCCATAAATTCAAAAATTCCATATCAAAATCAAATTCATTTGTATTTTTTCTTCTTATTAAATATTGCTTTTTGGTTTGTACATTATTTGCAACAGCGGTAAATATATCACCACCAAAGAAGCCATATTTAATTTTCTTATTTTTATAATGATTTGTTACGGTGTTTTTTAAATGAGTCCAGAACCAATTATCTTTAGTTCTGGCTGATGTCATAAAAATTTGTTTAGGCTCAAGAAATAATCCATTGTGATTATAAGGCTCTAGTGTAGGTTCTATAATAGCATCATAGTCTTTTCGTTTTATTAATCTAGCCTCATCAGTAATTGTTATGTTTGCACGATTAGAACGACCACCTTCAGCACAACAAACAGCAAAAATTTTACTTCCATTACCATATGAAATAATTCTAGCGTCTCCAGTATCATCTTTTCCAAATTTCATATATCCATCTTTTCTTAATTGTTTAAGAATTGGACTTATTCCTTTTTTCTCACTACTAAGTAAATCATCTATTTTTTCATTTATAATTTTGTTACTTTGACCTAATGTCATAGAAGTTATTAAAATATTAACCCCAGGCAATAACAGAGCCAAATTATTAGCAAGAATCCCAATAGTAAATGATTTACTTAATCCCCTACTTGCAACTATATCCATTATGTCATTTTCCCAACAATCTAATAAAATTTGTCTTTGAAAATGATGTAGCGGTATTTTTAAATAATCTTCAGTAAATATATCAAGATTGTTTAGGTAAAATAATTGCCAATTAGCAATGCTTTTGTCTATATCCACTTTTGAAATTTGATTTTTTTTATTTTTTGATTGTTTTATAGCCAACTTTTCTAATTCTTTTTCGTCAATCAAGATTATATCTCTCTATATCATCTATATTTATATTAAAATCCCTATGACCAACTAGCATATTTCCCAGTGGTCTTAGGCACATATCTTCTTCATATTTATGTATTTTATTATGGTCAAAATATTTTGTTGGCTCTTTATAAACATCTTGAACATTATTTTCATCAATTAACCTAATTTTTTCAAATAAAGATTGTTCCGACATAGTTTTTGGTTTGGTACTTTCAAATTCATCAACCTTTAATGTATTCATTAATTTTCCAATACGAGTTTGAACACTATTTAAATCATCCTTTCCATCATATCTTTTTTCGTTAATTTTTCGTTCAATTAATCTATCTCGACATAAGTCTCTATATAAATCTTCTTGTTGTGGATTTATAAATTCTACACCATTTGTATATTTATCAAATTTCATATTTAAAAAATCATAATCAGACATTTGGTCTTGTATACCCCAATTTAATATTAGTGTATCTTTTTCGGCTTCTAATGCAATATCAGGTTTCTTTAATCCCATAATTGTAGTATAATCAATATTAGTTGCACTAAAATCATTCCAATTATCAGTAGCCTTTTTCATAGATTTTAATTGTTCTCTATATTTTGCAAAATCATTATATGTTTTTAATTGAATAGGACTAATTTTGCCATCCTTAATCTTTTCATTTCTTAATTCTATGTACCTATCCCATACCTCTTTAATAAAAGGAGTATCTGTCAATGCACAAGTAAAATAGACCGCTGATTGTATTGTTCCTTTTTTAAGATATTCAAGATAACATTTTGCTATATCGTTTTTACATATATGTACATATCCCATATTTATAATATTTCCATTTTTATTTTTTACACAACCATCATGAGGGTTTTCTGATTCATAAAATTCATTGCTTGGTTTTTCTATATTACAAATTGGACAAAATACCATTCTACCAGTCTTTTTTACTGCCATATAATTCTCCTTTCTTTATATTCCACTAATATTTTAATGCGGTGTTGACAAATCGAATGTCCACGGCTAAACCGTACACCGCTATATTTTGTGAAGCCGCACACGACTAAAGTCACGAGTGTGCGTTCGCACCTAATCAATTATTCCATTATTAATTTAAAATCCGCCACATCATTGTTATCATAATAAATTTTTAACACTTGTGTAGGTGTATCATTCATTCTATGGGAAATAGCATAATCATCACTTCCCATTATTGAACCATTTACCGTTGTACCTTTAGTTGATTTAACAGAATGATAATGACCCATATGAACTTC
>Ga0265294_10005720_pt1 | contig 15129 bp, 17 predicted proteins | sample MunlanPumphouse3_FD_192504 | JGI IMG/M metagenome (GOLD analysis project Ga0265294, IMG submission 192504) | Groundwater microbial communities from a municipal landfill in Southern Ontario, Canada - Pumphouse #3 | ecosystem: Environmental > Aquatic > Deep subsurface > Groundwater | place... | reverse complement strand
GCCTTTTTGAGGAGGTTAAAACCTCGCGTCCAAAGAGTTGTGTGGCTTTAAAGTTCTCAGGCTTTTGGAAGCGATGCTTTAGCTTCGCGTTATGTGGCTTTAAAATCAAGGTGCTCTTTACAGACCTTTTTGACGAGGTTAAAACCTCGCTTCCAAAGAGTTGTGTGGCTTTAAAGTTCTCAGGTTTTTGGAAGCGATGCTTTAGCTTCGCGTTGTGTGGCTTTAAAATCAAGGTGCTCTTTACAGACCTTTTTGACGAGGTTGAAACCTCGCTTCCAAAGAGTTGTGTGGCTTTAAAGTTCTCAGGCTTTTGGAAGCGATGCTTTAGCTTCGCGTTATGTGGCTTTAAAGTTCTCAGGTTTTTGGAAGCGATTCTTCTAGGAATGCTAACCAATGGCATTCTCCACGATGAGCTTCGCATTGTGTGGATTTAAAATCAAGGTGCTCTTTACAGACCTTTTCTACGAGGTTGAAACCTCGCTTCCAAAGAGTTGTGTGGCTTTAAAGTTCTCAGGCTCTTTGCATCATCAAAACGCCAGCAAATCTTCCTGTAGTTTTAGACGCTCTGTAGGAAAAATATTTGTTAGCTCTGCAACAGCTACACTCCTCGCTAATCTCGATGTTTTGCTCTTTTATACCAGATGCTAGGAGTTGAGACTTTAAAATCTTGCCAACATCTAAAAAGAGAGCGCCACCTCTTTGCTCTATTGCAAACTCAAGCCCTAACTCATCTGCTTTTGTTTTAATTTCAAGTCCAACTTCATAGCAACAAACACCGATACTAGCACCAATGGCTACAACTATATCTCTTGCATCTGAGCCAAAATCATCTACAAAACTCTCAATTACATTTTTTACAATATTTTTAAAAGCCCCTTCTCTTCCTGCGTGAGCTACGGCGATAACTCTTTTTTTATCATCATAAAAAAGCAGAGGGCTACAATCTGCTACCATAACCATCAAAGGGGTGTCTGTTTTGTTGGTTATAAGTGCATCACAGGTTGGAGGATTTGAAAAATCATCCCTTGCATCTACGATATGAACTAAACTAGAGTGAATCTGCTTCATATGAACAAGTGTTTGTCTTTTGTAGTTGAGATGAGATGCTAAGATATCGTGGTTTTTTAAAACTGACTCTTCATTATCGCCCACATGAAAGGCTAGGTTTAGGGAGTCAAACGGAGCAAAACTTACTCCGCTATCTCTTGAGCTAAACGCGTGAATGAGTTTTGCTTGGTTCTTTAATCTTGGGCTTTGATGAATTTTCATATAATAATTATAGCAAAACAAAAGGGCTTGATATGAACAATCTTAGCATATATCCTCCTACGCTTGATGAGGGCACTATAGAGAATAAACGACAAGAAATACTAGAATATTTTAACAATACTTATACACTTTATGAGAAAGTTTTTGAGACCCTTGCAAGTGATGAGGTTTTTTACAAAAAGTCTGAACCATCAAGGCATCCGATGATATTTTACTTCGGCCACACTGCTACTTTTTTTATAAACAAGCTTATACTTATGAAGATAATCGACAAAAGAGTAGATGCAAACTTTGAGTCCATCTTTGCAGTTGGCGTTGATGAGATGGCTTGGGATGATGTGAACTCTAAAAACTATGCATGGCCAAGGGTTGATGAAGTTAGAGAATATAGAGCGAGGGTAAGAGAGCTAGTTGGTAAGCTTATTATGAGCCTTGATTTTGAGCTTCCTATCAGACAAAGTTCTCCTATGTGGGTAATTCTTATGGGTATTGAGCATGAGAGGATTCATATAGAGACTTCGCTTGTTCTTCATCGCCAGATGCCACTAGAGTTTGTGAAAAATGTAAAAGAGTTTAAAATCTGCTCTCACAGCTCAAATGCTCCAAAAAATGAGATGATAAAGGTGGCATCACAGCAGGTAAAACTAGGAAAAAGCACAACTCACAATCTCTATGGTTGGGATAATGAATATGGCCATTATGAAGAAGAAGTTGGTGAGTTTAAGGCTTCAAAATATCTTGTAAGTAATGCTGAGTTTATGGAGTTTGTAGAGAGTGGCGGTTATGAGAGTGATGAATTTTGGGATGAAGAGGGATTGCAATACCTCAAAAACTCAAAAGCAAAACATCCTGCTTTTTGGGTTTATGAAGAGGGAGTTTATAGATATAGAGCTCTGTGTGAGGTTATAGAGATGCCACTTGATTGGCCAGTTGATGTAAATGCGTTAGAGGCTGAGGCATTTTGTAGATATAAGAGCAAAAAAGAAGCAGAGATCTTTACTCTTGTTAGTGAAGCTGAGTATAGAGCTATCTATGAGCAGGCAAATATAGAGGATTTGCCTGCCTTTCATCAAAGTCGCGCAAATCTTAACTTCTACCACTATGCTAGTTCATGCCCTGTAAATGAGTTTGGTTTTCATACAAAGAGTGGTGAATCCATTTTTGATGTAGTAGGAAATGTTTGGCAGTGGGGTAGAACGCCAATACGCCCGTTTGAAGGCTTTGAAGTTCATGAGGCTTATGATGACTTTACAGCTCCAACCTTTGATGAAAAACATGCACTAATCTTTGGCTCATCATGGGCTAGTAGCGGAAACCTTATCATGAAGCACTCTCGATACGCTTTTAGGAAACATTTCCCCCAAAATGCAGGATTTAGATATGTAATATCAAGTAATCAAGATGAGAGTAAATCAGATATATATGAGAGTGATGAGCTAGTTTCGCAGTATTGTGAATTTCAATATGGCAAAAGCTATTTTGGAGTAAAAAACTTTGCAAAAGAGTGTGCAAAGATAGCAGTTGAGTTTAGTACCAACAAAACAAAAGCACTAGATTTGGGATGTGCCACTACAAGGGCTAGTTTTGAGCTTGCAAAGGAGTTTGATGAGGTGGAGGGTGTTGACTTCTCGGCTCGTTTTATTCAAGTGGGAGTGAAGTTAAAAGAGAGAGGATATGTTGCTTTTGCATCTAAACTAGAGGGTGATTTGGTGCAAAACAAAAAGGTAAGCATTGAAGAGTTGGGCTATATGGATATTGCCCATAAAGTCTCATTTTGGCAAGGAGATGCTTGTAATCTAAAACCAAATCTAAACTCATACGACTTAGTGATGGCAACAAACCTAATAGATAGACTCTATAATCCTAAACTCTTCTTAGAAACTATCCATGAGAGGCTAAATAGCGAGGGTACACTTATGATAACCTCTCCATATACATGGCAAGAGAGCTCAACTCAAAAAGAGATGTGGCTTGGTGGGTTTATAGACGCTGATGGTAATGAAATAAGAACGCTTGATAGTCTAAAAGAGATTTTAAGCGAGCACTTTGAGCTTGTACATCTTAGAGATATAGAGTTTGTTATAAAAGAGACAGCAAGGAAGTTTCAGCACACTATCGCACAGTGTAGCATCTGGAAAAAGAAGTGAAGTACGACTTTAGCACACATTCAGATAGAGAAAATTCTAAGGCTGAGAAATACACTCTAAGAGAAGAGCTTTTTGGGACACAAGATGTGCTTCCTGCTTGGGTTGCTGATATGAATATAAACACACCAGAGTTTGTTATAGATGCGGTCAAAAAGAGATTGGAGCATCCAATCATTGGCTATCAATCTATGCCAGAGAGTGCATTTGAAGCACAAATAGAGTGGATGAAACGAGAACATGGAATCTCTTATGAGTTAGAGGATCTGCTCTACTCCCACTCCGTTGTGGCATCTATGGATTTGGCAATCGATGCTTTTAGTGAAATAGGCGATAAGGTGATAGTTCAAACTCCAGTTTATCCCCCTTTTTTAAGTAGTGTAAAAAGGCAAAAAAGAGAACTTTTAATCAATCCTCTAAAGCAAGGCAGTGATGGAAAATATCTTTTTGATATAGAAGATTTAAAAGCGAAAATAGATGACAAAACCAAGCTTTTACTCCTTTGCTCACCTCATAATCCAGTTGGTAGAGCATGGAGACGCGAGGAGTTAGAAGAGATTTTAGAACTCTGTTTGGAGCACAATATTGTAGTCTTTAGTGATGAAATTCACTCAGATTTAGTCTATGCACCAAACAAGCACATCCCTTTTGCATCTTTAAGTCAAGAAGCAAGAGATATGACTATAACAGCCATAGGAGTTGGAAAAACTTTTAATATGGCAGGCTTTGCGATGAGTAGCGTGGCTATTACAAACAAAACTCTGCGAGAGAAGTTTTTGCAAAGTTATAAACGAGTTCACATTGGACACGGTAGTGTTTTATCTCAAGTGGCTTTTGAAGCTGCTTATAGAGAGGGAAGGGAATGGCTAGAGGAGTTAAAGGTTCATCTTTTTGGCAACTATAAGCTACTTGAGGAAGTTTGCAAAAAACACAAAAACATCATAAACCCAGTACCTATAGAAGCTACATATCTTGCGTGGCTTGATTGTAGAGGTTTAGGTTTAAAGTGTAGAGGCATAAGAGATTTTTTCATCAAAGATGCAAAGCTAGGACTCAATGCTGGTATGAGTTTCTCAAGAGAGGGAGCTGGCTTTATGAGGTTAAATTTTGGAGTGAGTCGTGATGAGATGCAAGAGATTGTTAGAAGAATTGATATGGCTTTGTTAGGGTTTAAAGATGAGTGATTTAGAAAAAATAGAAGCTTTTATAGAGAAACATCACGCTCTAAGTTTAGCAACTTCTGATGGCGATGAACTTAGTGTTTGTAGCCTCTTTTATGCCTATGATGGACTCACATTTATAGTTGCTAGTAGTGAGGATACTACACATATAAAGCATATTTTAAAAAATCAAAAAGTAGCTGGAAATATTCTTTTAGAGACTAAAGAAGTAGGTAAAATCCAAGGCTTGCAGTTTAGAGGAATCTTTACAACTCTTGGAGATGAGAAACTTAAAAAACTATACTTTAAGAGATTTCCCTATGCACTTGCAATGAGAGCAAAACTTTACAAGATTGAAGTTGATTATTTTAAGCTAACTGACAATAGGCTTGGGTTTGGCAAAAAGCTTATTTGGCAGGAGCCTTAAGTTCAAATAGAGAGCATTCACTCCCACTACTTTGAAAAACTACAATAGATGGGAGTTGAGCTGATTTGAAGCCATAAGCCTTGCATCCATGAGGTTTATCTTTTTCCCAAGTAACAAAATAAAATTTGCATCTTCTACAGTTTATTCTTTTCATCTCTCTTTTCTTTGTTTAAGTATGGAATATTAGCATATTAGGTAAAATAAGCAACTTATTTTACAATTATTAGAAAATATAGTGTGAGGGTTAAGTTTTAAAGTCAGAGTGTGATTTGCAAGCCTTGTCTGCGAGGTTGAAACCTCGTTTCCAAAAGAGATATGTGGCTTTGAAGTTTTCCCTAGTTCCTACGCTCTGAGACTGTGAAAGAACTCTAGTTTTCTCTCAGAAGTGGGACTTCTAGGAACGCTAACCAATAGTGTTCTCCACGATGAATCCCGCAAAATAGGCTAGGCTGAAGCTTCACTTCCTAGTTTTTTCACAGTCTCAGAGTGTAGGAACGAGTGGAGTGCAGTTCTTTCACAGTCTCTCTGCGTTGGAACTCATATATGTCTGAGTTATAGCATATATATAAACTCCCACGCGGAGCATGGGAGTTAGGAAGAAGATGGAATGAGAGAGATAGTATAAATAAATTAAAGGAAAATAAACTTGGACAAAATATTATTGATGTTACAGCTTCAAGCACAATTAAATGATGCTACAAATGGAGAAAATTGGGTTAAGGGTATAACCAAAGATGCTAAAGAGATAAACTGGAGGAGATGCATCTATATGGAGTGTGCGGAGATGATTGATAGTTTTTCATGGAAACATTGGAAGAACATCAAACAAGAACCAGATTGGGCAAACTTACAGATTGAAGTAGTTGATGTGTGGCACTTTGTGATGAGTTTGGCTATTGAGAACTATGGTAAAACTCTAAGGGGTGGTATAGAAGATTTGGCTATCAATATATCTAGCTTAGATAGTTTTTCTAAGATAGATACAAAGAGTGATGACTTTGCACCACAAAAGAAGATTATGCTAAAGGTTGAAGATATTATGCGCGAGGTTTTAAGTCAAGAAGAGCTTGACCTTGAAGCTCTCCTTGCAAGTTTTTTTGACCTAGTTGTTTTTAGTGGACTTGACTTAGAAACTCTTTATAGACTCTACGTTGGTAAAAATATCTTAAATCAGTTTCGCCAAGATCATGGTTATAAAGAGGGCACTTATATTAAAGTTTGGGCAGGGAAAGAGGATAATGTTATTATGAAGAGAATTTGGGAAGAGAATGTAGATATAGCGCCGGATGAACTCTATAATGAGCTTACAAAACTATACCTCTCAATGACTAAGAGCTAAATAATTGAGCACCATTTTAGAAGTTAAAAATCTATCTTTTGGCTATAAAAAAGACTCTTTACTTTTTAATGACCTCTCTTTTAGTCTAAAAAAAGGTGAGATTAAAGTTATAGTTGGAGCGAGTGGAGCTGGAAAGAGCACACTTTTTGAGCTGATTTTAGGAAACTTAAAACCCATCAGCGGAAGTATCGTGTGCAAAAGAGTATCCGAAGTTTTTCAAGACCCATATAGCTCTTTTCATCCAAGTTATAGCCTTATTAATCAGATAAGCGACGTAGCGTCTATACAAGGGCTTGAAGGGTATCTAAGTAAACTAAACTTGGACTATGAGTTACTCTTAAAACTTCCACACGAACTCTCAGGAGGGCAACTTCAGCGTGCTTCAATACTAAGAGCTATGCTTATGAAGAGTGAAGTTTTACTGCTAGATGAGCCAACTTCTGCGCTTGATAATGTTATACAACTAGAAGTTATGAAGATGCTACTTGGCTCGCTTGGTGAGATGGGAATGCTTATAATCACTCATGATTTAGAACTCGCTAAGTGGTGTGGGGATGAGATTATAGAAATCTAGGACTGAGTTAAAAAATATTTAGTGATATAAAAACCACAACCAGCCATAAAAACAGTTCCAAAGGCATTTAGTGAGATATTTGCTAAGGCTAAAATAATATAACCACCCTCTAAGAGAAAAAAACTCTCTATTGCAAAAGCTGAATATGTTGTCAAGGCTCCTAAAATCCCAGTGGAGAGGAATGATTTTATATGCATAGAAAAGAGTGTAGTATACATAAAATAAGCTACTAAAATTCCCATAATAAAGCTTCCAATAAGATTTACTCCAAGAGTTCCAAAGGGGAGTTCATGGGTAACATTACTAGAGATTAGACCGTTTAGGTATACCCTTAATATTGCGCCGATAAAGCCGCCACTACCTACTGCTAGGATTGTTTGATAGCTCATCATCATATACTTTTTGCATTTTTATTCTTAGGTTAGATAACCAATCTTTATCTTCTTTATCTGCTATAAAAGAATCAAGAAAAATGACTTTTATACGACCAGGTTTGTAGTAAAATTTTTTTACATTGTAGTACTTTGCACTCTCCATAATAACGACAGGTTGGACGCAAAGTTCATACTTATCTGCTAACATCTTTGCTCCTGCTTTAAATGGTAGCATCTTGGATTTTGTAGAGCGAGTCCCCTCTGGAAACATTGTGATAACTCTACCCTTATCTAACCTATCTTTAGCATCTTTGAGTAGTTTAAGAAGAGATGTTTTACTCTCTCTTGTTACTGCAATATCTTCTGGCAGTCTTAGAGCTAAACCAAAAAAAGGTATATCAAATAGCTCTTTTTTTGCAACCCAAGCTAAGTCTTTACTTGTTATTGTCTCCATAACACAGATGTCTAAATCACTCTGATGGTTGATTAAGAACATCTGAGCATCTTTGCTCTCTTCGCCTTTAACATCAACTGTAAAAAATGTAGTAAGTCTAATAAGCCAAGCAGATATTTTTCTAGCATAGGGCTTGGGGAGTATATAGTAGAAAATTATCATCATCGCTAAAGAGGATAGAATAACTATAGTTGCAAAAAGCCAACTAATCTTTGCAAATATCTTCATTTTTAACCCAACCTATCTTTTCATTTTTTAGTTTAACTTTTACAAAGTCTTCTACGCTTCCCTCTTTTTGTAAGTAGTAAATAGTATTTGTTTTTTCAAAAATAGTTCCATTATGAACTGGAAGTAGATATATATTAGAGCCTACTTTTATGCAAACTTCTTTTGATGGGATAGCTATGTAAATTACATAAGCTAAAGGGATTAGTATAAAAACTAAGTATATATATTTTTTTCTCCATAAAATCAGTAAAAAAGCAATTAAAGCTATAAGTGATGCAAGAAGAATCTTTACTCTATCGTGAGACTGATCTTTTGGCTTTAAATCTGTTTGCGTAGTCACACTATCATCATCTACAATGATAGGAATATTTAAGCCTAAAAAGTTATTATGTAAAAGGTTGAAGTAGGTAAAAGAGAGGTTTTCTACCTCTTTTTTTATAACCCCATAGTAAACCAACTTAGAGTTAAAGGGAGATTCGGTTATGGACTCTATCCCTTGTTTATAAGCGTCCTTTAGCTTAAATGAGGCTATATCGCAGTTTTTAGCAGTGGCTACAAAGACTACGATATTATGGTTGTCATCATAGGCAGTTGTTTTAAACTCTAAGAGCTCAAAATTATCTGCTACGATATTTGCAAAGTTATTTTTAGGGTTTAGGGTGACTACATTTAGTTTAAAGCCTTCTAGCGTGGTATCTCTGTAGAGAGTATCATCAAATCCTCTTACAGTCGCTTTAAAGTCAGGTACATTTGCATTGCTATGCGTTGTTACAAAATAGAAGGTATCATAAAAATATTTGGAATCTTTTTCTCTATAAGGTGTTTCATTTAGAAGCTTTAAACCCTCGTAATTTAAGAGTTCATAAGTAATGCTTGAGAACTCTTTAACAGTAGAGAGAGTCTTTATTGTTATGGGGAAAATCTCTCCTTTTATAACTCTATGAGGAGTTGATTTAAAGTTAAGATATAAAACTTTTGGCAAAGAGCTCTCTATAGATATATTCTCATCTTGAGTTGAGTTTACTTCATTTGCACTTAGGGTTGCTAGAAATAACAGCCCTAAAAAGATTAGACGAATCACGCTTTTAAAAATCCTTGAAGCATAGCTACTCCATCATCGCTACCTAGAATAACTTCCATAGCTCTCTCAGGATGCGGCATAAGACCAAAAACATTTTTCTCTTTATTACAGATGCCAGCAATTGAATCAAGGCTACCATTTGGATTTTCTACATTTCCATTTGCATCTGAGTATCTAAGGAGTATTTGGTCGTTGTCTTCTAGCTCTTGAAGCCCAGCATCATCTATAAAATAGTTTCCATCATGATGAGCTATTGGGATATTAACAACGTCACCAACACTTAGATTTTTTAAAAAATCATTATTATTATTTATAACTTTTAAATAGTGATATTTTGATAAAAAGTGCAGATTTTCATTTCTTTTTAATGCGCCCGGAAGAAGATTTGTCTCAGTTAAAACTTGAAAACCATTACAGATGCCAAGGACTTTCCCGCCAGCCTTAGCATAAGCCTCAACAGCTTTCATAACAGGAGAAAACTTTGCAATAGCTCCACTTCTTAGATAGTCTCCATAGGAAAATCCACCAGGTATAACTAAGAGGTCAGTATCTTCTGGAACCTTGTCTGCTTTGTGCCAAAGTATCTCAGTTTTAGCACCGAGTTTCTCAAACGCATACTTTGTATCATACTCACAATTGGTTCCAGGAAACTGTAAAATTGTTACCTTTTTCATTATACTAACTCTATCTCATAATCTTCAATAACAGTGTTAGCTAAAAGGTCTTCACACATCTTAGTAACATCAGCTAAAGCTGCTTTTTTATCGTCACCATCTAGTTGTAAAACTATCTGTTTTCCAACACGAACATCTTTAACATTATTAAAGTGCAATGACTCTAGTGCGTGAAGTACTGCCTTTCCTTGAGAATCTAGTACACCTGCTTTTAAAGATACGTTTATTATTGCTTTTATCATTTTCATTTTCCTAAAATTATTGTTTTCATGGCGAAAAAAGTAATTTTTCCGCCTGCATTAATAGCACATTTATACTTAGTTGGGCGCATTTTGGTTTTGTTCGCCCGCAGCATTAGTGCTATTTAGAGAGAATTCTATTTAAAACCTGCTCATAAGCCACTGTTAGACCGCCTAAACCTTGACGAAATCTATCTTTATCCATCTTCTCGCCACTCGCCACATCCCAAAAACGACAGTTATCAGGAGATATTTCATCGACTAAGATGATATTTCCACTACTATCTTTTCCAAACTCTAGTTTAAAGTCCACTAGATTTAAACCTTTTTCAAAGAAGTAAGGACGAAGGATATCGTTTACTTGTCTTGCCATTCTACGAAGCTTATCAAGCTCATCTTGATACTCAACAAGACCTAAGATAAGAGCGTGTTGGTCATTTAGTTTTGGGTCACCCAAATCATCATTTTTATAATCAAACTCAACTAGAGTAAAAGGAAGAGTTGTGCCATCTTTTATGCCAAGATTTCTAGTTAAGCTCCCAGTTGCAATGTTGCGGACTATCACTTCTATGAGAATAACATCGACTTTTTTGTGAAGCATATGATTATCATCTAGCATCTCTACAAAGTGTGTCTGAATACCATTTGCCTCTAGTAGCTTAAATAGCTCAGTTGAAATTTTGTTGTTAAGAGCGCCTTTTCCAGCCTCACTTGACTTTTTTTCACCATTAAATGCTGTCAAATCATCTTTAAACTCTGAAATGACTAAATCCTTATCATCTGTTAAATAAAGTCTTTTAGCCTTACCTTCATAGAGTAATTCTCTTTTTTGCATCTGTATATTTATCCTTTTACTATGATTAATGCTCTTATGATATCAACACTCTCTTTTAGCTGAATATCATCATATAATTGTTCTTTTGAAATTATATCTTTTTTATCGCCATTTTCTTTTGCTTTTTTGGCTTTAACTTCTTTTACATCAGTTTTTGTAAGCTCTTCTTCTAGATGCTTCTTAAGATCCGCTTCTTTTATGGAAAAACCATTCTCATCTCTTTGCACAGTTCCAGGGAAAACTTCTATATCTGGTTGAACGCCTAGTGCTTGAATAGTTCTTCCGCTTGGGAGATAATATCTCGCAATAGTGAGTTTAATAGCTTCATCTTTTGTGATTGGAAGAACAACCTGTACGCTTCCTTTTCCAAAAGTATTTTCTCCAACTACAATAGCTCTTTTGTGGTCTTGCAGAGCACCACTTACAATCTCAGATGCTGAAGCACTTCCACCATTTACGAGAACTACAACAGGAACTTTTGTCATTGTGGTTGAACTCTTAGCACTATAGATTAGGTCATCTGAAGATTTACGACCTTTTTGAGATACTATATTGCCTTTATCAACAAAGAGATCAACTAAACCAACAGCTTGGTCAAGCAGACCGCCAGGATTGTTTCTTAAATCTAAGATAATTCCCTTTGTCATTGCTTTTTTCTTATTTATAGCCTTAGAGACATCTTCTACAACTTTTTTATCAAAACTTGTAACTCTGACATATAAAATATCATCACCTATAGTTTTTGTATATACAGACTCAATCGTAATGACACCTCTTACTATCTTAATAAGAAGTGGCTTTGTCTCTCCCTTTCTTACAATGGTAATCTCAATAGGCTCACCAACTTTTCCTCTCATGCGTGAGACTGCTTCATCTATAGTCATGCTTAGAGTTGATTCGTTATTTATTTTCAAGATGATATCGCCAGCTTTTACGCCAGCTTTATCGGCTGGAGTTCCCTCAATAGGGGATATTACAGTTAAGGCTCCATCTTTGATTCCTACAGTAATGCCTAAACCCCCAAACTCCCCATCTGTTTGAACTTTAAGTCTTTTATAATCTTTTTGTGTTAAAAAACTTGAGTGAGCGTCCAGATTTGTCATCATGCCTTGGAGCGCTTTATCCATAAGTTCTTCGATAGTTACATTATCAACACTGTATTGCTCGACTATACTTATGACTTTTGTAAACTTTGCAAGAGCTTCAAGTCTTGAAGCTTCTTTTTTGTCAGTCTCTGCAGTTTTTGCAAAAAGATTTGCAGAAAAAAGTATTGTCAATGCTACTGCTATAGTGGTAAAACCTAGTGTTATATATCTTTTGTTGCTCATATGTTTCCCTATTGTTTTTAAAGAAGGACATTATAGTAAAAAGATGGTTAAATAACAAATTATTGATTTGTGAGAGAAAATTTTCAGTTTTTTTTTATATAATACAAAAAACTTAATAACATAAATTGTTACAAAACAAGGAAAAGAAAATGAGTTCAATAAAAGAGTATTTATCACAAGATCACACTAGATGCGATGAACTATTTGCAAAGATGGAAGATAGTGCAAATAAATCATTAGATAATGCAAAAGAGAGCTATGAAGAGTTTGCTAAAGCTACTGAGAGACACTTTCAAATGGAAGAGAGAGTTATGTTTTTAGAGTTTGAGGCAAAAACTGGAATGACAGAGGGTCCAACTTCTATGATGAGACATGAACATGCTCAGATGAGAAGCCTTATAAAGCAGATGGGTGAAGCTATCGAGGCTCAAAATAGTGATAAGTTTTTTGGACTCTCTGAGACTCTAATGATACTAATGCAACAGCACAATATGAAAGAAGAGCAGATGCTCTATACAATGGCACAGCAACACTTAAGTGCAGAGGCTCCGAGAGTAGTTGATATGATGGAATCTATGATTGTTGAGTAGAAAAAGTGCAGTTTAACGGTCTCTCTTTAGAGCAAGCTCCTCCAATTTCAGCACCGCTTAGATTTTATCTTACAGCTCCACTCTTTGCTATTATAGCTGGAGTTTTGTTGCTACTAAGTGATTCAAGTGCCCTGCAAAGCAGGTATTCTATAGATTCTATAGTCATAACGCACGCTATAACTATTGGTTTTATGAGTTTTATAATGCTAGGCTCTCTCACTCAGATGCTACCAGTCTTAGCTGGAGTGAAGATATATAGAGTTGATCTCATCACAAAAGCCTCGCATCTAGCCCTAGTTTTTGGGACTCTTTTTATGATAATGGGTCTAAAGTTTGAGATGCCACTACTAAACACTCTAGCTATTATCCTGCTTGCATCTGGATTTCTTGCGATGATAGTTGTAATCTTTATGGCTATAAAAAAAGTTAAAAACTTTACTCCAACAGTTACAGGAATGAGTGTAAGTTTAATTTTTGCTCTTTTTAGTGTTTTGATGGGACTCTTTTTACTCTTTAGTTACATAGATGCAGATGCCGCAATCTATAGAAACATAGTCGCAAATACCCATAGTGTTTGGGCTATCTTTGGTTTTGCTGGGGTTTTAATAGTTGGTGTAAGCTTTCAAGTTTTACCAATGTTTTATGTAGCACCAAAGTTTAAAGATTTTTATCAAAAAAGGGTAGTTCTATTTATCTCTCTCTCGCTTATGTTATGGATGATAACGAGCTTGTTTTATGAGGCTTACTCGGTTGTTGCAAAACTCTGGTTAGTTCTGTTTTTTGCTTCGTTTGCAGCTATTTTTTTGCAAAAGATAAAAAATAGAAAAAGAAAAGTTAGTGATATCACACTTCTATACTATAAGACATCAAGCGTTTTTTTAGCTTTTGGTTCTATTTTTTGGATAGTAGATGAGTACTATTTTAGCGAGCATATAGTTGTAACCTCAATCTTAATTGGCGGTTTTATACTCTCTATTATTATAGGGATGTTATACAAAATAGTTCCATTTTTAATTTGGTTTCATCTAAATGCGATGGGTTATATGAGCATCCCAACTATGAATGAGATGATAGATAAAAAGTGGGCGTTTATTCAATTTGCTCTTTTTGTAGCATCTCTTATTGGTTTTGTGCTCTCTTACTATATAGATGCATATTTGAGCCTATTTGCTTTAGCTTTTATCATTAGTATGGTAATCTTGCAATACAATATCATCACAGCAGTTTTGATATATAAAAGAGTTAAAAAAACTAAACCAGATTTTGATATGAGTGCGTTTGCCTGATATCTAAAGTTTAAGTTTAGAAGTAAAGGCCAAATGGATGCTAAAGAGTAATAACATAGTTTTGATAGGATTTATGGGAGTAGGAAAGGGTAGTGTGGCTCGTGAAGTTATAAAGCACTCTGAGTATATAACCCTTGATACTGATGATATGATTGAGAGTATGCAAAACAAAAAAATCAAAGATATTTTTGAACAAGATGGTGAAAGCTACTTTAGAAAACTAGAGAGTGATGTAGCCAAGTGGTTAGAGAGCAGTGTGAAAAACACTCTTATCTCAACTGGTGGGGGTTTTTATAAACAAGAAAACCTTAAAAAAATAGGGATAGTTGTTTTGCTAGATTCTCCTTTTGAGAAGATAATAAAGAGAATCAAACACCATCCAAACGCTATGAAAAAACTAAAAAAAAGACCACTTCTAAGAGATCTCAAAAAAGCAAAAGAGCTTTATGATGAGCGTCGACCTGAGTATTTAAAAATAGCGGATATAGTTATAGATGTAACAAAAAAGAGCGTACTAGAATGCTCAAAAGAACTTCTTAAAAAGGTAAAAGCACATGCGTAAAATAATAATATACTTAACACTTCTTTTTGCTACTTCTTTGATGGCAGCAGAGATAAATTGGGCAAAAGATTATGATGCTGGAGTAAAAGAGGCAGCTAGGTTTGTAAAACCAGTATTATTCATATCTTCAAGACATTCATGCAAGTTTTGTGTCATCCTAGATGAGACAACCTTAAAAGATGAAAGAGTTGTAAAAGCGCTAAATAAGGATTTTATCTCTGTAATCTCATATAGCGATGATAATGACTATATGCCACAAAAACTCTATCATCCTGGAACTCCAGCTATCTGGTTTTTACTTCCAAATGGTGAACCTATGTATCAGCCAATCATGGGTGCAATAACGGCAGATAATTTTATTGAGGCACTAGGTGTTGTAAAACGAGAGTTTGACGAGTATATAAAAGCGGGAAAATAAGATGATATTTACAAATACAAAAAATGGTGATTTTGCTAAGAGTTTTGATGAACTTTTGCAAAGAGGAAAGATGGACATTGCAGAAGTTAGTGCAACAGTCCAAAATATTATAGATGAAATAAAGCTTGATAAAAACGAGGCGCTAAA
>Ga0265294_10005719_pt1 | contig 15129 bp, 16 predicted proteins | sample MunlanPumphouse3_FD_192504 | JGI IMG/M metagenome (GOLD analysis project Ga0265294, IMG submission 192504) | Groundwater microbial communities from a municipal landfill in Southern Ontario, Canada - Pumphouse #3 | ecosystem: Environmental > Aquatic > Deep subsurface > Groundwater | place... | reverse complement strand
GCGGCAGCCTTAGTGCGTCACATTGCGCCAACTCGGGTCATTTTGACGTGGCCGCTCTCGGGATGAGCGGCTGGGTTTTGTCAGGCGGTTCCCGAACTGCCGGGAATTTCCTGCCACGCCATGGCGCGCTAATTGCCACTCAATCCAGGAGCAGGTCGAGGTTCTCATGATGCCGGAACTCCAGACGATCAAGAACGAACAACAAATGAACCAAGAGGACGGGGTGCGGGCACGGACCTATGCGTTGCTGGGCAACCTGCTGGCCCGCGCCCCCGACGCTGCGATGCTGGACCTGCTCCGGGGAATCGAGGCAGCGAAGGGGGACGGGAAGAACATGGCGGCGGCCTGGGCGACTCTGCGCCTGGCGGCGGAACAGGCGCACGCGGAGGGGGTGGCCGAGGAGTACTTCAACCTGTTCATCGGGATCGGGCGCGGGGAACTCGTTCCCTATGGGTCATGGTACCTCACCGGGTTTCTGCTGGAGCAGCCCCTGGCACTGTTGCGCAACGATCTCGCAGCGCTCGGCTTCGAGCGTCAGGCGGGGGTGCACGAGCCGGAGGATCACGCGGCGGCCCTGTGCGAGGTCATGAGCCTGTTGATCGACGGCAGCGACGAGGGGGGATTGACGGTGCAGCGCACTTTTTTCCAGCGGCACCTCGCGCCGTGGATGGGACGGTTTTTCGCGGACCTGCAACGGGCGGAGGGTGCGCGTTTCTATCGTGCCGTGGGACTGGTCGGGGAGCGCTTTCTGGAAATAGAGAGCCAGTATCTGGTGCTGCCGGCGTGACCAGCGAGGCGGTGTCCGGGATCGGCTTCGAAGCAGGCAGGTGCAAGGAGACAGCGATGAGCAACAGGCGATCGTATAAGACAGGGTTGCAACAAGACCGGCGGGAATTTCTCAAGCGCATGGCGGTCGTGGGCGGCGCGGCCGCGCTGGGTGGTGCCGCCGGCAATCAGTTGGCCGCCGCGCGGGAAGAGCCGCCAGCGCCGGCCGCCCTGGAGAAGAAGGGATATCGACTGACGCCGCATATCCAGGAGTATTACAGAACCGCCAGCCTTTGAATGCGAGAAGGCGCTCCAGGACAAGGGACTTAGGAGATGAGCGAGGAGGCAGGGTCATGAAGCTGATGAGAAAGGAATCCCCAGGGATTCGGGGTGGCGGATTGTTGCCGGACGCGATCGATCGGCGCACCTTCCTGCGCCGCTCCGGGCTCGCGCTGGGCGGCCTGGCGGCGGCGAGCGCAGTGCCGATGTCGATGATGCAGCGGGCGCAGGCAGCGAACTTCCAGCGCGTTCCGATCGACGCGGAGACCAAGCGCGTGCGCACCATCTGCACCCATTGCTCGGTGGGCTGCGGCATCATCGCGGAAGTGCAGAACGGCATCTGGACCGGGCAGGAACCGGCCTTCGATCACCCCTTCAACCTCGGCTCGCATTGCGCCAAGGGCGCCGCGGTGCGCGAGCACGGCCACGGCGAACGGCGGCTGAAATATCCCACCAAGCTCGTGAACGGCAGGTGGCAGCGCATCACCTGGGACCAGGCGCTCAACGAGATCGGCGACAAGATCCTCAAGATCCGGGAGGAATCCGGACCGGACAGCATCTTCTGGGTGGGCTCATCGAAACATAACAACGAACAGTCGTACCTGTTCCGCAAGTTCGTTTCCATGTGGGGCTCGAACAACTGCGACCACCAGGCGCGCATCTGCCACTCCACCACCGTGGCGGGCGTGGCGGCCACCTGGGGCTACGGTGCGATGACCAATTCCTACAACGACATGCACAACAGCAAGTGCATGTTTTTCATCGGCAGCAACGCAGCCGAGGCGCACCCGGTGGCGATGCAGCATATCCTGCGCGGCAAGGAGAACGGCGCCATCATGATCGTGGCCGACCCGCGCTTCACCCGCACTGCCGCGCATGCCGATCAGTACGTGCGCTTTCGCCCCGGCACCGACGTGCCGCTGATCTGGGGGATACTGTGGCACATCTTCGAGAACGGCTGGGAAGACAAGGAGTACATCCGCCAGCGCGTCTACGGCATGGAGGACGTGCGGGAGGAGGTCAGGAAGTGGACGCCCGAGGTGGTGCACGACGTGACCGGCGTCCCCCGGGAAGAAGTGTACAAGGTTGCCAAGACCATGGCCGAAAACCGGCCCGGCACCCTGGTCTGGTGCATGGGCGGCACGCAGCACCATATCGGCAACAACAACGTGCGTGCCTACTGCATCCTGCAATTGGCGCTGGGCAACATCGGTGTATCGGGCGGTGGCGCCAATATCTTCCGCGGCCACGACAACGTGCAGGGCGCCACCGACGTGGGGCCGAACTCCAACAGCCTGCCGGGTTATTACGGGTTGGCGGAAGGCGCCTGGAAACACTGGGCGCGGGTATGGGACGTCGATTACGAGTGGCTGGCATCGCGCTTCGACCAGGCGGAGTATGACGACGGCAAGGGCGGCAAGGTCAAGCCCATGAACATGAACGGCATCACCGTTTCGCGCTGGATCGACGGCGTGCTGGAAGACAAGGCCAACATCACCCAGAAGGACAAGATCCGTGCCGTGGTGTTCTGGGGCCACGCGCCGAACAGCCAGACGCGCGGCGGCGACATGCAGAAGGCCATGGACGCGCTGGATCTGCTGGTGGTGGTCGATCCGTATCCGACCGCCACGGCCGTCATGCACAATCGCACGGAAAACACCTACCTGCTACCGGCCTGCACGCAGTTCGAAACCTACGGCTCCGTGACGGCCTCCAACCGCTCGCTGCAGTGGCGCGACAAGGTGATCGAGCCGATGTTCGAATCGCTGCCCGATCACACCATCATGTACAAATTCGCGAAGAAGTTCGGCTTCGCCGACGAGTTCACCCGGAACATCAAGGTGACCAACGACGAGCCGTCCATCGAAGACACCCTGCGCGAGATCAACCGCGGCACCTGGACCATCGGCTACACCGGCCAGAGCCCCGAGCGGCTGAAGCTGCACCAGCAGAACTGGCACACCTTCAACACCACGACCCTGCGGGCGGAGGGCGGCCCCTGCAACGGCGAGTTCTACGGCCTGCCCTGGCCGTGCTACGGCACCCCGGAGCTGAAGCATCCGGGCACCCATGTGCTCTACGACACGAGCCTGCCGGTGGCGCATGGCGGCCTCAATTTCCGCGCCAACTTCGGCGTCGAGCGCAACGGGGTCAGCCTGCTGGCCGAGGACTCCTACAGCAAGGGCGCCGAGATCCAGGATGGCTACCCCGAGTTCAGCTACGGGCTGCTGCGCAAGCTGGGTTGGGACCGGGACCTCACGGAGCAGGAGCTCGAGGTCATTTACCGGGTGGCGGGGGTCAACCTGGCCAAGGGGACCGGCAGCCAGGAGCAGGTCACTACGCCGGAGTCTCACAGCGCGGGCCTTCTGGACCCACAGCAAGAGGAGATGCAGAAGAAGCTCGATGCCGTCAACTGGAAGACCGACCTTTCGGGCGGCATCATCCGGGTGGCCATCAAGCATGGCTGCGCGCCGTTCGGCAATGCCAAGGCGCGCTGCATCGTGTGGGAGTTCCCGGACGGCGTGCCGGTGCACCGCGAGCCGCTGTATACCTCGCGCTACGACCTGGTCGCGAAGTATCCGAGCTATCAGGATCGCAAGGCCTTCATGCGCCTGCCGACACGCTACCTCTCGATCCAGGCGAAGGACCACTCGCGGGAATACCCGCTGGTCCTCACCAGCGGACGGCTGGTGGAGTACGAAGGCGGCGGCGAGGAAACACGCTCCAATCCCTGGCTCGCCGAGCTGCAGCAGGACATGTTCGTGGAGATCAATCCGGTCGACGCGAACAACATCGGCATCCGGGACGGGCGCATGGTGTGGGTGGAAGGCGCCGAGGGCAGCCGCATCAGGGTGAAGGCGATGGTCACGCGGCGGGTGGCGCCGGGTGTCGTGTTCTGTCCGTTCCACTTCGGCGGCCACTTCCAAGGCCGGGACCTGCGCGCCAAATATCCGGAGGGAACCGACCCCTATGTACTGGGCGAGGCGGTCAACACGGCGACGACCTACGGGTACGACTCGGTCACCATGATGCAGGAGACCAAGTGCACCCTATGCAAGGTTTACCCGGCCTGAGCAGGGTAGAGCGGCGGGAATGAACGCTCAACGCGAAGGCGCAAAGGCGCGAAGAGAAATGATGTGGGTCCCGCACCGGGAAAATCGGTATCGGCCATTCCGGGTCTGGGTCGGGTTGCCATCTGGAAGATGGCTATGCCTCGAAGCGGCGGCTGTGCACGGCGGAGCCGCTCCTGCAAGTCCCAATAAATAACTTCGCGCCTTTGCGTTGAGTAGTGATGGATCGATCTGAGTGGCGGTCGAGTGAAGGAGAACCAACATGGCCCGTATGAAGTTTCTGTGTGACGCCGAGCGCTGCATCGAGTGCAATGGCTGTGTCACGGCGTGCAAGAACGAGCACGAGGTGCCCTGGGGCGTGAACCGGCGGCGGGTGGTGACGCTGGGTGACGGCGAGCCGGGCGAGAAGTCGATTTCCGTGGCGTGCATGCATTGCACGGACGCGCCGTGCGCCGCGGTGTGCCCGGTGGACTGCTTCTATACCACCGCGGACGGCATCGTGCTGCACGACAAGGACCTCTGCATCGGCTGCGGGTATTGTTTCTACGCCTGTCCTTTCGGGGCGCCGCAGTTCCCGCAACAGTCGGCCTTCGGCGTGCGCGGCAAGATGGACAAATGCACCTTCTGCGCCGGCGGTCCGCCGCAGGATGGCAGCGAAGTAGAACGAGAGAAGTACGGCCGCAACCGCGTCGCGGAAGGCAAGCTGCCGTTGTGCGCGGAGATGTGCGCCACCAAGGCGTTGCTGGCGGGCGATGGCGACGTGCTTTCGGACATCTACACACAGCGTGTCATGAAGCGCGGCGGGCGCCCCAATCTGTGGGGCTGGGGCACGGCGTACAAGTCCTGAGCGGCGTCTGAGCCGGGGTGTGGGCGGAGCGACGCAAGTGCATCCGGGTCCGCGCTCATCGCGGGCGTCGCGCAGGCAAGAGCGGTGAGGGGAGTCTCATGGGCTATCGGAACTTCATCCTGTTTCTGCTGCTGGCCGGTCTCGTCGGCATGAGCGGCTGTTCGGACGGGGTCGATGCGCGGCAGGGCGAGGGGCGCGGCTACCGAGGCGAGACGGACGATCTTCTGGAAAAACAGGCTGCGGCGACGCATCAGGCACAACTGCGTAAGCGGCTCATCACGGTGCAGAGCGACCGTTGACGGCGCTTCGCGAGCGAGGAGAGAGGAAGGGCATGAACGGACGAACGGATAAGCGGGCTCACCCAGGCGGGGGCACTCGCCGCCGGCGCGCGATCGCCGGGGCGGCGGGGGCACTGTTCGTGGCGCTGTTGATCGCCTTGCTGCTGCCGGTGACCGGCATAGTGCTGGTGCAGTACGACGCCGTGGCGCAGGCCGTAGCACAGCAGGAAACCAACCCGCGGGCGGATTACTGGCGGACGGTGCGCGGCGGCATGGAAGGTTACACGGCCGTGCGGGGGCAAGAGACCAACGTGTTGATCCAATCCAGTGGACAGGATTGGCGCACCACAAGGAGTGGTCCGGTCCTCACTTACGGCGGCTGGTTCCTCGCGGCAGTCGTTCTGGGAATTGCGCTGTTCTATGCGATCCGTGGCCGGATCAGGCTGGAGCAGGGCAGGAGCGGCCAGAGAATACTGCGCTGGACCGTGGGCGAGCGGTTGATGCACTGGTACACCGCCGTGTTGTTCATCCTGCTCGCCATTACCGGCCTGAGCCTGCTGCTGGGCCGCGAACTGCTCATACCGCTGATCGGGCGGCCCGCCTTTGCCGCCTACGCGGAGGTGGCGAAGACGATCCACAACATTCTTGGCCCGCTGTTCATCCTGGGCATCCTCATGGAGATCGTCTACTGGATGAAGTTCAACCTTTTCCGCCGGGAAGATTGGGAGTGGTTCAAGCAGGGCGGCGGCATCCTCGGCAGGAGCCATCCCTCGGCCGGCAAGTTCAACGGCGGCGAGAAGGTTTGGTTCTGGGTGATCTTCGTGGTGGGGCTTACGGTCAGCGTCTCCGGCCTCATCCTGGATTTCCCGAACTTCGGCCAGACCCGCGAGACCATGCAACTCGCCAACGTGATTCACGCGATCGGCGCCATCATTTTCACCGCCTTTGCACTGGGGCATATCTATATCGGCACCATAGGCACGGAAGGCGCGCTGGAGGGGATGACTACCGGATACGTCGACGTCAATTGGGCAAAGCAGCACCACGACGCCTGGTATGAGGAGAAAACGAGACGAGCCGGCAAGGAAGCGATCGGCGAACCCGGCGCGGCGCCCACCGTACGCGGCCCGCAGCCAACCACTTGAGCGGTCGAGGGCGAGGGCCCTGCGTTCCCTCGCCCTTTCTCTTCCATTCTCCGGACATCGCGCGCGGCCCCTTGATCGACCGGCAACCCATCGCCGTTTGGCTCCTTGCATTCGTGCTGGTGTCGTTGCCGGCGAGGCCGGCTTTTTCCGGCGATGCCCGCGCCGACCTGCTTGCGGCGGTACAAGAGGGCGACCTGCAGCGCGTCGAGGACTTGCTATCCCGCGGCGCGGACCCCGACAGCATCACGACCAACGACCCCCATGCCGGCAAGACCGCCTTGATGTGGGCGGCCCAGGGCCGGCATCCGGAAATCGTGCGCGCGCTGCTGCGCCACGGCGCGGATGTGAACGCCGCCAATCCCAAGGGAGGGACCGCGCTCATGTACGCGGTGACGAGCGGTCCGCTGGAGAACGTGGAGGTGCTGCTGCAACGCGGGGCGCAGGCGGATGCCGCGGCGCGTAACGGCTGGACCCCCGTCATGCTCGCAGTCGCGAAGCGGCGGCGGGATGTGCTGAGCTTGTTGATCGCGCACGGAGCCGACATCGACCGGGCGGACGTCTACGGCTGGACGCCGCTGATGCGGGCGGCGTATGAAGGCGACGTGGAGGCCGTCGAGCTGCTGTTGCGCAGCGGAGCCGATCACAGGATCGAGGATCGCTCCGGCAACACCGCGTTGTCTCTGGCGCAGCACATGGGCCGCACCAGGATCGCGCAATTGCTGCGGCGGGCTAGCAGATCATCTGCGTGGCCGAGAAACGCTCCAGGGGCAGCACGACCGCCGTGGCGGTGACCGGCTGCCGCGCCTTCAGCGGACTGCCGTACTCCAGCCCGAGCCGCTCCGCGAACTGCTCGAAAAAGGACTCGAACATTTCGCCGCCGAAGGTGCCCACGGCAAACAATGCATCATCCGCCGCCCGATGTTCGAGCAGGATCGCGGCCAAGGGTTGTCCGGCGGGGCCGCTGAGCACCCTGGCGCCTTGCGCCGGATCGTACACGCTGTTGTTGGCGCAGCAGGTAATGACGCCGGGCGCGGCTTTCCCCGCCGTCGCGCCCGGGCCGTGCCTGTAGGCGATGAAGCTGACCTGGCGCGTGGGATGCGCCATCTGATGCGCACAGATGGCGGAGTAGGCCACGATGGAGCGGTGCGGACCAACGCCGCCGGACCAGCGGTACCGCCTTCCGCTTTCCGTGGTGAGGGATGTTGGCGCGGCGGTGGGGCGTCCGAGATTCAACAGGAAACAGGGCGTCGCCGCGAAAGGGTAATGAAAGACGTAATTCCTGCCGATTTCCAGGCCGTCGGCGCGTAGTGCAGTGCCGTCCTCCGCCACCAGGCGCACGCGGGCATAGTGCCTGGGGGCGGCATCGGCTGCGAAGACATGCGGTCCGGCCGCGAGCAGGGCGCCGGCACTGGCGCAGAGCCGAAGGAAATCGCGTCTGTCCATAGAACACCTCCCGGCAGGAGCGGAGGTTGGCCGGATTCCATCCAAAAAAGTATATCAGCGCCATACGTGAGACTTATGTACGCCCTTTGATCAAGACCAAATTTAAGAATGTAAACAGATGCCGGGTTTGTGGCGCTTGGCCCGCGCAAGCCCGGTACGAGATCCGCGCTCCCTTCATGTCCTCTTGTTCGCCAGGCCGGCGACGGGGTTGTCCGGGGCGGGAAGTCGAACCGCTCCGTGGCGGCCTTTGTTCGATAAGGCGCCGGTAATTTCGGGTATTTCAACGACGATGAAATCGCTTCATGGCGGGCAGGAAAGGTGTGTCACGCACCGTTGTTTATGGCGCTATAAAAATTAATTTTTGTCGAGTTTTTGGGTAATCATTTAAACTGCTGCGTTGAAATCTGCAACAGCGCTGCTTCATCCCGCAACATATGGTCAATAGGGCGCAGCTCGATCGCCACGGGTAAGGTGGCGTCGTCCCGACTCGATCTGCGCGGCCACAGGACCGAAGAAGGAAAAAGAACGAATGTGCCGTTGGTCTTCCAGAGTCTGGTTGTTGTTTTCGGTTGCATTCATGGCAATGGCCGTTGCGGGGCCGGCGTTGGCCACTGGCGAACCGCAGCCGGTCATGGAAGGGGCGGCATCCACCGCGCCGTGGTGGGTGTGGCCACTGGCGCTGTTCGTCGTGACCTTCCTGCTCGGCATCGTTGCGGTTCTTGGTGGCGTGGGTGGCGGCGTGCTGTTCGTGCCCATCGTGGGCGGGTTCTTTCCGTTTCACCTGGACTTCGTGCGCGGTGCCGGCCTGCTGGTGGCGTTGGCCGGGGCGCTGGCCGCGGGTCCCGGGCTGCTCAAGAAAGGATTGGCTGACCTGCGGCTCGCGCTTCCGGTCGCGTTGATCGCTTCTTCGGCCGCCATCGTCGGAGCGATGATGGGGCTGGCCTTGCCTACCAACGTGGTTCAGATCGCCCTGGGCGTCACCATTCTGGGGATCGTCGGAATCATGCTGATGGCGAAGAAATCCGAATACCCTGACGTCAAGCAGGCCGACGCGCTCTCCACGGCGCTTCGCATCAACGGCATTTACCACGAACCGTCCAGCGGACAGGACATCAACTGGAAGATCCATCGCACGGCGAAGGGACTGGCCATGTTCGTCATCATCGGCATCATGGCGGGAATGTTCGGCCTGGGGGCCGGATGGGCCAACGTGCCGGTGCTGAACCTCATGATGGGCGCGCCGCTCAAGGTGTCTGTGGCCACCAGCAAATTCCTGCTGTCCATCACCGATACCTCGGCCGCGTGGGTGTACATCAATCAGGGCGCCGTGCTCGCCATCATGGTGGTGCCATCCATCATCGGCATCATGCTCGGCTCCATGGTAGGCGTGCGGATTCTCGCCAAGACCAAGCCGGCAGCAGTGCGTTACATTGTCATCACCATGCTGCTCTTCGCCGGAGGGCGGGCGTTGCTCAAAGGTCTCGGTATCTGACGTCGGGGGAACAGGAATATGAGCGACATTGGCGTTGAGCAGAAAACACTCCAAGGGGCGGCACAGGAAGTGCGCACGGAGTGGAAGGGGGCGACGGAAGAGCAACTCGTCTATGCCGGGATACTCGACAAGGGAATGAAACTTGGCCTGGCCATCCTGGTGGTCACCTTCCTGGTCTATGTCTTCGGGATCCTCGAGCCCTTCATTCCCGTAGAGGACCTGCCCAAGTACTGGGGATTGCCGGTGGGGGAATACCTGCAGCAAACGGGAATCCCGACAGGATGGGGATGGGTAGGTCTGCTGGGCAACGGCGACTTTCTCAACTTCATCGGCATCGCCGTGCTGGCAGGCGTGACTATCGTATGTTATTTGCCCATCATCCCGGTGTTTCGCCGCAATCGCGACACGATATACGCGACGATCGCTATAGTGGAAGTGGCGGTTCTGGTCCTGGCCGCTTCGGGGATTCTCCACGTCGGAGGGCACTGAGGTGCTAAACAAGAAACTGCTGCTCGCCTATGACGGCTCGCCCTACAGTCAGGAGGCGTTGACGGAAGCGCTGGAAATCGCCAAGAGCTGCAAGGCGGGCGCGGTGGTGGTCGCCGCGGTCGACGTGACTTCGGAGTTCGAGTGCGAGGCGCCCGGGCTTACCGAGAAGATGGAAGAGCGGGCAGGCGCAATGCTGGTGGAAGTGGCGCGCAGGTTTGCGGAGGAAGGCATATCCGCGAAAACCGAAGTGCACATCGGCGAGCCGCACGAAGTGATCGTCGAGGCGGCGCAGCGCCACGGCGTGGATCTGATCGTGATGGGCAGTCATGGTGCGACAGGCCTGCGCCGGATTCTGATGGGCAGCGTCACTTCCCGCGTCATTGGCCATGCGCCGTGCAAGGTGCTGGTGGTGCCGCGCCGCGCGCACTGATCCATTCCATATCCGATCACGATCCCGACAAGCCTGCGTTCCGCAGGCTTTTTCGTCCTGAACGCCGATGCCGGAACGCGCCGTCGCGCGGGCTTTGATGGGCGGCGCGCAGGGGCGGCCGGCGCTCCTACTCCGCGTCCATCTCGTAGCGTTTCAGCTTGCGCCATAGCGAAACGCGATCGATGCCCAGGAGCTGAGCGGCGAGCGTTTGGTTGCCGTTGGTCTCGGAGAGCACCCAGCGGATGTAATCGCGCTCCTGTTCCTGCAGAGATGGGATGCGGCCGTTCTTCTTGCGGAAGGTGCGGACGCTGAATTCGCGGAGATCATCGGGGAGATGCGCCATCTCGATGGAGGTGCCTGTGGCAATGGCCACGCCGCGCTCGATGATGTTCTCCAGTTCCCGCACATTGCCGGGGTAATCGTAATTCTCCAGGATCTCCATCACCGCCGGAGCAATTTCCGTGACGTCCTTGCGCATCAGGGTGGCGAACTTGCGCAGGAAATGGTGGCTCAGCAACGGGATGTCGTCCTTGCGCTCCGCCAGGGGCGGTATGTGCAGGGTCACGACGTTCAGCCGGAAGTAAAGATCCTGGCGGAATTCGCCCTTTCTCACGGCCTCCTGTATATCGCGGTTGGTGGCGGCGATGAAGCGCACGTCCACCTTGATCGGCACGGTCCCGCCGAGACGCAGGACTTCCTGTTCCTGGATCACCCGTAGCAGCTTTACCTGCATGGCAGGCGACATTTCGGTGATCTCGTCCAGGAACAGCGTTCCGCCGGAGGTGGCCTCGATCAATCCCTTCTTGTCGGCGGTCGCCCCCGTGAACGCCCCTTTTACGTGACCGAACAACTCGTTGCCCAGCAACTCCTCGTTGAACGCGCCGCAGTTCACGGCGAGAAACGATGCGTCACGGCGATGGCTGTGATGATGCAGGTATTTCGCGAACACTTCCTTGCCCGTGCCGCTCTCGCCGGTGAGCAGGATGTTGCAGTCGGTGGGCGCCACTTGGCGCGCCATGTCGAGCAGGCGGCGCATGTGGGCATTCTGTGTAATGATCTTGCATTTGCCCTGGTAGCGCTCGACCTCCTCGCGGAGCTGCCGGTTCTCGCGCTTCAGCCGAATCTTTTCCATGGCCTCGGACACGACCTTGCGCACTTCGTCCAGGCGGAACGGTTTGGCGATGTAGTGAAACGCGCCGTGCTTCATGGCATCCACGGCGGATTCCAGCGTGGCGAATCCGGTGATCATGATGACCTCCGTATCCGGATACAGTTCGCGGCATTTCCGCAAGATCTGCATGCCGTCGACCTTTTCCATCCGCAGATCGGTAAGAACCACGTCGAACGGCTGTTTTTCGAGCAGGGCGAGCGCATTGCTGCCGCTTTGCGTACCGACCACCTCGTAGCCGTCCTTTTTCAATACGTGTTCGAGATTCCTCAGAGCGATCTTCTCGTCGTCGATGACGAGCAATCTTCCCCAATTTGTCATTGTGCGTTTCCTGCGATTGCTTCCGTATATTGCGCGAAGGAGTCAGTCTGCCCGACGGGCAGCCGAATGAAAAACGTGGTGCCTTGGCCTGGCTCGCTTTCCACAGCGATGCAGCCGCCGTGTTCTTCGATGATCTCGTGGACGATGGACAGCCCGAGCCCCGAGCCCTTCCCGATTTCCTTGGTAGTGAAGAAGGGATCGAAGATGCGCGGCAATACCGATGCCGGTATGCCGTGTCCGTTGTCGTGGATGCGTATATCGACCGTTTCCGCGGCATGCTCGCATTCGCCTGGCGTGACCAGATGCATGCCGGGCGTTACGGCGGCACCGTTCCTGACGGCGGTGATCGTGACGACGCCTGCGCCCTCGGTGGCCTCGACAGCGTTGACCACCAGGTTGAGAAACGCCTGTTGCAATCTCTGTTCGTCCGCCACGAGAACGATGTCGCTGGGAATGTCCGTGGCGATGCGGACGCGCGTGGGCACCTGTCCTTTGATGAATTGGAGCGTCTCGGCGATAAGCGGCCCAAGGGCGATAGGACGCTTGGCGGACTCGCGATCCCGGGCGAAATTCAGCAACGAATGGACAATGGCGCGTGCGCGCTGGGTTTGGTCATCGATCTGCGTCAGCAGTTCCCGCTTGAAATCCATGTCCGGTTCATGCAGCTCCTCCAGCAGAATCTGGCAGGATGTGGAGATGTTCGACAGGGGATTGTTGAGTTCGTGCGCCACGCCGGAGAGCAGGGTGCCCAGGGAGGCGAGTTTCTCGGTGCGCACGAGGTGTTTTTGGCGCAGCTCCAGTTCCTGCAGCACGTGGTTGAAGGCGTTCGTCAGGGAGATGATCTCACCGTCGCTGGATTGAATATCGAGCTTGCGGAGTTTGCCGTTGGCCACCGCCTCCATGTTCTCCTCCATGTGTTTCAGCGGACGTACCACCCTCCGTGACAGCAAGTGGCCGAGGAGAATGACCAGGAAAGTCAGGCCCGCCACGAAGATCATCAGCCTGGTCCCGTGCCCGTCCAGCCAGTGCTGGAGCATGGTCCGCTCCTGGCGTGCGATCTGTTCGGCGATGGTGACGAGCTCTTTGCCCGTGGTGCGGATGCGCTGTTCAAGCATAAGGGCCTGGATCGGATCGCTCAGGTGAGTCCGGGCATACCGTTCCATGAGCTGCGAATAATCCGTCAAGGCCGCAACCAGTTTGGTAAAGCGCGCCGAACCGGCAAGGGTTCGAAAGCCTTCGGCATCCTCCTGCAACACGCGTTTGGCCTGACCGACATACGCGGCGTTTTCCTCATAGTCCGCCAACTGATGGTAGAGGAAGAAGTTCTTCTCGAATCGGCGTATTTCGAGGCTGATGTCGAAGAATTCCGAAATCCGCTCGCCCGCACGGATCTTCTGCTCGATCACATGGAGATCGATCAGGGAGAACAGGGACAGGCCGACGATCAGGCTCGCGATACCGTAATACCCCAGAGTGATCTTTTTTCGTAGCGAGGAGCGGATGAGCATGGCGCGGCATGATAATGGCGACTGTTGCAGGCTGCAACAACCGGCGTGGTTTTGCAACACGCCGGCTGCGCCGGAATCTTCGGCAATTCATGCCGCTGTTCACGGCCTTGCTGTACGGGGTCGGCTAACATGTTGCAGTATGCAATGGCGATCCCCAGACACGGGGCGTGCAGTCGGCATGGGAAACGGCGAATAAACAACCGGATAGGACGCCCTCGGGGGGATGGCATCGATCCTGCTTTATCGCGTCTGGCAAGTCGGCCGCAGAAGAGGGTGATTCGATGCGACGATGGCTGAAAACGCTGGAGCTGATGTTCGAGGCGATCGCCTTTGCGGAAGCCGGCGAATTCGAAACCGCGCGCCAGATCATGCGTGAAGACCCGGAACTTCAATAAGCCGTTTGAGCGTGTCAGGCCGCTCTATGCCGGTAGGGGCAATGACGACCGAAAGCGTGTGAGAGCCGCAGCCGGGAAGGGAGAGGGCTGTGCGCCTGTTCATGTCCGAACCGCAACCGGGATGTCTGGTACGCCGGTGCCGCGCTGCGTGATCGCCCGAGGATGCAATGGGGCTCCAGAGTGAACGGAAGGTGCTGCTCGCCCTGAACCGGGAGTGCGCGGATGAGCGGGTGTTGTGTTGCGCGCGCAATATCGCTTTGCGCGTGGACGCGGGGATCGAGGTTTTGCTGATTCCCTCCGACGGGCGCATGCCCACGGCGCTGGAAGCGTTTCTCGAACGACTGCGGCAGGACGATGTCAGTTGGCGCCTGATCCACGGCACCGGAGATCCGGCGCGGGAAACGGTCCGTTACGCCAATGACCACGAAGCAGTGCTGTGCGTGGTGATCGACGCCTTGGAGAACTGGACCGACGGTATTCAGGGCGCTGGGAAGGGCAATGATCCCTGGAAGAAACTGGAGTGCCCCTTGGTGGTCGCGGCGGTGTGCGAGCCAAAGGCGTAGGGCTGGGCGCATGTCGCGGGCGGAGCGGCGGCGACTTGTGTCTTGATAAGAGCGTAAGGTGAGGAGTTTTCATGGCATCCAACAGATCACAAGAAACCAAGAAGGCCTTCGCGTACGGTTTCGCAAGCGCGGGTCTTTATCTCCTTCTCTTTGTGTACGCGAAGGCGATCATGCAGTACTCCGCGCAAGGCGGGTGGTACTTCGTCATCCCGGTCGCCGTCGCCTTCGTTTTTTCGTACGTCCACGGCAACTTCACCTCCTATTTCTGGGATGCGCTGGGGATCAAGGCGAAGTCGTCCGGAGGCGCGAAATAAATGGATGCCGCAACGCTCAATTTCGTCGATCTGAATCTCGGGAATGTCCTGTTTCTGCTGATCGTCGGGTTCGTCGGCGGCCTGGTGAGCGGCTTCATCGGGTCGGGCGGCGCGTTCGTGCTGACGCCGGCCATGATGAGCATGGGAGTGCCGGGGCTGGTGGCGGTGGCGAGCAACATGTGCCACAAGTTCCCGAAGGCCCTGGTGGGCGCCATCAAGCGCGCCAAATACGGGCAGGTGGACTGGAAGCTCGGCATCATCATGGGCGTGTCCGCCGAGGCGGGCGTGCTCTATGGCGCCCACGTGCAGGAGTACATCAAGTCGACCTTCGGCAACGCCGGTTCCAACCTCTACGTGAGCGTCGCCTTCGTGGTGGTGCTCGGGATCGTGGGCACCATCGTGCTGCGGGACGCGATCAAGATGTACCGGGCGCGCGATGCCGGGCATGAGGAGAAGGCCGGCCGGCTCGCCCGCTGGGTGCAGTCGATCCACATTCCCGGCACCATGGTGTACTTCAAGAGCCTGAACGCCAAGGTATCGATCCTGTTCACCGTTCCCCTCGGCTTCGCCACGGGCATGCTGGCGGCCACCATCGCGGTGGGCGGCTTCATCGGTGTGCCC
>Ga0265294_10005718_pt1 | contig 15129 bp, 23 predicted proteins | sample MunlanPumphouse3_FD_192504 | JGI IMG/M metagenome (GOLD analysis project Ga0265294, IMG submission 192504) | Groundwater microbial communities from a municipal landfill in Southern Ontario, Canada - Pumphouse #3 | ecosystem: Environmental > Aquatic > Deep subsurface > Groundwater | place... | reverse complement strand
CGCACGTGACCTTAATTATTGGGTATTAAGGAAGTTGGATAACGATTGTTATAGTGAGTCCTCGAAATTACAGTTTGAACGAATTCACAAAGCACTGCTCACAGGGATACACGGGGCTGAAAGAGTGTCTGAGTTGGAAAAAGAAAACATGGAACTCAAGGAATTGATTAAGGAACTTGTAAAGACGGATGAATATTACCGGAGCTGAATAAAAATGCCCTGCTCAACCTGCAAACACCGCCCTGATAAAATCTGCTGGAATAAAGATTCTGGTTGGTTTTTGGAAGAGATGAAAGATGATTTTGAATGTTGGAAGTATGAGGAGAGAGAATAACATGGAAATAGAAGTCGGTCAAGTTTGGAGAAAACAAGGTCCTTACGGTTGGTGTAGAATCGAAAGGATATTAGACCCTCGTTATCCTGAGTATGATGGTGGACTGCCAGGGTGTGTTGTAAGAGAGTTCCCACCACAGTTAAAAGGAATTAAACTTAAAGGAGGAGAAACATTCTTTTTAGCGGGTGATTGGGAAGAGCAGGTAAAGCGTAATAGATTTTTACTGAAAGAAGGACAGCCTGTTAACATGCTTTAAAGGAGAGGGAAACGTGCAACCATTAACGGCAGTAATCCCACTTATTTTTTCTGTTTTTCGTAGTAATTTTTCTTTTTTTGACAATGCCGTGATTAACGCAAACATTTATTTTCAATTTGCCGTGACATTGCATTGATAGAGGGACACCCCCTCTGCAAACATTTAAACATTGAATTGTTAGAGCGTGAAAAAATAAAGTTTAATTTTTTACAAAAATAAAGTATCAGTGATGCATATAACTCTCTTTCTATTTATACTTATCTCGATAGATTGCTGGCAACGTTTCGTATCGTGAATAAGATGTGTTTAAATGTTTGCAGAGGGGGTCTGTGTCTTACGCAACTGTATTAGGCGATTGCGAAATTAAATGTTCGCTTGTGTAATATTAGCTAACTGCGATACTTCTTTCATGTATATGTTCTCAGTGTTTAAACGAAACAAACATATCTTTAAATACCTGTATTGACATATAATGGTTTATGGAAGACATAATTACTAATATCGATGACATATTCGGGGATGACGATCAGCGCATCCTTAAAGATGCTCAGGTTTTATCACCTGACTACGTACCTGCTCAACTAATTGGACGTAAGAAGGAAATAACTGATCTAGCAAAGATTTTCAAGCCAATCGATTTCAAGGGGTATCCATCTAATGCTTTGCTGTTTGGAAAGTCTGGGTCAGGTAAAACGGTTGTTGTAAAGTTCCTTTTACATAAATTAATGGAACGATTGGAATCAAAAAAACTTATGGATCACCCTCTTAGATGGGCATACATCCAATGTAAAAAACACCGAACCGAAATCAAAGTTTTATATGAAATCATAAAACAACTTGATCCTAAAACCCAAGTCCCAAGAACAGGATTAGCACCATCCGAATACTATGACGCTTTATGGGAAATAATCAGAGATCAAAACATTTCTCTTGTATTGGTTCTCGATGAAATAGATGCCCTACAAGCTGGAGATCTTCTATATAATTTGAGCAGGGCTGGCGAATCTCACCAACTTCCAGAACGTCATTTCCTTACTACAATTGGGATATCAAATAATTTTGATTACGGTAATTCCCTTGACAGTCGTACCCAATCGTCTATGATTTTTAAAGACGTGATCTTTGATACTTATAACGCTGAACAGATTAAAGCGATACTGTGTGATAGGGTAAAGCTTGCATTTTTCAAAGGAGCTATTGCAAACGAGACTATAGAATTATGTGCTGCAATTTCGGCTAGGGCGCATGGTGATGCAAGGAAAGCAATCGATTTACTCCGGGCTGCGTCTTTATATGCAGAAGAAAACGACTTTTCACAGGTACTTCCGGAACATATAGATAAAGCATTTGAAGGGTTAGATGACGATAGATTAATGAGAATAGTTACTAACCTCCCTCTGCACGATAAAATTGTAATTCTCTCTATCCTAAAAAATACTAACTATAACAAACCGATTACAAACGTCAGTAAAGTTACAAACATGTATTATAAAATATGCGATTTCATAAATGAAAAACGCAAAGGGAGGACAACCGTTTCAAACAAAATTGGAGAATTCGAAACGATGGGATTTATAAAAGTTTTATCTGTGAAAAGGGGACGCGGTGAAGGAGGAAGGGAGATCGAATTAAGTGTTTCGTCAAGAAAGGTTCTTGAGGATTTAATCTACCAGGATGACGAGTTGGCAGACTTAAAAGATTATTCTCCAGTATTTTTTTCTAACTGATGGTGTGTAATATGATTATCTCGATCTCAAATCCCTCACACATATATCCGATTTACGCGGGAACAATAAACCAAAGAACCAGAATCCAATCAAAAAAGGACATAGACTCTCAGCTTAAATTGTATTTCAGATACGGTGAACAGCCATCGTGTGTGAATTGTCTAGTTTCTCCAAAAGTCACAGGAAGAAAGTGTCCTATCTTTGATCCTAAGACCTATTCTACGCATTGTAGATGCCCTTCGTATGGTAACTTTCTTGGAAATGCAAATGTTACGGATATCCAAAATTATCAATCGTTCAAAGAGATCAAGGATAAGAAAGCATGGGCTTTAAATGAAGGATTTAAGACTATTAAAGAGGCTAAAGAATGTTATTCTAAGTTGATGGGGGAATCATGGGAAACATATCCCTTGACAGTCATCAAATGGGAGATGGTGAGGAGGAAATAATATGAATACCCTAAACTTGGTATGAGGCTCCACAATGCCTTGCTACACATTAAAACGTATCAAAGTTGAACTTCCGTATCAACTTCTAATCTAAACACCACCAACAAATTCTAAAAAAACCTAATATAAAATCAAGAGGTATAATAATGTCTATTGACAATATCGTTTACGTTCTTATTATATTCTCAATACTTCAGTGGATCTTCATTTTCCAACTGCTCCACAGGTTCAGACTTCTTAATGAACAGTTCATAAACATGCTTTACTGGCATGGAAAGCTCGTAAGAGCTGTAGGAAGGAAAACATTAAGTGCAGAAGATGTTCAGAAATTGGAGAGAGAGCATGAATTGTAAATCCTGCAACACAGAATTTCAAGGCGAAACCTGCCCCGCTTGTGGACTTGATGTAAAAAAACAATTCTGTTGGGATTGTTTTGCCATGTTCTATGAAGATGCCCTGACAGATGGTATTTGTCCTAGATGTCTGGAAAAAGAGAAATCAATGCCAAAGAAAAACGCTATTCTTGCCTTGATATTGTCTCTGTGCCCTGGCTTTGGATTAATGTATCTCGGTTTTTTCTCAAAAGGATTCATATATTTTGCTTTGTTTGGGTTGTCGATAGCGATTCCGATTCTTGGTTGGATTTTAATACCGTTGACGTATCTAGTTCCTATTGCTGATACTATAATCACAGCAGGAAGACTCGCCGGATATCAAAAACAAGAGTAAAACTTTTTTTCTTTTTTTTAAATTATTTTTGAGTATTTCTTTTATTTTATTGAATGTATGTCATACTATCTATAATTTTTTCCAGCGCGTGTTATAAAAAAAGTAAATCAAAAATCAAGTGCGTCTTTCACAATCTCTATAAACTCGTCCTTTTCTTCCTCAGTTAAGACCTCTTTCCCCCTCAACTCAGTCAATTCTTTATGTCTCAAAAGGTACTGAGAAACTATCATCTTCCTCCAAAAAGGCAAAACGACCTTCCAAACAACCCCAAATAAAAAAGAAAGAAAAAGGAAAAGAAGCCCTTCCCAATTTCTCACATCAAACTCGGCAACCATTATTTCCTCAAAGTAATTCCTATATATGCCACTTCATCAGGATTCAAATACTGAAACTTCTTAGAAGATTCAAACCAAACTTTTAAGGATTGCCCTTCGCCGCCTGATATAACCCCAAACTCTCCCACAGAAGTTTTAATTTTGACTCCATTGTAAGCAGGCACTCCGTACTTCATTCTGATACGCTTTAGAATCGCATCAGTAACCATACAATCACTTCTCTTTCATGGCATCAATACACATTACTCCGAGTATTTCTGCATCCTTCATACTGTATCCATCTTTGCCGAGTTCAGCTCCCCTCTTCATAATTACTCCGACTTCGGTAAGAGAAATGTTCCCTATTGCAGTTCTTACTTCGGATTCAAGCCTGTTGTAGTCTTTCTTCACATACTCCAAGCTTTCCATTGCAGAGAATACGCCCTGGCTCTTAGCATATGCATACAGTCCGGCAACGCCAGTGAAAAAACCACCGGCAAAGCCCCCAACTAGATACATGATATCCATTTTATCACCGTTTTTTATTTTTTATACACACAAAGAACCCTGCTAACAATGTCAAGAGCTTCGTCTTTCTCTATACTTGTTAGAGTTCTCTTTGTTTTCAGATCCATTAATTTTTTTAATCTGCTCTGGTCATTTAGTACCAATGCCGCTTTCTCAATATCGATTTTACCATTCTCGTCTGAAGCAAACTTATTTAATAAATTCACAACGTCATCCGAGAGTTCAAGTTTTGCAATTGAGGTGTCGGCTCCCTGTCTGTTGATATGGATTGCTACATCAGACGGGATCTTTAACTTTGTTACTATCTTATCGAGGATTCCGTACTTTTTTAAAATTGCAATTCCTGTAAAAAAGAACGTGGCTGCTGCGCCTAACCCTGCCTCGATGTTATTAATCTCATCCGTAGTAACCGCCTCTCACTGGATTACCTGGGAGATAAACCTCTTTATATCCATATACATTTTTTTTAATGCTCGAAACATTTTTAGAAACCTCGTTTTTCAAAACAGTATTTTTTTGATAACACACCCAAAACAATTTATCCATATGAAATATATAGTCTAAATTATTTAAAAGTGATTTAAAAAGTTAGGAAGTTAAGACATCTTGATTTCCGGTTTCGCCTCCCATTTTTCGCATGTATGTTTCCTTGCAACAAACCGGCGAATGATAACGCATTCTCCATAAACAGTAACGAAATCTTCATCGGGAATGAATTTCAGGCAGTTCTCACAAACATTCAATCTGCCACTTCCAGGATTGCTATTGCTCTATCGAAAATCCGTTCTTGCTTACGGTTTCCGTTTTCATGATAGGATTCTCTAATTTCGGTTAAAATTTCGATAGGGGACTTCTCGGTCATAATACCACGTTGAAAAGCTCGATCCCTATGGCAGACCCATCTTCCCCTATGTCAAGAATATAAGTTTCGTGATCTACAGAATATTTGTACGGAGAAGCACTCCATCTCACAATCAATGTTTTCTTATCAGGATCGTATCGAAATGGAGAATCAAGTTTGAGAATAGCATCATCAAACTCTTTCTTTTTCTCATTGAAGAACGTTTTTGTGATTTGATCCGTACTGTCAGAAACGATACAGGACTTTATTATAGACCCCGCATTTGCATAGAAGTCCCGGTAACGTCCCAACAGTTCAACGGGTGATATAAACCTCTCTGAAAGCCTTAAAACTGCTTTATCGGCTTTCTGTATAGATATATCTTGCATGGTGGAAGTCTGGCACATATTATTCAACCTTCCGGTAAATTTCAACTTTGGATACAATTCCTTCAATATCTGCTTTTATTTTCCTGGCTTCGTCTTCTGATTCACATGGGATTATCAGGTCTGCATCGTTATACGTTTTGGTCGTAACGGTAAGCATAGGCTGTTTACCCTCTGTTTTCATACTCGAAAATGCAATATAGTTACTGTCTTCGTATTTTGCTTTCAGAAGGAATCCGGTGTTTTCGTAACTATTGTTCACGTATCCATTGATTAACTCTGTAATATCCAGTTCGTAATATTTATTATCCGGAATCTGTTTTCCTGATATTGTAATGGATGCAAATGGAGTGTTGCCCTGTTCGATACCGATCTTGTCTACCCAATCCCCGCCAGGATTTTTCCATGCAACATTTTTGTCTTTTTTATTCCAGCTCACATAACTTGTGTTCCAGGAAGAAGCAGGTCTATACACTTCAATTATGGTGTCTTCCAATCGTTCTGACCCAACAGGATAATACCAAAACAGAGCAAGGACAGCTTTTTCAATCGTTGCATTTTTGTATTCCATCAGATCGCAAAAAAGGAGATCCCGGTATCTTGCGTTATTCAGTCCTCCAATGTCAATAAAAGCAGGATTGGTGAATACATTGGAGGGAGTAGCTTCTCGAAGCCTGTTCTCAGTTATCATTACCATCCCTCATATACAGACTGTATTTTTCTTTAAACTCTGAAATCTGTGATTCAGATCCGCGAATTTTCAGATAAGCGGGTCTTGTTACTTCATGTTCTACTACGTTGTACTGGTCTGCCACGTTATCTACATATATATTTCCAGACGCATCGACTGTATACTTTGCAGGAATCAGGTTTGCCAAAGCCGTACCGGATGCTTCCCCTACAGTATTGCTTTTTGTTGTACCAGTAAAAGTGTTGTTTTTTACACTTGCGAAATACCCTGCTCCGGAAGAAGCAACATTTACATATTCCCCAAACATTACTCCATAGCCAAAACAGTCTTTGAATGTGTTACTCTCTATGGAAAGTGTGTCCCATCCATCGGCAACAATCCCGCCAACACCTGAAATGTGGTACATCTGCCCGCATTTTTCAAAAAGGTTATTTTTAATTGTAAGACCAGATGCAGCTAAACGATCCGTGTTTTTAGTGCCTATTGCCCATATCCCAGGTCCGAATGTGCCGTGTATCTCATTCTCTTCAATTACGATATTTGAGGATGATGAGTTGAGAGTGGAACATTCAATTTGCATACCTGGGCAGCTTGCTTTTCCAGCTTCCTTGTTTATGATGTAATTCTGATGCACGTAACCATTTTTCACATGCCTCAAACGACACCCGCTATTCGTTCTCAGTTCAACATAATTGTTCCGGACATCGACATCCTCCCCACCGTCTACATATACAGCATCGTGCCCACACCGTATGATTTTGTTTTTAAAGAATTTTATATTTTTTACATTCGTTAAACGTGCCCCGTCCCCTAACGTGTCATGGATATAACAATTGTCAATTTCAATATCAGATGCATTTCTCAACCCTATGAAATTATGATATGCCTTTCCAGTAGGGTACACCTGATTATCTGAATTCCCGTCAAATGTTATGTTGGAAATTTTTATATTAGAGATGTTATTTGTTTTCTGCCCTAAAATTGGTGTCATCGTCGGGAACACTTTCTCAGTGACTTTTGAAGCAAGTTTTAATATTGCATCTCCGTCACTTTCGAGAGCCGTTCCGCTATTCATTTTAAGAGGACGGTTTATAGTGTACGACCCCGCTTTAAAATAGAGTGTGTCGTATGCCTTACCTTCTCCGACTTTATCAAAAGAAGCCTGCTGTAAAGTACCGGCTGAAATGGTGAGCATGGTACTGATGTATGGTCAACTCCGTTTTTTAAAAAAATGTATGTAAGGATTTATTAATGTTAAACTATATAACTAATAACAGATTAAACTATTTGACTTTCTTGTTCCTTGGAGCACTCAGCTTTCTTCTTAAAAACATTTGGCAGTTTCATCCTTATATCCTCACTTGTCAAAAACTCTTTTAAGTTTGATGTATGTAGCCCAACTATACCCTAAATTAACTATTCCTCCCACGTACTGTTCAAACGTCAAGGATGTCAATCCCATACTTATTTCCTCTTGATGAGCTGCAATCAATCCCGCGTTTAATGTTTCAGGGATTTCTACGTTAATAGTTGTCATTTTCTTTCCCATAAACACATCATTTTCAGATAAACATCGTTCAGTTGCCATGCTTCCACCTCTCGTATGCACAAAAAGGTTTATAAAATACGATTCTCCACACAAATAATATAATTAAATAAATATAATATACAACACCCAATACGTTCAATGCAACTAGATACAATGGTATTTTTATAAAATCCTTAACAGAAGGCTCGTTCATGTTACAACACTCCGTACTAGAACTACTCATGTAAACACCACCATGCAAAGAACCACAGTGGAAATCGTTATTGCAAAATATACACTATATTCCTTCAGAGCAACACTTCCATGAGGACAAAAACAACAACTACACCTGTAATATATATCACAATTTTAGTCAAATTCATACAACCAACTCCTTCAATTTCCTTTTAAATGCAAATGCGTTTTTTGAAAAATTACGGTCATCTCCTTCCACATAGATTCCCCATAGGTCAGATAGCTGCTTTTTAGCAAATTCTTCTGTCTGTTCAGGGTTATAGGAAACTACCATGATACAGAAATCATCATTGTACGCACAGTTCCCGTCTTCTTTCAGGGGAATAGGTTCTTTCAAAATGTATTTAATGCCATCGTGGGTAAAATCTCTGATTTCAATAATATTCCTCGCCTCCTGTGGAATCAAAGAAAAAGTAAGTTTCTCCTGAACAATCATAGAAGAACATATTACGCCTCCTGAAATGTTTCTAAAGTAGTTTTATCAAGTTGTCCCCTCGCCCTCATGTACTTCTCATTCTCAGGATCTTTGTCAATGCCTATAAACACTCTGTTTAATAATTTGCAAGCTTCGAGGGTAGTCCCTGAACCTGCGAATGGATCTAAGACAACGTCACCTTCCCTGCTTCCCATTGTTATGAGGTAGGACATTAATTTAAGGGGTTTTACAGTGGGGTGTTTGTTTTCTATGTACTTGTTTTTTTCACTTTTAGAGGGTTTTGGGGTTATTAAGAAGGGGAAAGTTTTTTGAATGTGTTCAGGGAGTTCAGTTATTTTTTTTTCAAACCATGCGTCTAGGGAGAAGTAGCGGGAAAACGAACCTTCTGATTTATTCGCTTTTCTTGGGTATGGTTTAAACTCTCCGTAGCATACTGTTTTGTCGTGTTCGTTTTTCGCTATACAGTTCATAGCTCCTGATGTATGGTTTATACCATCGTTGAGAACATCATCCGAAACTAACAGATTAGCGGGAAATCTACCATTAACTTCAGCACTTTTTGTTAAAACTGTGTCTTTGTTTCCAAAGAATTTAACTTTAGATAATCCTGTTGCTTCGTGGTCTTTCCATACATCTGAATCATTTTCATAAGGTATCCGGCAATTTCCTAACCAAGTTACACCATGCCCATTTTTTAAAGCCTGATCTACATAAGTCTTCTCGCTTAAATTTTTCATACAGACGATTATACATTCTAAAGCAGGCTTAAACTGTGCCCCTGCGTAACTTCCTGAGAATTCGCGGGCTTTGTCGGTCGCTGGTGCTGTAATATCTACAATTCCAGACGTTTTATTATTCTCCGTAAATGCATATGTCTTTCCGCTTCCCAATCCAGATTGTTTTTTGCCTATTACTTCTCTTTCTGCTTCTTCTCTTTCTATCAACTCATCAAAACGAGAATCTAAATCAAGAAGCTCTTTTAATATCCCCCACTGTTCAAGAGTCGGAACATTAGCCGCGTTCTCCCAATTCCAATAACACCCAGTTAACCCCCCTGTTTTAGAGGGGAAATATACAGCAATGTCTTTTTGAGAAAGTTTTTTTACTTCTCGTTGAGTTTTTAGGTAATTCCCTAAAGCTTTATATTCTTCAGGTAGTCGTCCATTCCTCTTATCTATTAATTTTCCAATGTTAGAACTTTTTGGAAATCCTGAAGCATAACAGTGGTACAGACTAGAAAAACCAATATTAAACCCCGCGTCCTCAAGTCTAATAATCATCCTAGAAAGTACATCTTGACGTGGGGCACACATAAAAAACCCAAATGCCCCCGCTTTCAATACCCTGCAACACTCTCTTAAAGCTTCCTCAGAGGGTAACGCTTTATCCCATGATAGCCCCATAAAAGAGTATCCATAAGGGGGATCGGTAACAATACAGTCAATAGATTCGTCTGGGAGTTGTTTAAGGACTTCTGCACAGTCCCCTATTATTACCTCGTTTTTCATACTGCAACCCCCTTATCAAGCCCTTCGTCACCTAAAGGATCAGCCGCCACATTGTCCTTTCCTCCAATAGCAGGGAACTCTTCTTCTGAGGAAGCCCACTCTTCATAAAACGCATCCAGATCAGCTACAGTCGCATTTTCCAGCCCTAGTAATACTCTATGTTCATTTCGTGAAATTGTCCTTGCTGCCCTGCCCTCCTGTGCTCTCCGTAAATCAATCTCTGAATCTTTAGGGTTAAATTCGGGGAAGTGAATGAAAACAGAGTATCCGGAAAAACCGTTATATTCAAGCCACTCTTCTCCAATCCTTACAAAAATCTCTGAAACAGGATCTAAGAACCCTGACCTGAAACTACGCAACAAATCAAGCCCTGCATTATCCCCTCCTCCTATCTTAGAGCTTCCTTCAGTGGAAATCAACCCAATTGGCGACCACTGATCATTAACCAGCTTGGCTAATTCTCTGATTGTTTCCATTGCAGAATCAGATTCATTCGTAGGAATTGGATGAGGTGTCATCCCTGGCAACAGAGGAAAAGAATCATTCCGTCCCCAATTCTTCAAAACGTCCTGGGCATATGTAAGTTTGTTAATTTTCTTACCTGATGCATCGGTATATTCTTCTCCTGCGTCCTCAATAAGTAAAAAAATACTAGGACTGCCTACCCTCTGCAACCTCTGTTTTTGACAAGCCCATGCGAAATTAAGTAACTCTATCGGATTCAAAACAATATAACATATAGGCATCCCTGCCGGATCACCGGATAGATCGTTAGGTGGTACTTCATGCCTGATGTCTTTCAAAAGTTCCGTTTTACCGTTCAATCCGGTTTGCGTATACCTAATTTCTCCATCTGAATACCTGGAAATTCCCGGTAAAAGCTCAGACTGAGAAGCTACGGATAATCCTTCTACATTCTTGGGATAATCAGAAAAAGATTCAGAAGGTAGATGCCGGATTGCTTCTATTACATACCATCCATCTTCATCTAAGCCCTTTTTGTAAACTATATTGTAAACAAAAGGACCATGATAAAACCAGGAGAGCCAGCATCTCTTCGCTAATTTCTTGATGTTGCAGTCTGGTTTCCTGAACATCTGCCTAAGTTTCTTTGCTGCCTGCTCGTCCTCATGCTCGTCCTGATCCTGAACAGAGATTACAATATCCCCATGAGGAAACAGCAGGTTCATCAGTTGTGTTACAGGCTTCTTCAGATACGGATTACGCATCATCTGATGTATTTTATCTATTGTTAAAGTAGGATCAGACCATTGTACTAATCCGTTATCGTAGACATAAGCTAGTCCAGATTGAGAAGGAGTTTTTGCAGTAGAACCCTTCGGTCTACCTCGTTTTCGTGGTGTCTCTGGCATGGTGGTACATCCGTTTTTTAAGAAATTCGTGGTGTAAACTAAGTTATGCATTTAAAATTATTTAAATGTATTTTAAAAAACAGAAAATAGAGAATTTATTAGAATTAAAAAAAGAAATTAAAAAAGAAATTAAAGTAATTAAGATCAATGTGGGATTCTAAATAACACATAAAAAGCTTAAGTCCAGCCATTTCTTAATTTTCGAGGTAATCTCTTTTTTATACATGAGCTAACTTTTTTTAATTTAAATGCTCTGAGTTTTCCATTTCTTGTTATTTCCAGATCTGCAAAACTCTGTCAATTAATTTTTTAAGATTACATATAATAAAACTATTTTTTTTATTGAAGCACATATCAATTAATATCAGTCCTGTTATTGAAAAGCAGATGTCAAGCAATACACCTTCAAATCCAGAAAGAAGGTAATCATTGATCCCGTTTTCAATAATCTCACGTGCAAATTCTTGGGTCATTTTATCTCGACTCCTTTAATCCTTCCTTCTTTAACATATTCGGGCACATCTACCTCTTTATCTTTTAGAAAAACTTTAACTTCATTATTTGCAAAGAATTCTTTATACATAAGAAGTTCTTTTTCAAGTTTTGACATTCTCTGTTGAAGTGTGGTGTTTGTGTTCCGAAGTTCAAAATTTTTATATTTCAATTGGTTAATCTTTGTTAAATCCTCATTTGCGTCCTTCTCGTATTGTTCTAGCGTTCTCAGCATCCTATTCTCATTTATCTTCTTTTTAAGTTCTTTGATTTCTTCGCATTTCTCATCAATTGTATCAGTGTCTCGTAATAGCTGCATTCTCAAAGATGCAATTTCTTCATTTTCAGAGTGCTTATCTTTATAAAATTGAAGTTGTCTAGTTAACCATTCATTGTCACTTCTCAGTTTACATAACTCGTTCTCTTCGAGAGAATAGTTATAAAAACCTCCTCCTGTAGCAGCGTTGAGGGCGTTTCTCAGAGCCTTATTTTCAAAAATAAGTTTTTTATTATCTTCGTACAGTCTTGAGATCTCTTTTCGTAGACTATCTGTGTAGGAATCTTTGCTAAAAAACCACATTTTATTCAATCTCCTTCCCTGTCCACTTAAAATACGGAACCCCTGCAAAAGTTCCTTCACACTCTTCAAGAATCCCATTCTCTACGAAAGCCTTGATAGTGTTTGTCACATTCGGTTCTCTCAGTTCTTCAGGGATAAACGGTTTCCCTTCTTTGTCTTTATGCAGTTTCTTTATCTTCTCTAAAACCATGTACTGCTTATTTGTCCTTTTCATGTTATCACGATTTCCAGTTTACTAGATATCTAGTATACACATTTATGATATAAGTACTTATCCAAAAATAAAAATCAGAAAATAAAATAAAGATATGTGAAATTAAAATAAATTAAAAAAAGAAAAAAAGAGGAAAGGTCTTTTCCTCTACGCCACCTCTACAGGCATGTGGTGAATAATAATATAAAAATTGATTGGAATTGTTTTTTCAGAGAAAAGAAGTTGAAGAGTTCATTTTGAATATTACAGTGAGAAGGCAGAAAGCCTACATGCTTTAGCGGTAGGATGAATGCCGTCAATTTTTTTATACAACATTAGTTAAGTACGAGCTATCTAACAAAAACGTTATATAGTTTAAACGCATATACTATTATGGTTAAATGGAAATACAGAATAAAAATAAAAAATACAAAAGCAGTAAACATTTGGTATTTAGCTGTCAGTACCATGTTATCTTTTGTCCGAAATACAGAAGAAAAGTCCTGACAGGTAAGATAGCTGAAAGGTTAAAGGAACTTGTTCTTGAAAAGCAAGAAGAATTCCAGTATGAAATTCTCGATATGGAGGTAATGCCTGATCACGTACACCTGTTAATTGATGTAGACCCTAAAATTGGAGTCTATTCAGTGGTATCAAAAATTAAAGGTTATACTTCAAAACAATTAAGAGAGGAATTCCCTGAACTGAAAAAGAAACTTCCTACGTTATGGACTCTTTCAAAATTCATATCTTCAGTAGGTTCTGTAACTCTTGATGTTGTAAAGAAGTATATCGAGGAGCAGAAAAACAAATGATTTTAACTTATAAAATTAAACACAATAGAGATTTTTCAGAGGAACTACAAAAAGCAAGAAAGGTAGCGGAGTTTGGCATCAAATACAGAACACTATCATCAAAAGATGTTGCTCATATTGGCTTAAAATCCATGATTTCTAATCAGGTTTTGAGAAAATATGCAAAGAATAAGAAGGTTAAATCTGTCAAGAATATCAAATTAACTATCCCGAATCAAGGTATAAAAGTAGATACGGATAGCCGTATAATTAGAGTTCCATGTGTTAAACTGTCTCTTGAATATCAATTTCCAGAATTTGAAAAGATCAACCAAATAGAATTAGGGAAAACTTTTGCTTATGTTTCGGTAACTATTCCTGAAAAAGAAACAGAGAAGCCTACAAACTATGTTGGAGTAGACAGGAATACTACAGGTCATATAGCTGCTGTTGCTAATCCTGAAACTGGAAAAGTCTGGAAACTTGGTAAGAAAGGATTGCATATCCACACAAAGTATAAAAATATTAGGAAATCCCTACAAAAGAAAGGTAAATACCGAAAAGTAAAACAAATCAAGAACAGGGAAAGCAGGATTGTTAAAGACCTTAACCATAAAATCAGTAAGAAAATTGTGGAAATTGCAGTAAAGAATAATAGTGGTATTAAACTTGAAGATTTAACCGGAATAAGGAATAATAACAAACATGCAAGATCATTCAGATACTCTTTGAATAGTTGGTCATTCTATCAACTTCAAATGTTCATAGAATACAAAGCCAAAATACAAGGGGTTGAAGTTGTCTATATTGATCCACACTATACAAGTAAAAGTTGTAGTAGATGTGGACTTATAGGTAACAGGAATGGAAAAAAGTTTAAGTGCCCGACATGCAGGCACGTTGATCATGCTGATATCAATGCCGCTTTCAACATAGCAAATAGAGATGTCAACATAGATCAATCTATCGAAGAAAGAGATTCGATAGAAGGGAACACTGATATCCCTAAAGAGGCTCTTGGTTCAGCCGATGGTTCAATAACATTATCTTAACCAAACCTTAGAACCCCCACTGCTTTAGCGTTGGGGAGTATGTCAGCCTTCTTCTCTTTCTGATGGATAACTATGTGTTGCGGGTTTTCCACATTTCCAGCATTGTTGAGAGGTCATTATTTAGACCTCTTCTATTTTGACGAAATACGGTTCTTCGTTTTCATCCACATCTAACCATCCTGGGAATTTGTCTAACTCTTCCCAATCCGCGCACTCGTTTGCATCCATGATTCCATGTGGGGTGACGTACTGATATTTTTTACCGTTTTTCATTTCTTCTGGTCCGTCATATGGACGGAATGGTCCGCACAACCAACACATTTTCAACACTCCTTATTATTCAGTTCTACTTTCTCAAAATTTGGGTGATACTCGTTTATAGACCCGACTTGCCGGGCGTTTTGATCGCTTTCCCCACATTTCGGGCAGGGTCTTGAACTATTTTTGAGCTCATCTTCGGATGGAGGAGCTTCACGGTAATATGAAATTTCCTCCAAAAAAATGGTTCCACATTTGGAACATTCTAGAAAAAGTTTGAATTTCGTCATACTTAGTTCACCAATCCTTAATTTTCACTTATTTTTAGCCTCTTCTAAATTAGGGCCTTATGCCCTTACTACAATATACTATATGCCTTAAAAGTATATACTTTTAGGGTATTAT
>Ga0265294_10005717_pt1 | contig 15135 bp, 10 predicted proteins | sample MunlanPumphouse3_FD_192504 | JGI IMG/M metagenome (GOLD analysis project Ga0265294, IMG submission 192504) | Groundwater microbial communities from a municipal landfill in Southern Ontario, Canada - Pumphouse #3 | ecosystem: Environmental > Aquatic > Deep subsurface > Groundwater | place... | reverse complement strand
TGTGACATCTTTCACCGAGTACGTGCGCGCGGGCGAGACCCGCGTGTGGCGCTTGGGCAGGGACGATTAGCGCCTTTGTGTTAAATGCTGGGGCTGCGGGGCAATTCCGCGTTGGGGGATGACATGAATAGGTTTTGTGTTTTGACGGCGGCCGCGCTTGTGTTCGCGGCGGGAGCGGAGGTGGAGGTGCGCGTGAGGCCGGGGCCGGCGGGCGCGCCGCAGATACACGTGGACGGCAAGGCGGTGCCGCCGCGGATGTTCTGGGGCTGGCGCGGACACCGGCCGGTTGTCGCGGGGACGGCGTGGCAGAAGTTCGAGCTCGCCTTCACGCCAAAGTCCGCCGATCCGGGGACAATCCATTTCCGGATACCGTCCGGCAGGGACATCGAAGTGCTGCTCCGTAACGTGCGCGTCGTCGACACGGTGACCGGCGCGGATTACCTCGACCCGGCGTCGCTCGCCTCGCAAGAAGCGTTCGCGAAGGCGTGGACCGTCTACGACAACGACATGCGCGGCCGCGCGGGGGTGACAGATGACGGTTGCCTCAAAATCGAAGGGTGGGCCAAGAACAAGGGGCCGAAGCCGAATCCGCAGTTCCACTGTTACACCAAGCGGACGCCGTTCATTGAAGGTCACCGGTATCTGCTGACGTTCGAGGCGAAGGCGTCCGCTGAGGAGGTCCTGCTTTCTCCCTCTGCCTATACCTGCGACAACGGGAGCTACACGCATTGGCCGTTCACGGGCCGCGATCCTTTCCCCGTGCAGGTGAAGATGGCGGCGGACGCGGGCGTCGACCTCGTCTCGTTCATGGTGCCGAAGACGATCTGGAAGGACGACACCACTTACGATTGGGCGGAACTGGACGCCTATTGCGATGAGATTCTCGCGGTCAATCCGAAAGCCTTGCTCATCCCCCGCATCAAGCTGGAGACGTCGGGTTGGTGGGCGAAGAAGTATCCGGATGACGTGATCACGTACGCCGACGGGACAAAGGGCCCGGCGCCCTCCATCGCCTGTCGTCACTACCGAGAGAAGGCGTGCCGGTTCCTCGACGCGATGACGCGCCATCTCTGCGAGAAATACCCCGACCGTTTCGCCGGCATTCATCCGGCGGCGCAGAATTCGAGCGAGTTTTTCTACTGGGACGCATGGACAAAGCCCTTCTTCGGATATGATCCCTCCACGAGGGCGGCGTTCAAAGCATGGCGTCGCCGGCATGGGCGCCCCGAGGCGGACGTGCCGACGCTCGCCGAGCGCAGGCTGGACATTCTGAGTTCGCCGACGCTCGCCGATCCGGTGAAGGACCGGGTGCTCGTCGACTTTCGCCTCTACCTGCAGGAGGAGATGGCGGACTTTGTCGCGGAGGTCGCCGCGACTTGTCGCAAGGCGTCCGGCGGCAAGAAACTCGTCCTCATTTTCTACGGTTACCAGTGGGAGTTCGCGGGGCATCAGCGCGGCGCGGGCACGGCGGGCCATTACGGCGTGAAGCACCTTCTCGATAAGGCTGCGAAAGATCTGGACATCCTCTGTTCGCCCATCTCCTATCAAGACCGCGCGTGGGGACAGACCGCGCCCGCGATGAATGCGGCGGAGACGGTGATGCGGCGTGGCGTGCTGTGGCTCTTCGAGGACGATTCGCGCACGTTCCTCGATCCGGACAAGGCCGCGCGCAAGAATGAGGGTGTTTGCATGGATCTCGCGCAGACGCGGCAGGTGCTGCTGCGCAACACCGCGCAGGCGATCCTCCGCGGCTTCGGCTGTTGGTGGATGGACCTGCCTGCGTGCGGCTGGTACATGGATCCTCGGCTCTGGGAGGTGATGAAGCAGCTTGAACCGTTCGACCGCGCGATGTTCGGGCGTGCCCGGCCATTCACGCCGGAGGTGGCGGCGATTGTGGACGAGGAGGCCATGATGTACCTTTCGCTGGGTCGCGTCTCATCGAGGTTCGTGAGAATGCCGCGCGCGGCGTACGGGCGTGCCGGCGCGCCGTACGGGCAGTACCTTCTTTCCGATGTTCTGGAAAAGCCTCTGGATGCGAAGCTCCAGATTTTTCAGAGCGCGTGGTACATGACGCCAGAGAAGATCGCGGCGATTCAGGCACAGCGGGCGGCGACGCCGGGTGTCACGCGCGTCTGGTGCTGGGCGCCGGGTTATCTCACACCCGCCGGCAAGGACGTGGGCGGCATCGAGACGCTGACCGGTTTCAAGGGCAAGGCGCTCGCGCCCACGACCGGCCACGCGACGGCGACGGCGGAAGGGCAGAGGCGCGGGCTTCCCGAGCGCCTTGCGACGGATGAGAAGCGGCCGTTTGTCGACCTTTTCGGCGTGGCGGCCACCGACGCGGAGACGTGGGCGCGGTTCGAGGACGGCACGCCCGCGATCGCCGTCCGGAAAAACGCGCATGGCGGGAACGAGGTGTTCCTCGGAACGCCGGCCTGTCCGCCGGAATTGGTTCACGCACTTGCCGACCTCGCGGGCGTCCACCGTTATGTGAAGGACGGCCGAGCGGCGATCTGGGCGGCGGCTGGATGGCTTTCGGCGATGGCGGATGAACAGGGCGGCAAGGTGACGTTCGACACGGGCGTCTCTGGGCCGGTAAGGGACTTCTTCACGGGAGAGAACGTCGCGGACGGACCGGTCTTCACGCTCGACATGGCCCCCGGCGAGACGCGTCTTTTTGAGTTCGGGCCGCGACCAGGAACCTGAACCCAGAAACCAGAAACCGGGAACCCGATGCGCCTGCGGGGTGTCACTGGCCGTCGGTGTCTGCGGGGACGGCGATGCCGCGTTTGCGGAGGACGTCGTTGGGCGATACGCCGGTTATGCGTTTGAAGGCGGTGGCGAAATATTGGGAGGAGACGAAGCCGCATGCCTGCGCGATTTCGGTGACACTTTTGCCGCCTTCCAGCAGCAGGTCCATGGCCCGGTCGATTTTCTTGCGGAGAATATAGGCGTGGGGCGGCATGCCGGTGACAGAGTGAAAGATCCGTTTGAAGCTCGAGAGCGACAGGCCGGCTTCGCGGGCGAGGCGTTCGACAGGCGGCGAGTCGCCGGCGTGTGTCTCCAGCCACATGATCACTTTGCGCACGCGCAGTTGGTAGGCGGGCGCGGTCTCGGGCACGTTGCGGTCGAGCAGTTCAAACAGAATGTGCTGCAGGCCGGTCCGCAGCATGGCGGTGCGGATGGGCGACGGCGGGCGGTCGGCGATCGCGAAGAGCCGGTTGATGAGCTGCGGGAAATCGGACGGCCATTTCGAGTAGAGATTCGCTGGGCTGCGCAGCATCTCCAGGATCGGTCGCGCCTCGTCGCTCGACAGGCCCAGCCAGACGGGGAAACGCCGGACATCCGGCAGCCGCAACTGGACCCAGGCTTTTTTGCACGGATAGGAGGGCTGGCCTGAAGATCCGTGGCGGGTGTCCGGCGGAATGATGGTGCCCTCGCCGCCGAAGAGGGTGAACTCCCGGTCCTGCAGGTTGTACGGCTGAAGCCCGCTTTCGACATAGGCCAGCTCAACCACGCCGAAATGACAGTGTTCTTGAAGAGGCGGATAGGCATGGCGGTACAGGGCTTGGCCGAGCACGACACATTCCGGCACTCCCGCCTCGCGCAGGTCGACGGCGCGCCGGTCGGGGCGATCGACATAATACGAGACCAGATCGGAGTAGGGCACCGTGTTCATTGTGTGATCGGTATGCCGGTCAGGCGGGCGATGCGCGCGATGGCGGCCTGCTCATCGTACGCGGCGCGGATGACGTTGGCCTGCGCTTGGGTGAGGGCGACTTGCGCGTCGGTACGTTCGATCGAAGAGGAGATGCCGACACGGTACTGTTCGTTGACGATGGCTAGGTTGTCCTCCGCTTGTTTCTGAATCAGGCGCGCGATGTCGGCGCGTTTGCGCGCGCTTTCGCGTTCTGCCACGGCGGTGACCAGATTGAGGTAAAGGGTCTGCTCGGCTTCGGCGACCGCAGCGCGCGCGCGGCGGAGCTGCGTCACGGCCTCATCGATGCGCGCGGTCTTGCGGTGTCCGTCGAAGAGATTCTGCGCGGCGCGCAGGGCGCCGGAGAGGTTCCAGACGAACGGGAAACCGCGTCCGGAGAGGTCGGCGTCGGCACCGAGCGAGAACTCGGGGTAGAGTTCGGCAATGGTCTGATCCACATAGGCCGAGGCCGCCCGTTCGCGGGCGCGCAAAACGGCCAGCGACGGCGCGTTGAAGCGGGCGTCGGCCAGCAGCGCGTCCGGATAACGGCGCGGGTTCGGCAGTTCTCCCGGCTCGATGCGGTAATCCGGGTTTTCGGCGAGTCCCAGCGCCCGGTTGAGCTGGGCGTGTGCGACGACGAGGTTGTTGCTGGCCGTGACGACCTCGAGCCGGGCGTTGCCCCAGTCGACTTCCGCCTTGGTCACGTCATACTGGCGGCGGGTGCCGACCTCCGTCATGATGCGGGCCTCTTCAAGGTGCTGGGCGTACTGGCTCTCGCTCTCGACGGCGACGTTCATCAAATGGACGCTGCGGTGGCGTTCGAAAAAGGCGGTGCGCACCGCATGCGCCGTTTCGAGTTCTGCATCGCGCAAGCTTTGTTCGGCGGCGATGAGCGCCTCCACGTTCTGCCGTTCGGCGGCGTCGAGCCGGCCGGAATCATAGAGCAGCAGGTCGAGGCCGACGCCGGCGCTCCAGGAACCGCGCGCCTCGGAAGCGGTGGAACGGCCCCAGGCGTTTTGTGTGTTGCGGGTGTAGGCGGCACTGGCGTTGAGCTGGGGCAGGCGGCCCGCGTGCGTCATGCGAAGCTGGAGTCGGGCGGCTTCGACGGCTTGGCGCGCGCTGAGCAGGGCGGGGTGGTGCTCCAGCGCGACACGCTCAAGCTCGGCGAGTGTGAAGGGGTGCGCCGCAGAGAGGCCCGCCTGCGCGGCGGTGACGCTGGTTTCGCCGGGCCAGCGTTCCTCGCTGGCCTGCGCCCGGCGCGCACGGTCTACTGTTTCGCAACCGAAAACCAGGAGGACAGGGAACAGGAGAAGGTGGTGCGCGATATTCATGGATATGTTTCAGCAAAAGCGGGTACGGGAGCCGCATGGCCAAGGTTTAATATGCGGGGGCGGCGGAATCGGCGTACAGGGTGTCGTCTTCCAGCGCGGCCCAGCGGTCGAACCCTGCATAGGCCCCCCAGATCGTTTCGGGGTCCAGCGTGTCGGCATAGGAAGCGAAGCTCAGGCTCAGGTCAAATGCCTCACGGACGATCGCATATTCGGCGCCACACGGGTAGGCGCAGATGCAGGGGCGCTGGCCGTTGCAGTGACACGAACAGAAGCAGCCGATGGTTTCGGTGTCGGTGCGGGCCACGGCCGGTGCCGCATCCCACATCGTGTTTTCCGGCTGGGTCGCGGGGGCGGCGACGGGTTGTGGCAGCAGCGGCGCGGTGGTGGAGGCGGCCGGGTACGCGCTCAGCGGCGCGGCCGGCGCAGAGGCGTAGGTCTGCGGCTCCTCATAGATCACCGAGGTCTGCGCGGCGGGCTGCGTGACGTAGACGGTTTCGGTCCGGGTCACGACCGGCACGGGGTCGTAGAAATAGGTGGCGCGGTAGACCGGCCACGGGTTGTAGATGTACGAGACGCCGCCATACCAGCCGGAGTGCCAGCCGCCGTAGTAGAGGCTGCTGAAGCCCCAGCCGCCGCAGTTCCAGCTATCGTAGTACGGCGTGGCGTAGACCGGACCGCTGTTCCAGATCGAGAGGCCGTAGCGGCGGTTGCTCCAGGAGAAGCTGAAGCCGCTGGCGGGATAGTAGACAGGGCCATACCAGGCGGGGCCGTACCAGCCGGGCGTGTACCAGCCGGAGCCGATCGACAGGCCGAGGTAAAAGCTGGAGTGGTGGCGGCGGTCATCGTGGCGGTGATGGTCGTAACGGTCGGGCCGGTGATAGCTGGGACGGTACGGGCCTATGTGCCGCGCGGCAGTATGCCTGGCCGGCGGCGTGTAGACCGAGTAGCGGCCGTCGCGGTAGCGGCTGGTCGTGGAGACAGGGGAGAAGGTCATGGGCTTCGTGCGCGTCGGCGCACCGCTCCGCGTTCCCGGCAGCGAGGTGCCGCGCGTTGTGAGCCGGCCGGCATCGGACCGCGCGGCGGGCGCGTACGCCAGCCGGCTGTCTGTGGTGCCGCTCGGCCGCAAGGCGTTGGAGGTGCCGCCGCGGTTCAGGGAGGCGGTGCCGCGGGTGGCGGCCTGGATCTGGGAGCGTTCGTCGGGACGCGCGAGGCGCGTGGCCGCCGCGCGTTCGGCGGCGGTGGGCAGGCGGCTGATCGCGTCGCGGTCGATTCGCGGCGCGGTGGCGCGTGTGACGGCGGGGCGCTCGAGCGTAGCGGTCCGGGTCGGCGTTTCGCGTCGAACGACGGGCGATGTCTCGCGGCCTGAACCGGCGGAGGGCGTACGTTCAGTGCGGATTTCCGGACGCGTCCGCACCGGCGCGGCGGAGTCGGTGCGCGTGACGGCGGGCGGCTGGACGATGGGGGCGCGCGGCGTGGCGACCGACGGTGTGGCCGGGCGCGTGATGGCGGGGGCCGTGCGGACGGTGCCGGGCGTGCGCGTGACCGTTGCGGGCGGCGGGGAAGCCTGGCGTGTCGGTGCCGCTGGCGCGGCAGCCGGGCGATCCCAGGTGACCGTCGGGCGCGGGGTCGTGGTGCGTACGGGTTGCGGGGCGGACTGGCGAGTCACGGCCGGTGCCGGCGCTCTGACGCGCGACGGCACAGACTGAACGCGTGGCGCCGGCGCCGCCGCGGCGGAACGGCTGGCCGGTGCGGGTTGCCCGAACGAAGGGCGCGCGACGGTAGATTGTGACGTGCCGCGCGAAGTCATGCCGCTATTACGGGCGCGCGACGGGCCGGCTGCTGAACTGCGGCTGCCGAACAGGCTGCTGCGTTCGCGGGCGGCGACGCCCAATACCGAAAAAACGGTGGCAACGGCCAGGATGGTGCGTATCAGAGTGTTCATGGTGCCCCCCTTCCTACCACATGGGTGAATCATTCAATTCCACATCTGTGAGTGTAGACACTTCGCGCGGGAACGTCAAGCCGTCCGTTCTGCCGTCGCTGCGTCTTGCTGTCGGCTAGGTAAACGCGCCAGGATGAGCGCTATTGCCAGGTTTAAACAAATTTTTTAAACAATGGTTTAATGCCGGTCTGAATGCAGCCGAGACTGTGCGAAAAGGGACAGAATGACTCATTTTGACTCAGTGAGACAGAAGGGGTGTGCCATCACGTGTGTTGGCGTGTCACAGGGGAACGGGTGATGGCTGAATAAAAAATACATAACATGTTCGCAATAAGAAGTTTAAGTAGAAATATTTGAAAACGTTAAAAAAGGATGGCATGTTGCGTGCTTTATACCTCACGTCCGTGACAAGCGTAAGAACGAGAATCCAGGCGGACGGAATGGAGCTGAGAACATGGCAAAGGTTTTAGGTATTGATTTAGGGACCACCAACTCCTGCATGTCGGTCATGGAGGGCGGCGAGCCCGTGGTGATCCCGAATGCGGAGGGACTGCGCACGACGCCGTCGATTGTGGCTTTCACCAAAAGCGGCGAGCGTTTGGTGGGGCAGGCGGCCAAGCGGCAATCGGTGACGAATCCCAAGAACACGGTTTACTCGATCAAGCGTTTCATGGGGCGCCGGTATGACGAGATGACGCATGAGATCTCGATGGTGCCGTACGATGTCGTGCGTGCCGCCAACGGAGACGCCCACGTGAAGGTCGGCGACAAGACGTATTCGCCGCCGGAAATCTCGGCGATGATCCTGCAGAAGCTGAAGGCCGATGCCGAGGCCTATCTGGGAACCGCGATCACGCAGGCCGTGATCACGGTGCCGGCGTACTTTAACGACAGTCAACGCCAGGCCACCAAAGACGCGGGGCGCATCGCGGGACTTGAGGTGCTGCGCATCATCAACGAGCCGACGGCCGCCTCGCTGGCGTACGGGCTGGACAAGAAAAAAGACGAGAAGATTGCGGTCTACGATTTCGGCGGCGGCACCTTTGATATCTCGGTGCTCGACATCGGCGACGGCGTGTTCGAGGTGAAGGCCACCAACGGCGATACCCATCTCGGCGGCGACGACCTCGACCAGGCGGTGATGAACTGGTTGATCGAAGAGTTCCGCAGGGAGAACGGGATCGACCTCTCTAAGGACATGATGGCGCTGCAGCGCCTGAAAGAGGCGGCGGAAAAGGCCAAGTGCGAACTCTCCTCGGCGGCCAGTTCCGACATCAACCTGCCCTTTATCACAGCCGACGCCAACGGGCCCAAGCATTTGACGGTCACGCTGACCCGCGCCAAGCTGGAGCAGCTCACCGACAGCCTGATCGAGCGCACGGCGCAGCCCTGCCGCAAGTGCATGAGCGATGCCGGCCTCGCGACCGTGGACGAAGTGGTGCTGGTCGGCGGCCAGACCCGCATGCCCCGGCTCCAAGAGAAGGCCAAGGAGCTGTTCGGCAAAGAGCCGCACAAGGGCGTGAATCCCGACGAGGTGGTGGCGGTCGGTGCCGCGATCCAGGGCGGCATCCTCAAAGGCGAGGTCAAAGATGTGCTGCTGTTGGACGTTACTCCGCTGACGCTCGGCATCGAGACGCTCGGCGGCGTCATGACCCCTCTGATCGAGCGCAACACCACGATCCCCACCAAGAAGAGCGAAATCTTCAGCACGGCGGCGGACAACCAGCCGTCGGTCGAGATCCACGTGCTCCAGGGCGAGCGCAAAATGGCCGGCGACAACAAGACCATCGGCAAGTTCCATCTGGACGGCATCCCGCCCGCGCCGCGCGGACGCCCGCAGATCGAGGTGACCTTTGATCTGGACGCCAACGGCATCCTCAATGTCAGCGCCAAGGATCTCGGCACCGGCAAAGAGCAGAAGATCACGATCACGGCCTCCAGCGGCCTCTCGAAGGAAGAGATCGAGCGTATGCGCAAGGACGCCGAGCTGCATGCGACCGAAGACGCCAAACGGCGCGAAGAGGTCGAGACGCGCAACCAGGCTGAGAACCTTTGCTATCAAGTGGAAAAGCTGCTTAAGGAGAACGCAGATAAGATCCCGGCCGACAAGAAGGCGCCGGTCGAAAAGGCGGCTGCTGACTTGAAGGAGGCCCTGAAGGGCGGCTCGGTCGATGAGATCAAGGCCAAGCAGGAGGCGCTCAATCAGGCGATGTCCGCCGTGACCGAGGGCATGTATGCGCAGCAGCCGGGTGCCCAGCCCGGCGCGGAGGGCTTCGGCGGCGCGGCCGGCGGCAGCGCGACCGAGGACTCCTCGGCCTCGTCCGCAAAGGCGTCCGGCGACGACGGCGTGATCGATGCTGATTACACCATGATGGACGACAACAAGAAGCGTTGATTTCAACCCGACAATCGTAAGGGGCGGGTTTGACTGCCCCCCCGAACTTAACCCCAAAAAGGAGAGAAAACATGACGAAGATTCGTCCGCTCGGCGACCGCGTGTTGGTCGAGCCTCTTGACGTGAAAGAAGTCAACAAAGGCGGCATCATCATTCCCGATTCCGCCAAAGAGAAGCCGATGGAAGGCAAAGTGATCGCGATCGGCAAGAAACGCGATGACGACGGCAAAGAGATTCCGTTCGATGTGAAGGCCGGTGACAAGGTGCTCCTGCCCAAGTACGGCGGGACGGAAGTCAAGATCGACGACAAAACCTACCAGCTCGTCCGCGAAGAGGATCTGCTGGGCGTGATCCTGTAAGCAAACCCCCAACCATCTTTTAAGGAGAATTAGAGTATGGCTGCGAAACAGATGATGTACAACATGGAAGCCCGCCAGAAGATTCTGACCGGCATCTCCAAGCTCAGCAAGGCGGTCTCCTCGACCCTCGGCCCCTGCGGGCGCAACGTGATCCTCGACAAGAAGTTCGGCTCGCCCGCCATCACCAAGGACGGTGTGTCGGTCGCGAAAGAGATCGAGCTGCCTTGCCCGTTTGAAAACATGGGCGCCCAGATGGTGCGCGAAGTCGCCAGCAAGACCAGCGACGTGGCCGGTGACGGCACCACGACCGCGACCCTGCTGGCTGAGTCGATCTACCGCGAAGGTTTGAAGAATGTCACCGCGGGCGCCAACCCGATGGCGATCAAGCGCGGCATCGACAAGGCGACCAAGGCGGTCGTCGAGGCGATCGCGAAGCAGGCGAAGAAGGTCAAGGATCCTTCTGAGATCGCCCAGGTCGCCGCCATCTCCGCCAATGGCGAGGCGGAAATCGGGACGATCATCTCCGACGCGATGGACAAGGTCGGCAAGGACGGCACCATCACCGTGGAAGAGGCCAAGACCCTCGAGACCACGCTGGACGTCGTGGAAGGCATGCAGTTCGACAAGGGCTACCTCTCGCCGTATTTCGTGACGAACGCGGAAGAGATGGAGTGCGTCCTTGAGAATCCCTATATCTTGATCTTCGAGAAGAAGATCTCGAGCCTGAACGACATGCTGCCGCTGTTGCAGAACGTCGCCAAATCCGGCAAGCCGCTGATGATCATCGCCGAGGATGTCGAGGGCGAAGCCCTGGCCACGCTCGTCGTGAACAAGCTGCGCGGCACGCTGCAGGTCTGCGCCGTCAAAGCGCCGGGCTTCGGCGACCGCCGCAAGGCGATGCTGGAGGATATCGCGATCCTGACCGGCGGTCAGATGATCAGCGAGGACCTCGGCATCAAGCTCGAGAACGTCGAGATCGGTCAGCTCGGCCGCGCCAAGAAGGTCACGGTCGACAAGGACAACACCACGATCGTCGAGGGTGGCGGCAAGACCAGCGACATCCAGGGCCGCGTCGCGCTGATCAAGAAGCAGATCGAGGAGACCTCCTCGGACTACGACCGCGAGAAGCTGCAGGAACGCCTGGCGAAGCTCGCCGGCGGCGTGGCGATCATCAAGGTCGGCGCCCCGACCGAAGCCGCCATGAAGGAGAAGAAGGACCGCGTGGACGATGCGTTGCACGCGACCCGCGCTGCGGTGGAAGAGGGCATCGTCGCCGGCGGCGGCGTGGCGCTCATCCGCTGCCAGAAGGCGTTGGAAGCGGTTGAAGTCTGCGGCGACGAGAAAGTCGGCGTGGCCATCATCCGCAAGAGCCTGGAAGCCCCGCTGCGCCAGCTCGTCGAGAATGCAGGCCTGGAGGCTGCGCTGATCGTCGAGAATGTCAAGAACGGCAAGGGCGCCTACGGCTACAACGTGGCGACCGGCGCGTACACCGACCTGGTGAAGGACGGCGTTCTGGATCCGGCCAAGGTCACGCGCAGCGCGCTGCAGAACGCGGCGTCGATCGCGGGCCTGCTGCTGATCACCGAGTGCATGGTCACGGAGATTCCCGAGAAGAAGGAAGCTCCGATGCCGAACCCGGGCATGGGCGGCATGGACATGTAAGAGACGCAGAGCCGCTGACGGTTCGCCGCTAGCGGCTCGGCTTTCTGTTTTCACTCACCACGCCCCGTGCGGCCAAACCGCACGGGGCGCGTTTTTTTTGTGCGATCAGCGGGTGGAAAGCCCTGCGCACAAGGTTGTCTTGCCGACCTGCCGGGGGTCGGAAAGAAAAACCATCTGGCGGTCTTCGGCCAAGTGCCTCGCCACGATGTCCGAATAAAGTCGGGGTATTTCCCTCATAGCGTTCAAAATAGTGGGTGATCGGCCCGCGCCGCGTCAACACCAATCCTGACTCAAGTCAGGAATTTTCTTTACGATTCCGGAGTTTAATCAGGATGAAGGGCGCGTCCTCCACTTCCAGGCATGGCGCTTTGGTTTCTATGTGGCGACCGGCACCGACACTGATCTGCGGTGCTCTCTTCTTCACGAACGCGGGAGATGTCAGGGCCAGAAACCGGCTCAGGCACATGGATTTCGAACGTCGAGACGCGAAACCGGTGCGCCGAAAAAAAAGACGCAGGCGTTGCGCCTGCGTCGGTGTCGCGGATGCCGTCATCGGGCCGGTTATTCGTCCTCGAGCTGCGCGGCGATCGCGTCGTCAATGTCCATGTTGGTGTAGACGTCCTGCACGTCGTCATGCTCTTCCAGCGCGCCGACAAACTTGTTGACCGCCTTGGCGACCGACAGCTCGGTGACCGGCACCAAGGTCTGCGCGACGAGACCGACCTGCGAGTTTTCCTGATCGAACGCGACGCCGGCCGCTTCCAAGGCCGCGCACACTTCTGAGAACGCCGCAGGCTGGCAGGTGACGGTGAAGCCGCCCTCTTCGGCCAGCAGATCATCGGCGCCGGCGTTAAGCACGGTCTCCATCAGGCCGTCTTCGGTCACACCCTCGGCCGCCGGAATCATGATCGTGCCCTTACGCTCGAATCCGCGCGAGACCGAACCGAGGCCGGCAAAATCCGAACCATTCTTTTTGAAGATGTTGCGCACCTCAGCCGCCGCACGGTTTTTGTTGTCCGTCAGCACCTTGACCACAAGGCCCACGCCGCCCTGGGCGTAGCCCTCGTAGGTGATCTCTTCAAGGATGTCGGCAGCCAGCTCGCCCGTCCCCTTCTTGATGGCGCGGTCAATGTTGTCGTTGGGCATGTTGACCGCTTTGGCCTTCGCGATCAGGGTGCGCAGCGTGGGATTGCTGCCGGGGTCGCCGCCGCCCGTCTTGGCGACGATCGTCATTTCCTTGGCGATTTTGGAGAAGATCTTGCCGCGCTTGGCATCCGCCGCGCCCTTTTTGTGCTTAATGGTGGACCACTTATTATGACCGCTCATCGTTACCCTTTCAGCCGCGCAACGCACGGCTCATTGTCTCTCTACACTGTTCTACGCGGGCATGTTCGAACCCGCACCCACAGCACCTTCGCCTGCGGGCATATTCTGCCCCAGCAGGTCGGCGGGCGCTTCGCCTTCAAACTCTTGTATCCAGCCGTTCTCGAAGCCGAGATCCCCGGCCGCCTCAACCAGTACCGCATACTCGTCAGCCGTGACCCGTCGGTCCCAGCCCGGCGTCTGCAACGCGCGGTGCAGCGGCGTGTACTGCGACATCACACTGATGTGGATGCCGCTGCCCACATGCTTCGCCAGCCACTCCAGATTCTCCACCGCCTCGGCGACGCGTCCCGGCAACGCCAAGATCCGGCAGATCACGCCACGCACGGCGATTCCGGCGGTATCGGTCTCCAGCGGACCCAAATGCTCCCAGAACCACCGCAGCGCACTGCGCGCCGCCTCGACATACGTTTGCGCATCGGAACCCTCCGTCGCGCTCTCGGGCCGGGCATAGCGCAGGTCGATCAACGCAATGTCCGCCAGCTCTGCAAATGCTGCCAACGTCTCCGGCGACTCAAAACCCGACGTATTATACACAAACGGGAGGGCGTTTCCAGCGCGAAGTAACGGCGTCACCGCCTCGCGGATTTGCGGCAGCCAGGGTGTGGGGGAGACCAGGTTCCAGTTGTGGCAGCCCTGCCGCGCGAGCTGCTCGAAGATGCCGCGCAGCGCCTCCACCGTGAGGTCGTCGCCGCACCCCGCTTGGCTCCACGGATGATTCTGGCAATAGAGGCAGCGCAGCGTGCAGTGCGAAAAGAAAACGGTGCCCGAACCGCGCGTGCCGCTGACCGGCGGCTCTTCGCCGAAGTGCGGGCCGTAGCGGAAGACGCGCGGCAGCACGCCTGCCCGGCAGTAGCCGCAGCGGTCCGCGAGGCGGTCCGCGCCGCACGCGCGCGGACAGAGGCGGCAGGCATGGAGGTCGGAATCCATAGAATGAAAAACTTTCAACTTTCACCGCTCGACCAGAAACCCCGCCGGTCAGTCATACGGGTATACTTCCCGCACCATGGACAGCGTTCAAGCGGATGACGAGGGGCGGGACGAGGTGAGGGGCCAAGGCTCAACAGTCAAGGTGACCGAGAGGGCGTGGCGCGCCCACGGAGAGTCGAACTCCGCTTCCAAGGATGAAAACCTTGTGTCCTAACCGATAGACGATGGGCGCAAAAGTGGTTGACACATTATCAAAACGCGGCGGGCGCTGACAAGGGGGGAAATGAAAAAAAACAAAAAATCAGGGTTGAGGGAAAAGGCGTGGCAGCAGGCTGCCGGTGAGCTCGTCGTCGACTGCGAAGAAGGCGAAGCCGGCGAGGCGGCGCCGGCGGATGTCGGTGATTTGCGCGGCAGCGGTTGCGGCGTCGAGTTGGCACTCGTCGGCACCGGTGCCGAGGCCGGGCACGAGTTTGTCGGCTGGGGCCGTGGCGAGGCACTGGTCCAGCCACGCGCGGAAGTCGGCCGGTTTTTCGGTGTAGGTCATCGGGCAGGCGAAATCGATCAGCCCTTCGCGCAGCCAGTCAGGCCACGCTTGGCCGCGTTCGGCGGCTGCGGCGGGCGTGGGGAAGACGGCGGCTGAGAGCCTGACCGTGGGGGCGGTGGTGCGCAGGGCGGCGCGGACCTCGCGGATGAAGGCGGTCATGGCGGTTCGGCGGAACTCGGCGAAGGGCGCGGCGAGCGGGCCGCCGGGCAGGACATCGGCGGGCCAGGCGGCGACGGGGGCGCCGCGCGCGGCCTCGAAGGCGTTGCGGGTGGCCGGCGCGTAGCAGCCGGCGGTGTCCGGGTAGCGCACGTAGTCGAGGTGGATACCGGCCACGCCGCGGCGGGCGAGGGCACGCAGGCCGTCGATCAGCAGGGCGCGGTTTTCGGGCAGGGAGGGGCAGAGCCAGGGGAGGGTGTTGCCTGCGGCGTCGCGCATCAGGCGGTCTTCGCGGGTGAGGCGCGAGATCAAGGCGGGATCGGCACCTTCAAGGGTCCAGCAGGTGGCCCAGGCGTGGAGGGACACCTTGTGGCGAGCCGCGGCGGCGAGGGCCTCGTCCAGGGTGTCGACCGAGGCACGGCTGCCGGGGCGAGTGTGGAGCGGGGTGGCGGCGCTTAGCCAGTGGACGAAGAGGGTGTTGATGCGGCGGGCGGCGAGCTGGGCCAGCAGGCCGTTCCAGCCGCGCGGGTGGCGGGCGGTCGGCAGCGGGTTCCAGGCGGCGCGCAGTTCGGCGGCGGAGGGGGCGTCGGGCAGGGGGGCGGGGGCGGGTGGCGGCGGCAGGGGCGGCAGGCCGAGTTCCGGACAGAGGTCGCGGGCCAGGGCGTTCAGCAGGGTGGCGGCGGAGGGGTAGGCGAGGGGTGGTATGTGGGCGAACCAGGCCCCGTGCGGGGTGAGC
>Ga0265294_10005716_pt1 | contig 15137 bp, 14 predicted proteins | sample MunlanPumphouse3_FD_192504 | JGI IMG/M metagenome (GOLD analysis project Ga0265294, IMG submission 192504) | Groundwater microbial communities from a municipal landfill in Southern Ontario, Canada - Pumphouse #3 | ecosystem: Environmental > Aquatic > Deep subsurface > Groundwater | place... | reverse complement strand
AAACTATCAGTGCTGGTGGAGAAGCTACTCCTATCCTGTAAACCACTTCCCTCCTAAAAGAACATAAATAAACTTCCCTGAATCTATTTTGGTTCAGGGAAGTTTTTTATATAGAGGTCAAAATATGACAACTTTAATGGAAGATTTCCACAAAAACTATAAATATTATGATGAAGACAGGGGTAAATCTCTAAAGAACGTTAATATCAAAGAAGATTTAGAGAAGTTAGCCACTAGTATGGACAGCTTTACAGAAGAAGAAGCTCTAGTACAACTCTTATCTAAATATAGAAGAAAAGGTTTTAATACTGTATTATTACTAGCTTTTAGAAATAAGTATAAGAATCTCTTAAGATGGATAAGAACTCCCGAACTTATTATAGACCCTCAAGAATACATAGATTATGAAAAGAAAGAGATATTACCTATAACAGACAGAAAATTAGTAGATGATATTCGAGAAGCTAGTAAAAAATGTAATGGCGGTAAATATCCTATCAGGTTTTATACTTTAAAAGAAGAAGAAACATTGACAGAAGATTTTGATAGTACCTGGAGTAGTGTAGCCGCAAATTTCGTAGATAACATCCCGTATTCTTTAGATGAAGCTATAGACACTGTAGTGCAGGAAATGGATAATAGGTGGAAAAGCGTAGAAACCGAGTTTATAGTAAATATAGGGGAAATTAAAGATTTTTTGTTAAATCATTCAACAACTATGGACACAGCAGGAAATCTTAAATTGATTCTAGATAATGAAGACACTTTAAAAGCTTTCCTAAACCTCAATAAAATAAATAAAAAACTAATGAGGAATAAGAATAGTAAATTAGTAATTGGTAGTACTGAGAGTGGTAGATTTAGTTTTGCTTATGTAAGATATGAAACTAATGCAGCTTCCTTCGATAAGATATGGGCAGAAGAACTAACTAATATTAAAAATGGAATGTATAAGAGTGAAGCTGACGTTTATATGAAAACTCCGCTACTGACGACTGAAGAGCTTAAGCAGTTTGAACTCAATATATTTTTAAATATAGCACTATTCAAGAACCCTAGAGTAGAATACACAGCTAGGGAAATTACTGCTATCTATCTACATGAGATTGGACACTTTTTAACTTATAGACAGATAACTGCTCTAACTTTACTGAAGGTCAATGATTATACATTGAATAAATTAAGATTAGAACTAAATAAAGCTTTTAAAACTAATACACCCATCTTTGATAAAATTATTAATAGGAGAGTTAATGATGATTTCAATGAAGGATGGGAGGTCTCCGCTGATAGTCTTGCTGTCAGATATGGTTTTAAAGAAGACGCTATAAGTGCATTGCAAAAAACAAGAAAGTTCATCCTATTCCTCAATAGAAGAGACCCAAAATACTTATTGAAAAGTTTCATAGATCCTTCTCTCCCAAGAAGAGTGCTGAAGCTAAGAAATACTGATATAAATATAGTCTAATATATGGAAAGTTCTTCGGAACTTTCCATTTTTATTAGAGAGCGGGCCTTCAACATACCTTTAATGAAATAATAGGTATATCAACGGTGACAATATGGCAGATACTGAAAAAATTGTACAAGATATCTTCTCTGTAGATATGGATCCGACCTTAGTACAATACACCACTAAGAATGTTAGTTTCTTATCTATGTATAAATATTTAAAGAGTAGAGGTAAAAAGAATAATAAGTTCTTTTTAAGATTATACGACAAAGAATTGATGACAGTGAATCCTTACAAAGTGGATTCTGACGAATTAAAAGCTAGGATACTTAGAGAAGTAAGTATAAACCCCTGGTATTTCTATCGAGAGATCTACCGTATACCAGAGGCGGGTGGTTATATCTCTTTTCAATTACATAAAGGTAATTTAGCACAACTATTCCTATCCCATCTCAATATCAGCTTTATTCTAGAACTTCCTAGACAAACGGGTAAACAAACGTCTTGCCCCCTATAATAGTAATATTATAGTGTAAACCTCCTTAATTGCTGGAAATCTAAATTTAGACAATCAGCAGCGAAGCTCTATTCACCGACTTTTACCAACATTTGACTATTAAACGATGTGAGGTAAAAATGTCGAAAAAATTAACCAATGAAGATATATTAGTGAAGAGAGAACGTTCAGAGACTATCGAAAGATATAATCTTCTATTCATATGCAATACAATAATCAATGAAGAGAATTATTATAAATCGAGTAGAGTAGGACTTAAGTAAGTTCGAAACAGGAGGCTTCCTTTTACAAGGAAGATGATATAGTCCGACACTCTTAGTGATAAGAGAGTAACTTAACGAGTTACAAACAGAAAAGAAGACATGGGGAATTTTAGCTAATTACGATTGGACTTATAATTTTAGCGGTCAGAACTTAAACCTTCTTACCATGAACAAGTCTAATGCTGACGCTCAAGAGAACATAAGAAGATACAAAGATGCAAAAGCTCTACAACCGGAATATATGCGGTTCAATGATAAAGATGACGTAGATAACAAAACCGGAATTCGTTCAGGTATCAGCAGAAATACATTAAGAATGGTGCCAACTTGTAATGATGCAGTTAGTGCTGACAAGGCTGGTCGTGGATTAACTTCTTCTAAGATATGGTTTGACGAAGCAGCCTTCATAAAATTCATAAATATCATATACTCTATCTCAGGCCCTATCCGGGATAAAGCTAGCGAAGCAGCCAAAAGAAATAGGGTACCTTATGGTACTGCTCTAACTTCCACACCTAACTTTTTAGACTGTGTGGAAGGGGAATTTTACTATAACTTGTTATCTAATGCTGTGAAGTTCAGTGAACTGATGTATGATATGCCTATGGAAGAAATATACAATTATGTCTATGAAAACTCTACCAACGATTTATGTTATATTAAATTTACCTGGCAAGAATTAGGTAAAGATGAAAAATGGTACGAGAATCAATGTAGACAGATCGTAGATAGAGTCAGAGTGAAAAGAGAGCTGGATTTAGAATGGACATTCGCTGTAGATAATACACCTTTCGAGGAGGAAGAGTTAGAACGTCTAAGTTCCTTAGCTTTACCTGCTAAAGACACAATTAAAATAGATAAATCCTATAGTTTCGATATATATCAGGAGATAGACTTCGCTGTTCCATACCCTGTTGGAGTTGACGTTAGTGGTGGATTAGGACAAGACTTTTCTTGTTTACACGTTGTACACCCTAAGACTGATAAAACTGTGGCAAATTTCTACAATAATAAAATCTCTACTGAACAGCTCAAAGTACTAATTTCTAAAGTAGGCAGATGGTTGCCGTTTTGTTTCTTTATTATAGAAAGAAACAGTTATGGATTAGCTATCATACAATCCATCATGGAAGATCCTAAATACGCTTTTCTCAGGTCTAGAATCTTTTATACTATTAAAGAAGAGGATCGTAATATAAAATCAGGTAAGGCTGATGTAGATGTCAGTGCTATCCAGGTTAAGAAGAAAAAATCCAAAGTGTTCGGAGTCAATACTAGTAAGGATTCTAGAGATTTATACATGGATTTACTTAACGATTTTGTAGTAAATAACCCTGAAGTTATAAACTGTAAAGAAGTTTTTGAACAGATTAAGACTTTAGAGATTAAAAGTAACGGAAAGATAGAACATAGGAAGGGTTTCCATGATGACATTTTGTTTGCTAGAATGTTTGTAGCGTATGCCAAGACTAGAACCACGTGGCGGCGGTTTACTAAAAACTATACTGAAGGAAATAAAGCAGGAACTGCGATGATGATCAACCAATATAAATATCATAATGTTCTGGAGATGCAGGGTGTGTTATCTCCTATATCTGCAAACATTTTACAAATAAATAAAGAAATAGAAAAAGCCCAACATGAAAATAAATACGGGAAGAATTCGCTAATATCAAAAATAAGAAATTTTAACAGATAAAAGGAAGCAGTAGATGTTTGAAGAAATAACTGACTACTATGAAATAAATAGAGAGGCTGAGGGGAATGGCATGTTCCTTATTGCTACGGATAAATTGGTCTTGGATACTCTATCTGAGCAATTTATAAACAGAAATAATGAAATTCTTAAACTAAATAATATACTGGATGACCTAGAGGAAAAATTTAAATTCTTAAAGATTAAGTATGCTGACTCCGGTGTAGCAGAATTGGAAGCCATAGAGAGACAAGAGATGGATCTATATTGGAAGATTTTTGAATTTATGAAATTAGAGTTAGGTTTCACCTATAATAGGTTATCAGATAAGACTAATCTGGATTTACAAGAATTGAAGTATATGGTACAACAGTTCTATGAGTTCTTCTTTGTAGACTATAAAAATAATTTGAAGTCTTTCTTTTTTTCTTACCTTTATAAGAATAAAAAAGAAATAGCGAATGGCTATAAAGATGAACTTAAGAAAAAAGACCTAGAGTATTTCTCTAATAAAAAGGACATAGATATCTCCAGTTTTATAATTATCAAGTTCTGCTCCAGAATACTAAAAGATTTTTTGAGTATAGATCTGACTCCTCAAGAAGTCCTAGAGCATATATTCGAACAAGACCCTGAAGAAAGTAATTATATATACATTAGGGAACTGCTTAGAACGGGGAGCATAGTTCTAGACTCTGATTTCAACGAAAGTTTCTTTCTTCCGTTATGGAATTTAGAACAACGTAGTAATCTGGCTTGTTTAATCGGGGAAAATTTCATGAAAATGGAATTGTCCGCAAAAAGTGAATCTGATAAAGAAATTTAATAAAGAATTGGGAAGTGAACATGAAGAAATCTAAAGAAGAGAAACGTAGGTTACAGTCTAAAGCTAAAAAGAGAGCAGCTAATATAAAAAAGAATAGTATGAGTAAGGACCAGAAGATCCTCAGAAAGCTCTCACCAGAAGAAAGAAAAAAGATGATGCTGAAAGAACTTAGGGAATTAGAGGCTTTTGAGAGAGCTACTAGGGAAAAAATTCTAACTAAAATGCAGACTGAAAGTGTAGGAAACCTAGATCAGCAAAAGGAATTCCTTCTGAAGTCCCTAGAAGAGTTAGATGAGACTGATATCAAGAATCATAACATCATTCGGCGTATTAGATCTTTAGTAGATCAGATAGATATGTCTGATAACTTAGACTTCTTAAGAGAGTTTTATAAAGAAACAAAAGATGACGTAGAACTGAAAGACTTGTTCATCGCTGACAGTACTATATTAACTGAAAAAGCTGTAGAAGAAGTTTATCAAAGTTATAGAACCTCCTTAGAAGAAGATAATATAAGATATCTAGATCCTGCAGAGTTTTTTACTTTACTAGAATCTCATAACATTCCTAACTTGGATCAAGTGAAAGGTTGGTGGTGCCTGTACATGGAATCTCGTAGCCTACTAGCGGTGGGTTACCTGATTACGGTTATTGCAAAGAAGATCATAATTGAAGATCAGGATATGATAGCTGAGTTTATTAAATTCGGCACCGAATTAGTATAATCTTATCTCCCAATGTAGAAATACATTGGGAGAGTTTTAACAACAAATTAAAATATCTAGGGAAGGTTTACGAGAGATGATAAAGATTTTCAAGACTATAAATAGTGTAGTAAAAGTGGCAGCTCCTAATCTTAGGGTTTACATACCTAATTCCTATTTTGAAGAAGGAATAGCTGAATACGTGGGTAGTAATATTGAGACTTTAGCTATATTCTATATGAGCGTTCATAAGAACGATACCGAGGCTGTTACATTATCCTCACTGCATTCATTAAAACTACCAGCTACTATAACTATATATGCCGCCAAAAAAGAAAAACAGAAACTTAGATTAGGGAATATAGAGGAAATGTACACCGTCTTACATTTTTATGAAGACGAAGTATTTCTCCCTAGTACTCGTACAGTACAGAATACAGTACAGAATACATTAAATTTTATAAATCTCTTACATTATGGTAAATTACCACAGAATATAAAATATGAAGAGATCATAAATATCTATAGGAAGAACTTAGAGTTGAACAAAGTAAATCTAAAAGTTCCTTCAGTATTACTAGAGTCTATTATATCAGAATTATGTAGATCTAAAAAAGATAGAAATATTCCATATAGATTAGATAAGACTATGTCCGGGTTCTCATATGCTCCTATCAAAATGTTACCTCATTTGAATTCTACATTTGCTTCGTTAAGCTTTGAAGACCCAAATAAAGGAATTGCGTTATCTATTAAACGAACTAGGGAGAATAAAGAACAGGCTCTATCACCTATAGAAAAAGTTATCAAATACTGATCTAGTCTTATCAACAAAATATTAAACGATAAATATAAAGTTTTACTAACTTGTTTAGAAAGTATAAAGGAGTAATAATGTTCGTTGATTTCCCAAAAATTATAACCGAACTAGCAGCAGTGCCTACCGTTTTTCAGACTGCAACTAGCACGGTGAGCGGTTTCAACTTTTTCAAGGTATTCATCTCAGAAAAGGGTAAAGATAATAAGATTGTAACCTTTACCGACCCCAATCTTTTCTTGGAAGAATATTTTGGTAATAGTAAAATTATTTTTAAAAAACACGGTCAACACCCTTATGATATTATCAATATCTTGGAAAGAGGTGGTACCGTACATTGTCTTAGAGTATGTCCTTCTTCCATTAATGCTGCTGAAGGAGGAGGTTATCTGCCACTTGGTTTAGTCAATAAAGAAATTTCTATTGGTATAGATAGTAGTATAGTTTCTAATCCCGAAGCAGACGATGCATCTCCTCTAGCTAAATATTCCGATATCACTCGACCAAGATTCATTCTTACTTTACCGAACCCTACAAATTCTCACTTGTTGATACCAGGTAATACAGTGAAGCTAGTCATCGAAAGTGATGATAGTACTGATCCTTTCGGAGATAATGAAGGAACTATCCTATTTCATATTATATCAAAGGCTCTAAAACCGAGTAATGGAATAGAGTTAGTTGGGCATATTGATCATATTGAGACTTTTGATAACTTAGATGGATTCGCAACAAGTTATAATACCGTCAGTGCAACAGTTGAGAGTACTGATACTGCAGTAGTCAGAAATATGGCTGCAGCTACATTGAGTAACGGAATTCTTTCTTTTGCTCTGAATGTATCAGAAGCAGATTCAGCAGTTGTAAGTCCTTTAGTAGTGTCAAAGAATAACGCAGAAAAACCGGAAGATATCAAGACTCTAATAGAGAACTTAGAGAACAATGAGAATGCTCTTGCTACTACAACACCAAATTATACGAAATCTTACTGTTTTCTAGGTTTTGCTGCAGAAGGCAGAGGGGATTATTATAATAATCTCGGTTTCGACTTCTCTACACCTATAGCAGATAACCTTGAAAGATACCCTTTCTTCACGTATAGTGTTAGCCCTTATCAGGTAATCAATGGTAAAAAGCAGTATACCGGTGATAGTTTTGTAGTATCTTTCAGTCCTGATGCGATTGACGAGAACGGGAACTCCTTATTCATCGGCATTATATTAGAAAGATTCCTCAGTAACTTCAATATTTATTATAGTGAAGTAGCCATAGAAAATCTAGTGAAAGCTATTAGTGAGAAGCTAGGAGACACTGAAAATACCCTCAATGCAGGAAATATAGACTTCATTTCGGGTTTAGAATCCTCTATTGGTGATGCAATGTACTCTGGTCCATTAGCTGCACTACAAGCCAAGATAGGTATCAACAAAACTACTGAAATGGTTGTCACCACTGAACATCTCTCAGTTTCTGAGTTTGAAGTCAATGATTCTAGGTCTGTAAAACTTTCAAACGGTAGTTTAGGTAGTTTAGGTAGTTCGGTTTATGACAATGCTTTCTATGAAATGGTAAATAGCCTCTATGTGGGTGCATTTAGCGGTCTTTCGACTACCGATATTTATGATGCCAAACAGTTCCCTATCGACATAGTACTAGACGGTAATTATAGTACTCCTGTTAAAGCTGCAATGAGAACTCTAGTGAACAACGAATCTAGAAAGAATATTGCAATAGTACTAGATGCCACTAACAGTAATTTTACCCCTGAACAGGTGAAAGATTACTTTGTCGGTAAGAATATCGATGATCATCGTATTTCCCTATATGGGCAGTCTATGATGATCTCTGACAGATTTGGAAGAAAGGACATTAGAGTCACCTCTCCCCATTTCTTATCTGCAGTAATATTAAGAAACTTCCGTCATCCTGAAGGTTTAGGAAGAGCTCTAGCTGGTAAGACATTTGGAAAAATCGAAGGTTATAAATCTCGTACTCTAGATTACACTCCAGCCACTCCTGAAATTCTCAAAATGCTGTTCAAGAATAAGATTAACTACATTGTAGAAGATTTTGACGGAGCAAGATTCATGTCTCACTCTACGTCTCAGAAGAAGGAAGATGCACTGAGTGAACTTCCTAACGTCCTTCTGATAAATAGATTGATCCGTATTCTGCAATCAGACACTGAGGACTTCCAGTTCTCTCGTAATAAACCTGAGAAAGTAGAAGAGTTCAAGCAATTACTAACCGACCATTGTGACGCCTTCCAGATTGAGAATAACTATGCAATTTCTGCGATCACGGTAGACGTTAAACAAAGTGAATATGATAAGATCCAGAAGATCGCTCGTGTAAACGTAGCTGTCACTTTCTATGGTTTTATTTATTCTATAGTTCTTAGTTTTACTGTGGCATAAGTGAGGAATAAAAAATGATAGATTTAACATTGATTAAAGATAATAGTATAGAAACCGCAGCTGGAAAGAAAGGTTTCTTTTTGGGTGGTCTTGGGAGAAGCGAAGTAACTGCTGATCCTTATATTGGAGGTTACGGCTTCCTTATCATCACACATATCCCTACTGCGCTGCGTGAAATTATAACCCCTGAGATGAAAAATCTGTTAGAAGTTTCGTTGAAGGAATTAAATGGTCTTAATGATCTTGATCTCGGTACTGCTAACATTCAAGGTGGGTTCACCACTAACGAGCATCACTACCCTACTGAGATTGATAAGAATATATACGAAATTACTTGTAAGTGGCAAGAACGTACTGGAAACGTCTATAGACGTTTATTCCAGAAATGGGTGACTTCAATTAGAGATCCTGAGACTGGGTTGTATGGACTTTCTGAATATGGGAAAAAACATTACGGTATAGAAGCTATCTACATTAACACCAACCCTTCCATTGGTTCCAGTAATCCTGAAACTCGTAGGAAGTCTGTAGAATATGCTGCTTATTTTACTGGTATGTTTCCTAAAAAGATCCCCTTGAGCCACTTCAATTACTCTGCTGGTTCTCATGATATAGCGGATAACTTCGATATTCCTTTCGCAGTTAACGTTATTAATGGAACACTCATTGATAACTTTGCTATGGAACTTGCCATGAGCGAAGAACCGAACTCTATTTTCTGGAGAGTTACTAATATACCTGGTTCTCAAGAAATGACTCCTTCAATGGGAGACATTCAGAACGCCGGTATTTATAGTCTAGAAAGCTAAACTAAATATATAAGGTCATATCCGTTTGGATATGACCTTATTTTTGTTAGGTTGAGTATTTTATATATTTCGTTCCATCTGTTCTATTGAGGATAATTCTTTATCTTCATCAGATCCTTTCTGGATACTTTTCTTTGCGACATTGAATTCGCTTTCATTCTGAGGTTCTTGAATAGTGTAATCTTTTTCTTCAGGGCTTCCAGTTCTATCTAGGACATCCCCAGGGGATTCATCTCCACCCCCAAGTTCATCTCCACCACCAAATTCGTCTCCACCACCAAATTCGTCTCCACCACCGGATCCGTAGGAGTCATCATTACTGTCAACCGCAGTCTCTTCTCCATCGTTCTTTATTAGTTTCAAAGTTTTTTCTTGCAGGGAGTTCTTCTTAATCTCTTCGTACTTTTCCCACTCTATACTAGGAATGAGAGATTTAGCTACATTCTTCTTGAATATCTTCATGAAGTTACCATCATTATTCTCATCTTCATCTGTAAGTATGTCAGTGACGAACTCTATGATTTCTTTGGCACCTGATATTTGTTCATTCACAGTGCTATAACTTAAGGCACTAGGGATAGGAAACTTAACTATAAGTCTATTTATATCAAAAGACGCATCTTTAAATATATCGTTCCTTGTATTACCACTCTTCTTATCTTTTCTAATCTCAGGAGAAAACTCCAGGCCATATTCATTAGAGAACAGAAGTCTTATAAACTTACTAGTAGATCCCGTATAATAGTTCTGTTTAGTTATAGTTCTCCTAACAAATTTGCCATTGATCATGGAAATCATTCTAGCTAGTTCTATATCATCAGTGTCATTCATATAAGGGCTAGGAACTCCCATACCTGTTACAAAAGTCTTTTTCAAGTAATTAAGAAAATCATTTTCAACTTCAGCACTCTGACCCTCTAAGTTATCTACTTCTAAAGGCTTTTCACCATTAAAAGTTGGAATCCAGACGTCATCAAAGTTGCCCATATGTCTCATTACCTTCCCAATATCATCGAAATCGTTCATACGTATGTCACGGCCTTTGATATCGTTCATAGTATTGTTAATGACTTCTTCTTGATCTCTATCCATTCCAATATCTATATACCAAATTCTTTTGTCAGGAGATCTAACTATTTTTATCATCAGAGTACTGGTGAGAACTGCAATATATATTTTAGCTGTAAATAAGATATCTTTATATACAGAAGTACCATACTCACTTTCTTCTGAGTTAGGCATAAAGTGCACTACTTCATCATCGGAAAAGTACAGGATCTGAATTTTTTTCTGAAAGATGTAATTCTGTCTAAGGATATGATATATAGTTTTCTTAAATTCCAGATTCTTAAGAATAGATGTTTTGTTTAGTTTTTTCGCTATGTTTCTAACTAATATACTGTATATGAATTCTTCTTTAGATCTAAGTAAGCGCTCTTGGTTTATTACATTACTGTTTCCTAGTATAGCTAGGCTATCTTTATTACCCGCTCTAATTCCAAACTCTGCCAGAGTGTCATTATGCGAAACGTCTATATAATAATATCCATAACAAAATCCATCTGCCCATAACTTTATAGTTCGGTTTTTGTCGAGTTCTTTAATTATAGACCCTGTAATATTGTCTAGTTCATCGTCAGCTTTATCCCTAGAAGACTTTGTACCTTTAGCGTGTTTAGGAGAGAGGATCTCGTCAGCTATTTTAAAATATTCTTTATTTTTAGACAGATATTCCTTACTATACTCGTTATTCTCTGATAGGATAGCTGCAGTGGTATCTTTTCTAAAGATAACATTATTATTTACCATTTCAGCTATTTCTTTCTTTATAGAATCTTCGGTTACTAGAGTCTTTAGTCTATTTAATTCTTTAAACTTAGCTCTGGTATTGGGATCACTATCTTCTGAATGAAACTTCAAATCATTTAAACTATCTTCTATCTCAGCCAGAACAATACTTTTCAATTCAGCAGCTTCAATATCGCTGATATCTAGATTATGTTCATCTAGTAGACTATACTCGTGTATCCTAGAATGTTCTTCTAGACTGACCAGCCCACCTTTACTAATATCCGACATCATTTCTTCACTGAGTAAATGTTCCCTTATCTGATCGGACAATTTTAAAACTGCTACGAAGTGATCTCCATAGGTCAGAGACTCTGTAAGATATTTGGTGATTCTAGTTTCAACGTTATACAACTTTTTAAGTTTATCACATTTATTGCGAATTAAGGTCAGTAGTTCTTGATGAGCACTGCCCTTTATTCCTCCGTCATCTGTATCATATACAACGTTTATAGATTGTTTAGAGAAATCGTCAGGAGAGATAATATTGTCTACATAAGTTTGTATAGCTTCAGGTAGTTGTGCGATAGTATTATTGATTGCAGCGTAATTTTCATATAGCCGCAATCTACTACTCTCAGAGTATAGTAGTTCGTTAACTGTAACAATTTGGTTACTGTCTATCAACTTACTCAGGTTTAACATTTTTTTCTTAGTCTTCTCTACCCTACTATCTCTAGAGTTACCTTCGATAGCAGCTGAAAGTTCTAAGACGTTACTATTACTGTTTCCATATGTACTAGTGATTCTGTCTAAAGATGTAGTTAGATTATTGACATCTGGATCATTTTCGAGTTTAGAAACTTTTCCATCTATGGAGGGTACTATAGTTTTCTTTATATTTTCGATTTCTTTGGAAAAATCTGCCATAGGAGTTACCAACTTTTCTTTCATATTATAATAGAATGTTACAAATAAATAAAAAAAGAAAAAAGCTAATATTGACGTTATCAATATTAGCTTTAAACAGCTTAAGTACCCATTAAGTTATTCATGCCGGCTGCTAGTCTTGGTATATGAGTGACAGCGGAGAATAGTGGGAACTCGTAGCTGATATAGATTGAAATTAGACCTTTCATATGATCGGTCCAATACAGAGAGAACAAGGTATCATCCATTATATTATCTTCTGTCTTCTTTCCTAATAGCATGATATGTGTGGGGATAATTACAGAAGATCCGGGGGCTAGTTCGAATATTACACTATTAGAATCTAACACTTTGAAGTTTTTATCGTTAGGCTTAAAATGGTATAAATCTCGACAAAATTCCAAGTCCACCGTACAGGTAGGTGATAGCCCTAATGTATCTTTAGGATGAATTATCTTAGTTCTTTTTATTTTATAAGAGTTGAATTCTGTAGAGATTGAAAAGGTTCCATCTGAGGTTATGCTGATTTCTTTGAAGTCAGCAGTCTTACCTTCAGAGTTTATAAACCTATAAAACTCTACACCGTTTAGACTGAATTCCAAATTCTTGAGTTCATCTATGACTTCTCTAAACTGTTTTAGTTTCTTACCTTTACCTACTATATCCTCAGAACTTTTTAGAAATATAGTAGTATAATCGGCGCCTGATAGGGATTCTAAATAGACTATGCCTTTTCTGAAGTCATAAAAGGTTTTACAGTACTTTTTGAAAGTCTGATTAACTTCATATAATAGCGATATGAAACTAGCTCTTTTTTCTTCTGGTATAATCATAACGTGTCAACATTCTGTTCCATTGTCTCCTCTTGAGGTTCGTCATCTTCTTGAGGAGCTTCTTCACTTTCGACAAATCCGAACTGTTCAAGAACTTCTCTAGAGGTTAAGTTGGTTCCATTTGTTGAGCGTAATAGTTCGATGATCTCTTCTTTTATACCACTTTCATCATCTTCCAGGAACAAAGATAGATTACTAAAAAGAGTGATTAAGGTAAGAAGGCTCTCACTATTATAAGCTCTCTTTACACCTTCAAACAACTCTCTCTTTACAAGTTCCATTACTTCAGTAGGGTCTGTATGCTCTACGATCTCTATTTCCGCAGTATCCTTTCCTTCTGCTATATACTTTTCGAATTCATTGATGTCTTCCAGGGGTATTTCTTTTCCGGGAGTAATCAATAACATCTTTTCACAGTTAGCTAATTCCTCCAAATTATCTTTAAGATATTTAGCTACAAAATTGTTTGCAGTTAGCAAAGATCTGAAACTGGATGAGAGCAGTTCATGTGAACCATCGAGTGTTGGGTTCGTAATCTTGATTGAGCTATCAAGAGCTCCATTCTTATAAAGTTTTACATTAGCAGTAAAAAAGCTATTAGGTAAAGCAGCCATCACTTGCGTTCTGACATCAGAGATACTATTCTGGAAGTTTTGTAATTCTTGGTCTACATCGTTTTTTTGGGTCTCTTCATTCATCATAATCATATTCCTTTTCTTCGTTTTCTTTGTTTTCATAATCCATGTTATCTAGATCTATACTAGAGTATTCCTCATCAGTATAGTTAATTAACATATCCACTATAGATAAAATTTCTTCTATAACAGCCTGCAGCGGTGGAATGAAATATTCTATTGTATCATCTAGATTATCTAAGAAAGGTTCTAGAGATACTAGAGGGGATATTGAGGCCAGCATACAAATATCATTAGAGTCTAGATTACCAGAGGCTAGTCTTCCCGCAGTATTCAATAGCCCCAGTAACTGATCTTTTGTTTCTTTAGTAAGAATATTACTAGATATACTTGTAAGAGACTCACAGTTTATTACAGCGATTATTGCTTCTAAAGCACTCTCTGCCGTACTATACTCTATAACATCTTCATTTTTTGAGAACTGTATCTGTGTTAAAAGTTTTCTACTGTTATCTACAATTCTTATGACTTCGGGCCTGGTGGCCACTCTTTCGTTAAATAAGCCCATACGACTTCCTCGATACTATGCCATTTAAATAGCCTGATGATGTTCTCTTTAATCCTACGGCCAGTGTAATTTACGACACGTTCCGTTGCCATATCCAAATTTTCCTTAGGAGTATCACGAAACTTAATATTCCAATAACACCCTTTAATGTAAGTGATCATATCATTAAAAACTTTAACCCTGCCGTTAGCTGTACTAGACTCTCCAGTCAATTCATCGTAGCACAAATCTATTGACAAGATTCTTTCAGTGAAATGTTCTAAAGAGGCAACTAGTTCAGCTGGCAATTTACCTTCAGGGTTCTCTTCAAGATATTGAAAAGCTTTATGCTGGTGTAATGCTATCAGCATTTGAGGGTATAACTTATTGGTTATAAAGAATTCTAAGATGTCATCATTATGAATTCCCTGTAAAGGCTGCATCTCAGGGTACATATAATTTAGAGGATACAGAGGGTGAGACTTGCTGCAATTTCTATCAAAGAAACATTCTAAAGTTTCTATCCCTTGATTAAAATTATCTAAAAAGGCATTCAGTAGAGACGGCGGCAAATCTGAAAACTTAAGATTTCCGCCGTAAGTCTCTCCTATATCTACTACAGTAGTGAAGTTAACAATTGCACTATTTACTGCAAGAGAGTCTTCTCTGAGTACGAGTTTCATGCAAGGGGAATCTTGATACATTTTAAAACGTACATTAATTTTCCTGAGTAGCTTTAAATAAACTTCAGTATCTGAAAGAACCGTCTCTATAGGTACAACATGGTTATTATAATTAAGACACGATCTTACATGATCGATCTGGTCGCAGAAAGCATTGTATTCAGAGAAAGTTGGTAATAAATTGCTGCAGTTATTCATAATTCTTTCCTATTAATAATA
>Ga0265294_10005715_pt1 | contig 15138 bp, 13 predicted proteins | sample MunlanPumphouse3_FD_192504 | JGI IMG/M metagenome (GOLD analysis project Ga0265294, IMG submission 192504) | Groundwater microbial communities from a municipal landfill in Southern Ontario, Canada - Pumphouse #3 | ecosystem: Environmental > Aquatic > Deep subsurface > Groundwater | place... | reverse complement strand
AATTATTATCCGAACGGGGGATAGGGGCAAATCCGCTATAGATCTCGCCAGAGAGCTGTTAGATCACTCGGACAACAGACTTTCCGAACTTTCGAAGATGTCTCATGAGAAATTTATGACAATCGGAGGTATGGGGTCGGCTAAAACCTTCTCCATTTTAGCGGCATTTGAAATAGGCAAACGACTTTGCAGCGAAGTTCCTTCGGATCAGTTACAGATTAGAACTTCTAACATGGCGGCTCAGATCATTTCTCCTTTTATTAAAAATCTGTCGCACGAAGAGTGCTGGGTCCTATATCTTAACCGCGCCAACAAGCTTATTGGTAAGGAAAAAATCAGTAAGGGAGGTGTATCCGCCACAATTATGGATATTAAAATAATCGTTAAAAAAGCTGTTGAGAAGCTGGCGAGTTCGATAATTCTTGTACATAATCATCCGTCAGGCAATCCCTACCCAAGTGAGCAGGACCGCGCACAAACGACAGCACTGAAAGAGGCCGCCGCCTATTTTGATATCACTCTTTTGGATCATATTATTGTAGCCGAAAATAAATTTTTTAGTTTTTCCGATGAAAATTATTAACTTCGTAGATCAAACCAATATTAATCCTCATGAAAGTCATAAACCTCGGTGAAAACAATTCCGTCTTAAATCAGTACATCTCTGAAATACGTGATAAGACTATTCAGAAAGACAACATGAGATTTCGCAGAAATCTCGAAAGAATAGGAGAAATCTTTGCGTACGAGATAAGTAAGACACTCGAATACAAAACAAAAGAAGTGGAAACACCTCTTGGCATAGCAAACTGCAACGTGATAAGCGACACCATTGTGCTTGGGACTATATTGCGAGCAGGTCTGCCGTTACATCAAGGCTTGTTAAATGTTTTCGATGGCGCACAAAACTCTTTTATTGCCGCCTATCGCAAATACGGCAAGGATAACAAGTTCAATATTCAACTTGAATATGCAAGCACGCCGGCTATTGAGCGTAAAACTCTTATTATCGCCGATACAATGTTGGCTACGGGAGCGTCAATGGTCCTTGCATACGACAGATTGATTGAAAGTGGAGAGCCTTTACACGTCCACATTGTTTGCCCTGTTGCCTGCGTTACGGGAATCGATTATCTGGCAAAAAACTTACCTCACAAAAAGGTAACCTTGTGGGTAGGAACTGTTGATGAAGAACTTACCAACAAATCATACATCATCCCGGGTTTGGGAGATGCCGGAGATTTGGCTTACGGAAGTAAAATTTAATCGAATTACAACTCTTTTCGAAGTCTTGCTATCGGGATATTGAGCTGTTCCCTGTACTTTGCAACTGTACGGCGAGCGACTTTGTAGCTCTGTTTGTCGAGAACTGCAACAAGTTCCTCGTCTGTCAGAGGTTTGCGTTTATCCTCCTCGTCAATACTCTTTGCAAGTATGTTTTTGATCTCACGGGTAGAAACCTCCTCCCCGTCATTAGTCATCAGTCCCTCGGAAAAGAAATACTTTAACGGATAGATGCCGAAATGTGTCTGAATGTATTTGCAGTTTACCACACGGGAAATAGTAGATATGTCCAGGCCCGTCTTTTCAGCAATATTTTTGAGCACCATTGGCTTCAACTTTGTCTCGTCACCGTCTATAAAATAGTCATGCTGAAAATCTATGATTGCATTCATGGTATTCTGAAGCGTATTCTGCCTCTGCTTAATGGCTTCAATAAACCACTTGGCCGAGTTGAGCTTCTGCTTTACAAAAACCGCAGCATCCTTATCCTGTCTGGCGGAGCCTTGAGGAGTAGTTAAAATATCGGCGTAGCGCTTATTGATCCTCAGCTCCGGTACTGAAAACTTAGGCATAGTCATTACTAACTCTCCATCCTTCATCTCAAGTAAAAAGTCAGGTACAACCTGCTGTGCCTGATCCATATATGAATCATCAATCTGCCCTCCAGGTCGAGGATTGAGCTTCACGATCTCATCAATCGCCCCCTTTAGCTCATCTTCAGTGATGTTCATCTTGGATATTATCTTGGTGTAGTGTTTCTTTGAAAATTCAATAAAAAATTCATCCAAAATCTTCTCTGCAATCTGCTGCTCCTTAGAGTGATTCTTTGCACGAATTTGAAGCAGAAGGCACTCTCGTAAATCTCTGGCACCGATACCGACCGGCTCAAACTCTTGAATAACCTTTAAAATCTTCTCAAGCTCTTCTTCAGAAGTCTCGATGTTGAGTCTGAAAGAAATATCATCGGCAAGAGAGTCTAAATTACGCCTCAGATAACCGTCATCATCAAGCATTCCTATCATGAAAAGAGCTATTTGCTTTGAACGCTCATCCAAACTACTGTATCCCAACTGCATCTCAAGACTCTGATGAAAACTCTCTCTGACGGAAAAAGTATTATACTGAGGCTTCAAATCTTTGCCCTGATTGTTAACATAGAGCTTATAGGAAGGTGTCGGATCATCGGTACCATACTCACTCAATGACACATTCTTATTCTCTTCGTCAGAATCATCCACCACTTCATCAAGCACAGGATTTTCTTCAAGTTCCTTTTTGATTCTTTGCTCCAATTCCAAAGTGGGCAATTCCAGCAACTTGATAGTCTGAATCTGAAGAGGCGATAAACGCTGAATCTGTTTTTGTTGGAGTCCTTGCTTTAACATATTGCTACAAAGATACGTTTTTTATTTAACTTCGCACTCTAAAATAAGCAACAATGGCAACCGAAGAACCTATCCTTATTGATGTTGAAAAAGTTATTGCGGCCAAAAGCCCTTCATTATCAAAACGCATTCCAAAATTTATCATCCGATATCTGAAGAAAATTGTTCATCAGGACGAAATCAATGATATGCTTACGCAGTTCGGTGACACTAAAGGAGTTGAATTTGCCGCCAATGTACTGAAATATCTTAACGTCACCTATACTCCTCATAATATTGACCGTCTCGACCCTGAAGGAAGATATATTTTTGTTTCAAATCATCCTCTTGGAGGTTTTGACGGAATGGTTCTAATCACCATTATCGGAGCAATTTATCCTGATGTAAAGTTTGTGGTAAATGATCTTTTGATGTTTATCAAGCCTTTAGAGCCAATCTTTCTGCCTGTCAATAAATTTGGAAAGATGTCAAAAAACTATGCAGACCTTATTAATTCGTCATATTCATCCAACACACAAATCTTGAACTTTCCCGCCGGTCTTTGTTCAAGGCTCATCAAAGGTAAGATCACAGACTTGGAATGGAAGCCGAGTTTTATAAAAAAGGCTACAGAATACAATCGAGATATAGTCCCAATATACTTTTCGGGGCGCAATTCAGGCTTTTTCTATCGTCTGGCCAAACTTAGAAAATTCTTGGGAATAAAATTTAATATTGAGATGATGTACCTTCCAAATGAACTCTTTAAGCAAAAAAACCGTAACTTTGATGTTTATTTTGGAACTCCGATCCCTGTGGAAACGTTGACAAAAGATAAAACGGCAGTACAGTGGACAGAGTATATTAGAAGTATTGTATATTATGGAGCCCATAATTCAACCGATTGATAGAAAGCTGCTTCTTGATGAGCTTTCCCCTGAAAAATTTGTCCGCAACACTAATCGCGGATCTAATCAACTTTATGAAGTCACAGCCGCCGACTCTCCCAACATCATGAAAGAAATCGGCAGACTGAGAGAGATTTCGTTCAGGACGGCCGGCGGAGGAACAGGTAAGAGTTTCGACATTGATGATTATGACATTGATCCGGAGCACCCATACAAGCAGCTGATTGTCTTTGATCCGGACCAGACGGAGATCCTTGGCGGGTATCGCTATATCGTATGCGGACCTGGTTTTGACACAAAGAAAATGGCTACCGATGAGTTGTTTAAGTTTTCGGACAAATTTATAACCGATTATCTTCCGACTACTATCGAACTTGGGAGATCCTTTGTACAGCCAATGTACCAGAGACTCAATCTCAGACGTAAGGGGATCTTCGCCCTGGACAATCTTTGGGATGGTCTTGGTGCCCTGATTGTAAAATATGATGCGTTTGAGTATTTCTTTGGCAAAGTAACAATGTACACCTCTTACAACTATAAGGCTCGCAACATATTACTCAACTTCATGAATAAATATTTCGTTGACGAAGAGCAATTGGTTACTCCTATCAAACCTCTCGATTTTGATAATTCAAATCCTTATTACATAAATCTGTATGACGGATTGAGCTACAAGGAAGCTTATAAGGTAATGGTCTCCAAACTGAAGGATAATGGAGAGCTTGTACCGCCGCTTATCAACTCATACATGAATATTTCTCCCAATATGAGAGTGTTCGGTACTGCATTGAACAAGGATTTCGGAGGTGTTGAAGAGACCGGTATTTTAGTCTCCATCAAGGATATGTACCCCGAAAAGACAGAACGCCATATCAAGACTATCAACGATATTATTAAAAGGCGCCTCTGGTGGAGAAGGTCTTCAAAGAGATTACCTATTTAGAGAGATATGGGCTATGCCGCTCAGAGTAATGTAATAGGCATAGTCGTAACAACAGTAGATAGTCCGTCCGGTAGCTTTCCTGCTGACGGATGTGCAGTATTTAAAATTGAAGTAATTCTCACGTAACACGCTGACAGGTAGTGTACTTTTGGGTGTTTTGCACAATTTGGCAAGAATTCTCCTGTTGCGTGAAAGAATATTGTTGATCCTTATAACCTCCCGATCCCTCCTGTTCCTCAACCTGTTGTTATAGCTATTGCGACACATATCGCAACAAAACTTTTTGTCGCTTCTCCCGACAAATTGCTTTCCGCATTCCATACATTTACCGCTGTTAATCGTGCCCACGACATCTATCAGATCATTCATTTTTTTGTTTCAAAAATAGCCAAAGAAACCTGTCATGCGGAGGCCCCAATATATGTTTTGCTGTATTTGTAAAAGATTTACTTTTTCTCGAGAAAAAAAGTCAAAAATCCGTAAATATTCCTACACACTTACACGTAATTATAATCGAATCTAAGTGTTTAAAGTATGGTTGAAAGACGAAAACCTGATTTATTTTGTCCTCGAAACATTTTTAAAATACATCATTTATGGAAATTACATCAATTAATCGGGTTGAGCTGCGCGGCAGATTGGGGCAGGACCCGAAAATCACGAAAGTGGGAGATTCGCAGGTTTCAAGATTTTCAGTTGCAACCAATGAAACATTTAAAGACAAGAAAGGAGAATTGAAGGAGGAGACGACATGGCACAATGTCGTAGCATGGGCCGGTAAATCAATCGAAGATTGCAGCAAACTAAAGAAAGGGACATTAGTTTCGGTAATCGGAAGACTTAGAACTGCAAAGTATGTTTCTGCAGCAGGAGAGGATAAGCAATTTGTCGAAATTGTCGCTACCAAGCTCAATTCGGTGGAGCAAAATGAATAATCGCTGATTATTTACAAAAAAGGCTTAAATTTGTAATTTGGGTTAAAGATAAACATCATGCGAGACTTTTATTTGTACAACACACTTACAAGAAAAAAAGAAAAATTTACGCCTGTTCATCCCAATATGGTAGGGTTATACGTATGCGGCCCTACCGTATATGGTGATGCTCACCTGGGACATGCACGTCCGGGCATCACATACGATGTACTGGTAAGACTTCTGCGGAAGATAGGCTATAAAGTGCGATATGTAAGAAACATTACGGACGTAGGACATCTTGAAAACGACTCTGACACGGGAGAAGACAAGATCGAAAAGAAGGCACGCCTGGAGCAACTTGAGCCGATGGAAATTGTACAAACATATACTTTGCGCTACCATGATGCCATGCGAAAGCTGAATGTGCTTCCGCCAAGTATCGAGCCAAGGGCTTCCGGACATATCATTGAGCAGATTGGTTTGGTACAGAAGATACTGGATGCCGGTTTTGCGTACGAAAGCAATGGCTCCGTATATTTTGATGTGGCAAAATACGACCTGCAGCACAAATACGGCATTTTGTCCGGCAGGACTGTAGATGATATGATTTCCAATACACGTACTCTTGAAGGGCAGGATGACAAGCACTCCCCTTACGATTTCGCATTGTGGAAAAAAGCTGCTCCGGAGCATATTATGCACTGGCCTTCACCATGGAGCGAAGGTTTCCCCGGCTGGCATCTTGAGTGCTCCGCAATGAGCGAAAAGTATCTCGGAGAGGAGTTTGATATTCACGGCGGAGGAATGGACTTGCTCTTCCCGCATCATGAGTGCGAACTTGCGCAAAATACTGCATCAAGGGGAAAGGGAGGCGTTCACTATTGGATGCACAACAATATGATTACCATCAACGGCAGAAAAATGGGCAAATCTTTGGGCAACTTTATCACACTTGAAGAGTTGTTTAAAGGCACACACAAAGAACTTGCTCAAGCCTACTCACCGATGACCATAAGGTTTTTCATACTTCAGGCCCACTACCGGAGCACATTAGACTTCAGTAATGAAGCATTGCAGGCTGCCGAAAAGGGACTGAAGAGGCTTATGCAGGCATCCAAAGATGTAAAAAGCCTCGCTACTGATGAAAAAGCGGCCTCTTTGAATGAGATTGCCGAAATTGAAAATCATATCTATGATGCTTTGTGCGATGATATGAATACACCTGTTGCCGTATCTTACCTGTTTGAAGCGGTGAAGATCATCAATAGCATCAAAGACAAAAGCATCTCTATCAACAGCAGCGACAAAGCGGCACTTGAGAAGCTGTTCCTGGATGTGGCCACAGATATTCTCGGCCTTGAAGATGAACAGTCCGAATCCACCTCGGAAAAAGTGATAGACGGACTGGTCAATATGGTCCTGGATGTTCGCAAGCAGGCTAAGGCCAACAAAGAATGGGCCACCAGTGATAAGATCAGAGACGACCTGAAAGCCATCGGTATCGGTATTAAGGATACCAAAGATGGCTGCGAATGGACTTTGAACGAATAGCCTTTTTGCTATTCGTAGATAAAGTTTATGGTCTTTTTGAGTGCCGGATCGAGACTGTTTGCCACAGGACAGGTCTTAGCAGAATTCTCAATTAAAGCTTTCTCTTTGGCTGAGTAGTTGCTCCCTTTCGGAAACTCTACGTCAAGGATAAGTTCTGCTACACGACGAGGGTTGGCAGCCATAACCTTTTCCGTATGAATTGTTGTGCCGTCTATCGAAAAGCCGTGAGTCTTTGCTGTCATGCCTATGATGGTGAGCATACAGCAGCCAAGTGCGGACGCAAACAGATCTGTCGGAGAGAATAAAAGCCCGTCCCCATTATTGTCTTTCGGTGCGCTGGTCATTATTTTGCTGCCTGAGTCAAGATGCTCAACTTCAGTGCGCAAATTTCCAAGATAAGTAGTCTTTATAAGTGTCATGATTTTATATATTAAGATTAATTCTCAACTATCTTAGCGTGCAATGTGGCTGATGAACATGATGTTACCTCTACCATGACATATTCACCGGCATGGTGTCCCTCAGCAGCAAATACACACATCTTATTTTGCTGATTACGACCGACCATCTCATCCGCAGAGCGTTTTGAAGTCCCTTCGATAAGCACTTCGTAAATTTTACCGATAGATTCCCTATTCCTTTCCAACGATATTTCGTTCTGCAAATCAATGATTTCCGTAAGGCGAGCAGTCTTAACTTCAACAGAGACATCATCCTTGAACTGACGGGCTGCCTTGGTATTCGGCCTTTCAGAGTACATAAACATAAAAGCCCCGTCAAAACGCACTTCTTTAAACAGAGAGATGGTCTGATCGTGATCTTCTTGAGTTTCCCCGCAGAAGCCGGCTATCACATCTGTGGTAATGGCACAGTCCGGCAAAATCTCTCTGATCTTGGCAATCCTCTCAAGGTATCCCTCTCGAGTATATTTTCTATTCATCCTGTCAAGCATCACTGTGCTTCCCGACTGAACCGGAAGGTGAATATGATTGCAAATATTTGAATACATTGCCATAGTGTAGAGGACACCGTTGCCCATATCCTTGGGGTGTGAAGTTGAAAATCTCACCCTCAGCTGTGGACTGATAAGTGCCACTAATTCAAGTAATTGGGCAAAATTAACGGTTTTAGTGGGATTGTCCCGATCCACCCACAGATAAGAATCCACATTCTGTCCGAGCAGATTGACCTCTTTATATCCATTGCTGAAAAGCTCTTTGGCCTCACGAATGATGCTTTGCGGATCACGGCTTCTCTCGGCCCCGCGAGTATAAGGCACTACGCAATACGAACAGACATTATTGCACCCACGCATGATGGAAATATATGCAGAGACCCCATTGCTGTCCATTCTGACCGGAGAAATATCTGCATAAGTCTCTTCGTGCGAGAGAATTGTATTAATCTGCCTGCCATCGGAAGCAACAGCCGCAATCAACTTCGGTAAATCCCTATATGCATCCGGTCCTGCCACGATATCAACCGTATTAGTTTCGAAGAGTGAATCTTTCATCCTCTCTGCCATGCAGCCAAGCACTCCTATTACCAATCTCTTCTTTTTCTTCTTTTCCTGACGGAACACCTCCAGCCGGCCAAGTACCCTCTGCTCGGCATTATCCCTGATTGAACAGGTATTGATAAGGATTATATCCGCATTTGTCATCTCATTGCAAAGGGAATACCCTGCATCCTGCAAAATGGAAAGCACTACTTCGCTGTCATTTACATTCATTTGACAGCCGTAAGTCTCTATAAAAACTTGAGGCTTGTGTGTGTCAAAAACAGGCTTCACATTGCGGTATTGTTCTTGCTTCATATTTTTAATGTTCCTGTCATCTAATTCTGTGCAAAGATAAGTTTTTTATATCTTTGTAAGTTAATTGGCAATCAAATTATGTGAAAAATGAAAAGAGTCCTCATTCTCTCCCTCCTGTTGACGGTCGTGCTTAGCAGCTGTCAAAACTACAAAAAACTTTCCGTTGAGTCATACTCTATTGATCAGGTAGAGAGTTTCGCCATGGAAAAAGGAAAAATGGCATCGAAAATGGTAATAAAGGTTGTCGTCAACAATCCTACTTCGTCAAAATATACTATCAAAAAGCTTGATGCAGTGCTATATACGGGCAATCAAAAAAGATTTGCGGAAATTTCCGCTCTGGAAAATGCGGTCATCACTCCTAACAGTAATGGTGAAGTACCGGTATTGATGAATGTTACCCTTCTTAATGCTCTGTCCGCCCTCTCTGCCGGCCTTATTTCTAAAGACAGCCTCAATTTGGATGATATGACCGTTGATATTGATATGATCATTCATTCAGGCATCTTCTGCAAAAGGATAAAAGAAGCAGGAATACCTGTTGACCAGCTACTTAATCAAATACAAAAATGAAACGATTGATTATAGCAGCCATGCTGCTGATTTGTGCCGATTATGCATTTGCACAATACGATTACGAAATGAGAATTGATACAATTCCTTCATTCAGGCAAAGCCTTGAAATTGATACACTACTGATGGGCCGAAACATATACGATCTTCTCAATGAAAAGGGAATAATCTCCGGAAGAGTGAAAATTACGCAGTCCGGTACGCTCACAAAAGCTATGAGGCAGCACTCTACGGACAACGCTTCAAAGAGAATCAATGGATACCGTGTGAGAATCTATTTCGATAACAGCCAGAATGCGCGGTATCAGTCTGAGAGGATCCTTGAGAGATTTGCGGAAGAGTATCCGAATATCAGAGTATACAGGAGCCATGTCAGCCCCTATTTCAAGGTGACAGTGGGGGATTTCCGCACCCGCGGAGATGCTTATATGCTCGCGGACAAGCTGAAGTCAAGCTATCCGGCTGCATTTATTGTAAAAGAAACAATTAATTACCCAAGTTTTTAAATATGAAACATTTGATTTATACAGCAATTTTGTCTGTATTATTATTTTCATCCTGTAATATGAATAATGACAACAATCCTCTTCTGGAGCAATCAACCAATCCTTTTGGCGCTCCGGCTTTTGATAAGATCAAAACGGAAGATTACAAGCCGGCTTTTTTGGCTGCCATCGACTCTGCCAAAGTAGAAATTAACGCTATCACCACTAATGAAGAGGCTCCAACTTTTGAGAATACCATCGAAGCCTTACAGTATGCCGGACGGGATCTCACATCTATCGGTAGTATATTCTTCAATCTATTAGAGAGTTGCACCAATGAACAGATGCAACAGATTGCTGAAGAGATATCTCCTTTGATGACGGAATACAGCATGTCCATCATTCTTAATCCCGACCTGTTTAAACGTGTAAAAAGCATTTATGACAATCGGGCCGGCCTTTATCTCAATCAGGAGCAGTCCAAACTTCTCGAGGAGACATACAAGTCTTTCGCCGATAACGGAGCCAATCTTAATGATGAGGATAAAGCCAAATATGCCAAGATTCAGGAGGATCTCTCCCTTGCTTCATTAAAGTTCGGGAAGAATGTACTTTCAGCTACCAATGCCTTCACCATTAACATCACTGATGAAAATGATCTTGCAGGTCTGCCACAGTATGTAAAAGAGATGGGTATGGCTGACGCAAAGCAGCGCAACAAGGAGGGATATGTATTCACTTTGGAGGCTCCGAGTTACGGGCCATTCATGAAATACAGCGAAAATCGGCCTGTGAGAGAGAAAATGTGGAAGGCATACAACAGCAGGTGTATAGGAGGCGAATTTGACAACACTGAAACAATCAGACAGATTGTCGATTTAAGGTTGCAGGAAGCCATTATCCTGGGATATAAGGATTATGCCGAATATGCAATCAAGGACAGGATGGCAAAAACTCCTGAAACTGTGAACAGCTTTATTGCCAATCTTATGGAGAAATCACTTCCTTTCGCAAAGAGAGATGTCTCCGAAGTTCAGCAGTATGCAAACGAAAATGGCTTTGAAGGCCAATTAATGCCATGGGACTTCTCTTACTGGTCTGAAAAATATCAGGAAGAAAAATTTTATCTCAACGAAGAGCTTCTCAAACCCTATTTTGAGCTTAGCAGCGTTCAGGGGGCAATCTTTGACCTTGCAAACAGACTCTACGGGCTCAACTTTAAGGAAAATAAGGATATTCCTGTTTATCACCCCGACGTAAAAGCTTTTGAAGTCACAGATAAAGACGGACGCTTCATGGCTTTGCTCTATATCGACTACTTCCCTCGTGAAAGCAAAAGAGGAGGCGCATGGATGACATCTTTCAGAGAGCAGGGAGTGTACAAGGGTGTGGAAGAGAGACCTTTTGTCTCTCTTGTAACAAACTTTACCAAACCTACGGAAAAAGATCCGTCCCTCTTGACTTTTGATGAATTTACCACCATTCTCCATGAATTTGGCCATGCCCTTCACGGGATGCTTGCAGAGGGCACATACAGCACACTGACCGGTACAAATGTGCCGCGCGACTTTGTAGAATTGCCGTCTCAGATCATGGAAAACTGGGCATACGAACCGGAATATCTTCAATCTTTTGCAAAACACTATCAGACAGGCGAAGTAATTCCTCAAGAGTTAATTGACAAGATTATAGCTGCCAAAAATTACCTTGCAGGCTACGGCAGCGTCCGACAACTTCAATTCGGCACTATCGATATGGCCTGGCACACCGCCACATCCGTTCCGACCGGATCAATTGTTGAATATGAACACAACTCCTTACAGCCATCTGCCATCATGCCTTTTATTGATTCAACTGCCACTGCTCCCGCTTTTACTCATATCTTTTCGGGTGGCTATGCAGCCGGCTATTATTCATATAAATGGGCTGAAGTACTTGAAGCTGACGCTTTTGCCCTATTCAAGGAGAAAGGTATTTTCAATAAAGAAGTAGCTGAATCCTTCAGAAAAAATATCCTTTCACGTGGGGGAATTGAGGATGCAGATGTGCTTTACCGTAACTTCAGAGGAAGAGACCCTCAGGTTGATGCACTTCTCGAGAAACTTGGAATGAAATAACCAAAACCAACCACATATCAAATGCAACGCTTATTATTATTTGCTACAGCCGCACTGCTCCTGGTGAGCGGATGCTGCAACAAAGAGAAAAATGAAACCGTGAGTATGGAAAATGACGTAATCAGTACCATTATAGCTCGCCGCAGCATCAGGGCTTATAAACCTGAACCTGTTGACAGAGCAATTATGGATAAAATCGTTAAGACGGCTATCCACGCACCAAACGCAATGAACGCACAGCCATGGGAGATCAGGGTTGTAGATAATCCTGATTTTATAGAAGGGACTACGAAGATTTACGTGGAAAAAATGAAAGCAGATCCACGCGGAGCACGCATGATTGACTCCACGTTTGTCAATATGTACAGAAATGCTCCGACTGTAGTATTCATTGCCATAAATGACGGAAGGTTCTCCCAAATTGACTGTGGAATACTTTCGGCAACCATGATGCTTGCAGCCAAATCCCTGGGTGTCGGATCAGTCCCTCTTGGAGGGCCGGTTGACTTCTTTAAGAGTGAGGAGGCCTCTGAATATTACGCAAAACTCAATATTCCCGAGACTCATCATCTTGCCCTTATCATTGGGTTCGGCTATCCGAATCAGTCTCCGGAAACCAAACCAAGAGACGAATCCAAGATTCAGTGGATTGACTAACCTATTTTGTGAAACTCTCCTATCGGATCTCCGATATTGAAAGTAAGTGACTGTACCCTCCCTTCCTTTACTGTGAAGGTGAGGGTAAATTTTCCTGCACCTGGCACACGAAATCTGAAATCATTGCCACTCACATGCTCAAGCATCGAGTCAACCTTATTGAGCTTGAAGTAGAGCACTCCCCCCTTTTCATATACGGTCGCTGTCCCGAAAACAGGCTTGTCATATTTGCCCGTATATGCGCCGTTCTTTAGAGGCTGGGGTATAATTTCCTCCTTCTTCTCAGGTTCACTCTGCTCTTTTGGTGTTGAATCTTCCTTAAACTGAGCGAGGTACTTTTCACTCCAGTCGCTTCCCTTTACACCAAGGTACATATCAATCAATTCTCGGGCAATAGCCGCCTGAGGATCTGAAGTTTTACCATTGTTTGTCAGAATGGCAATACCCATATTAAGTTCGGGAACCAACCCGACCAGAGAAGTGTAGCCATATCCAAGCCCTGTATGCCTTATATACTGACATTTTGTACTCTGCTCTATTGTCCAGCCTTGGGCGTATGCACAGATACGGGTCGAATCGTAAGCTGTAATTGTCTGAGGATAGAAGAGATAATCATGATTCTTACGGGAAATAACCTGTTTGCCGTTAAACTCACCGTGATCAAGATTCATCTTCAGCCAATTGGCCATATCGCTTGCGGTAGTCATCACAAAGGCTGCCGGGGCCACAGCGGAGAGCCAGGTGAAAGCATCTTCTCTGTCATCGCGAGGCGAAATAACAAGAGAATCGACATCACTCTTATAATCAACTCTGCATCCGAGAGCCAGGTCAGGTGAACTGAAAAAAGCCTTGTTACCTGTCGTACTGTGCTTCATTTCGAGAGGTTCAAACAAATATTTAGCAATTGCATCATCCCAACTCTCTTGGTTGTATTTCTCGATAATCTTTGCTATTACGGTGTACATCTCATTGTTGTAGGCATATCTTGTACGAAAACTGTAAGTCGGCTCGAGTACACTGAAAAGACAGTAAAGATCATCTCTGTCATAGCCGAAAAAAGGCATATCATCCATGGCGTAAGTCTTGAATCCTGTCTTATGAGTCATAACTTCTTTAACGAGAAGATTTGCCGTTGCCCATTTGTCGTAAAGCCTGAAATCGGGCAGATGATTGACTACGGTATCCCCCCATTTTACATCGTATTTGTCCATGGTAATGGCCAAAAGAGCAGCAGTCATGGCCTTTGTCGTAGATGCTATCACAAACTGGGTGTTTTCCGGATCAACCGGCTTGGCATCAGGCTGTAAAGAGGTCTTTCCATAACCCTTTAAAAAAACGGTACGGCCGTCCTTGACAACAACGACAGCCATTCCGGGAAGATTCCATTCGTCAAATGTTTTTTGACAGTATTCTCCAAATTGCGGAGGAATTTGAGCCGTATAATCTCTCTTGCAACTCTGAAGTGAGAGTAAAGCGGCAGCGATAAGAAGGGTAATAAGTATGCGTTTCATTGTAATTGCTTTTCCTTACAAAGGTAAGCAATAAAAACGATTCTACTCAAAACTCTCTGCTATCGGCATTCCTTCATAAAAAGCCAATATCTTGGAACGAAGCAGAAATTCAAACTTTGCACGAGCCTCTTCGGAAAGTGAAGATGCCAAACGTGCGCGCACCTGACTGTACTGATAGGTATTTGAACGTCCTGACAGATATTTCTCCTCCTCAAACTCAAAAGCCTTCTGAGATGCCTCAACACCCTTTTGAGAGCTGATGAACTTCTGATATGCTCCTTGAGCGTTAACCCACGCCTGCTGTACCTCTTTGTAAAGATCCTGTTTGGTCTTATCGAGAGACAGTTGCTGATTGCGAATGCCCAATTTTGCGCTACGCACACTGTTGCGGGTTGCCATCTTGTTGAAAATAGGTATACTCAGGGAAAGTCCGATGGATGTAGCACCATTCTGGCTAAGCTGATCAGCCATAGATGTGTTATTGAGTCCCGTCGCCAGTTTATGCACGTAATAGTATGAATTGCTGTAAGATGCTCCAAGAGAAAGAGTCGGATAGTATGCCGATTTGGCCACCTCAAGACTCTTCTCGCTTTCGTTTACCCTCAACTGAGCCGCCTTTACTGCCGGCTTATTGGCAACATAAGAGCTGTAAATATTTGAAGGCTCGGAATATCTCACTTGGGAAGCAAGTAATGTCGCATCCACATCCGGCATATCTACATCAAATCCTTCCATATCCTGAAGATTGATAGCCTGAGCCAGATCGAGCAGGGCTACCTGCAGATTGTTGGCGGCATCAGTTACATTCATCTCCTCTTTTGCCGCACTTGCCTGAGCATCATATAGCTCTGATTCCGGACTTTTACCGGCCTGTACAAGATCTTTGGTACGGTCAACAAGCTCTTTACTCAATTCCAGTTGGGTAATGGCTATCTTGTAAAGCTCTTTTGTGAAAAGTACCTGCAAATAATACCCGGTAATTTGGAGAGAAACATTTTCTTTAGCCTGATTT
>Ga0265294_10005713_pt1 | contig 15144 bp, 10 predicted proteins | sample MunlanPumphouse3_FD_192504 | JGI IMG/M metagenome (GOLD analysis project Ga0265294, IMG submission 192504) | Groundwater microbial communities from a municipal landfill in Southern Ontario, Canada - Pumphouse #3 | ecosystem: Environmental > Aquatic > Deep subsurface > Groundwater | place... | reverse complement strand
CTCCTTTACAAACTATAAATGCTTTTTCTGCTATAGCTAACGGAGGTATTCTGCTGAAGCCTAAAATTATTAAATCTATAGGAGAAGACAATTATCAGTCAAAAGAAATAATAAGAAGAGTAATTTCGGATGCTACTGCGTATAAAATCAGGCAGATTTTAAAAAATGTAGTAGATAACGGTACCGGGAAATCTGCAAAAGTAAAAGGTTATACTGTCGGAGGAAAAACCGGAACAGCTCAAAAGATAGACCCAAAGACAGGGAGATATTCCACAAAACATTATGTTGCGTCTTTTTGCGGGATGATTCCGGCTATAAATCCAAAGATAGTAATACTTGTTATATTTGATGAACCTAAGGGAGAATATTATGCAGCGTCAGTAGCTGCTCCTGTTTTTGCTAAAATAGCAGGAAAAGCTGCTGAATACCTAAATATTGAAAAAGACGATGATTTTACCGGCGTAAAAAATCAGAATGGAGAATAAAAAATGATTTTAAAACATTTGTTTTCTGAATTGCCTGCTGAAATAACAGGCAGCAGCGATATAGATATAAAGGGTTTATCTTATGATTCAAGAAATATTTCAGACGGATATCTTTTTTTTGCTCAGGACGGAGTTCACACAAGCGGCAAGAATTATGCGGCTCAAGCCGTTTCAAAAGGCGCCGTTTGCGTAGTTTCGGACAAAAAAATTGAAAATTTAAATTGCACAAATGTTGTAGTTTCTGACGTTTCTAAAGCTATGTCGGAAATCAGCGCAAAATTTTACGATTATCCCGATAAAAAAATGACTGTTATAGGAGTAACTGGAACTAACGGAAAAACATCTATAACATATATGACAGAATCAGTTTTCCAATCATTAAATATTGACATAGGAGTTATAGGAACAATAAATTACAGATATGCCGGTACTTTTATAGAAGCTCCTAATACGACTCCGCAGTCTGTAGATTTGTACAAAATGATGTATGAAATGGTAAATTCCGGCATAAAATATCTTATTATGGAAGTTTCTTCGCATTCTTTGGTTTTGGGCAGAATTTCGGGTATAGAATTTGATATTGCGGTTTTTACTAATTTAACTCAGGATCATCTTGATTTTCATAAAAACATGGAGAGTTATTTCGAAGCAAAAAAAATGTTGTTTTATTCTCTTAAATCTAATGTGAAAAATAACAAAAAGTTTGCTATAATCAACTCTGATGATATATACGGAAGAAAAATTCTTGAAAGCGGCTTAAATGCCGAAAAAATATCGTATTCCGTAAATGATGCCGATTCAAAGTGCAGAGCGTATAATGTTGTTTTGAACAGGGATAACAGTTCTTTTAAAATAAAATCAATTTTTGGAGATGCTTCTATAAATATAAAACACATCGGACTGCATAATGTTTACAATATTTTGGCGGTATTTTGTATTTGTATGTCTGCGGGATTGGCATTTAATGAGGTTATAAAAAACATCAATAACGCTTTAGGAGCTCCTGGCAGACTTGAAAGAGTAAATTTTCAAACAGATTTTTCCGTTATAGTTGATTATGCCCATACACATGACGCTTTACAGAATGTTCTTTCGGCAATAAAAAACTTAAATCCTTCAAGAATTATTACCGTATTCGGCTGCGGGGGAAACAGAGATAAAACAAAAAGGTCTTTAATGGCGCAGACGGCTTGCACAATGAGTGATTTTGTATTTATAACTTCAGACAATCCGAGAGATGAGTCACCTGAATTGATAGCAAAAGATGTTGAAGCCGGAGCAAAACAAATCAACAAAAACAATTATAAAGTTATAATAGACAGGAAACAAGCGATAGAAGAAGCTGTAAAAAAAGCGCAAAAAGGAAATGTCGTCCTTATTGCCGGCAAAGGACATGAAAATTATCAGATTATAGGACAGAATAAAATTCATTTTGATGACAGGGAAGTTGCTTTGGACATGCTTAAAAAAATAAAGAAATAACAAGGTTTATATAAAATGGAAAATTTTTATTTGGTTGATTTGATAAATGCGGTTAACGGATCTTTTATAATAGGAAATCCTCATCTGAAAATAGAAGAAGTTGCAATAGACACAAGGACTTTAAAGAAAGGTTCTTTGTTTTTTGCAATACAGGGAAGAAATTTTGACGGTCATGATTTCATAAGAAGCGCTATTGAAAAGCAGGTTTCGGCTATTGTTTATTCAAGAGAAGATATAAATTTAAAATATTTCTTTCCAAATCTTCCTTCTTTAGTTAAAGTTGAAAATACTTCTGCCGCATTGGAACAGCTTGCTATAGCTTACAGAAAAAGGCATACCGCTCTTACGTCAATAGCTATTACCGGTTCTAACGGTAAAACGACAACAAAAGAAATGTTGTCTTCAATATTAAGGCGTAAACATAAAACTCTCAGCAACAGAGGAAATTTTAATAACAGAATAGGCGTTCCTTTAACTGTGTTTGATCTTACAAGCGACACAAGATATGCCGTATTTGAACTTGGAACATCCGAATTTGGCGAAATAGAAGCTTTAACCAATATTGTTTTGCCTGACTGCGGCATTATTACAAATATAGGATCTTCGCATCTGCAGTATTTTAAGACGCCTGAAAACGTTTTACAGGAAAAAAGAAAATTAATAGACGGTATAAAAAAAGACGGCTTTGTCGTAATAAATAACGATAATAAATATTTAAAAACATACTTGCCTCAAATTTCAAAAAAAGTTATCACATTCGGTCTCTACAGCGGAGCGGATATATATGCCAAAAATATAAAATTATGGCTTGACAGACCTGTATTTGATATGTACATAGACGGTAAAAGCGAAACCCTTGAACTCCCTATGAAAGGTAAGTTGAATATTTTTAACGCTTTAGCGGCTGCGGCGGTTGCTTACGGACTTGGATTTTCTTTTTCCGAGATAAAAGAAGGTCTTGCGGCTTTTTCGCCTCCGAATATGAGAATGCAGTCTTACAAATTATCAAATGATTCAATCATTGTAAATGACGCTTATAATGCAAATCCTTCATCTATGAAAGAAGCTATTGCGAGTCTTTCGCAGTCTTATCCTGATAAGGAGGTAATTCTTATCTTGGGTGATATGTTGGAACTCGGTGATAATGCGGCTGAATTTCATTCTGAAATAGGAAAATTTATCAATACTCTGCCGTATGTGAAAATGGTTTGTTTATTCGGTGATTTGGTCGGATATATAAAAAATGAAATCAAAGATAAGAAAGTTAAGTATTTTATGAGTAGACGAATTCTTTTGGAGGAAGTTGAAAAAGAATTGAATGTGAATACGCTTGTTTTTATCAAAGCTTCAAGAGGGATGAAATTAGATGTTATATACGATGAGATGATATTAAGAGATAAGCTTAAGGGGAAATAATGTTCTATCATATATTTTATTATTATTTAAGTGAATTTTTTACGCCTTTAAATGTTTTTCAATACATAACGTTCAGAGCCGGCGGGGCGATCTTAACAAGTTTGATAATAACTTTTTTAATAGCTCCTTATATAATCAGGACTTTGAAAAAATATAACATATCACAGACTGTCAGAGATGACGGTCCTTCTTCCCATAAATTGAAATCGGGAACGACTACTATGGGAGGAATCATAATAATAGTATCTTTGCTGGTTTCTACGCTTTTATGGGCAAGACTTGATAATGTGTTTATTCTTTGGCTTACAGCCGCAACTGTTTTTTTCGGATTTATAGGATTCAGTGATGATTATTTAAAGCTTATCAAAAAAAATCCTAATGGATTATCGGCAAAAAAGAAGCTTTTGTTTCAGTCAATATTTGCAATTCTTGTCATCGTTTATTTATTCTTCTATCCTACAAATAATGATTTTGCCACGACTATAGAAATTCCGTATTTAAAAGATGTTTTCTTCGAGATGTCTTATTTATATTTTATTATGGTCTTTTTTGTTATAGTAGGAAGTTCAAATGCCGTTAATTTAACCGATGGTCAGGACGGACTTGCCATAGGCAATATTGTTATTGTGGCTATTGCGTTGGCTTTATTTGCATATCTTATAGGCAATGTTAAAATCGCGCATTATTTAAAAGTTCCGTATATAAACGGTGCAGGAGAAATATCTGTTTTCTTAATGGCTTTATTCGGTTCCGGATTGGGATTTTTATGGTATAATTCATATCCTGCCGAAATTTTTATGGGTGATACCGGCAGTCTTTCTCTTGGCGCTTTGCTTGGCCTTTCGGCGGTGTTTATTAAGCAGGAGCTGATATTAGTGATTTTAGGCGGAGTTTTTGTAGCGGAAGCATTGTCTGTAATGATACAGGTTTCCGTATATAAAAGAACAAAGAAAAGGTTTTTTAGAATGGCTCCGTTGCATCACCATTTCGAACTTGGCGGCATATCTGAAATAAAAGTTACGATAAGATTTTGGATTACGGGGATAATTCTTGCCATTTTAGCAATTGCTTCTTTAAAATTGAGGTAGTTTATGAAAAATATAAACAAAAAAATAAATGTAGCTGTCGTCGGTTTGGGAAAATCAGGAATTGCCGCCGCGAATCTTGCATGCGACAAAGGCTATAATGTTTTTGCAAGCGATAATGGTAAAATAAAAACACATTCAGAAATGAAATTGAATAAAAAAGTTTCCGTAGAATTCGGCAACAATTCCGAAAAAATACTTGAAATGGACATTATCGTTAAAAGTCCCGGAATAAGTTCGGATTTGCCTGTTTTTAAAGAAGCGATAAAAAGAAATATTCCGATAATAAGCGAATGTGATTTTGCTTTAAATTTTATAAAACCTAAAAAATTAGTTGCTGTAACCGGAACAAACGGGAAAACTACTACTGCTACTCTTATATATGAGATAATAAAGAAAGCTTATAAAAATACTGTAGTTGCGGGGAATATCGGGTATCCATTATCTTCTTTAGTGAAAAAAATTAATAATAAAACGATAGTAGTAGCGGAATTATCTTCTTATCAGCTTGAAGATTCTTCTTGTTTTAGACCTGATATCAGTGTTATTCTTAACATTACTTCCGACCATCTTAAGCATCATAAAACCATGAAAAATTATGTAAAGGCAAAAGCAAATATTTTTATAAATCAAAAAAGAAGAGATTTTATAATTTATAATTATAATGATAAAATTTTAAGAAAGATTACTTCAAATATTAAACCTGCGTTATTTTCTTTCAATACAAATTTAAAAAAAACTAATACGGTTTATTATGAAAACGGCAGTATCTGCATAAAATATAAAAATAAAGAAATAAAAATATCTCCGGACATAAAAATACCTGGCAGACATAATATAGATAATATTTTATCGTCTGCCGCGGCCGCATTTTTAGTCGGCATAAATCCTAAGGTTATAGAAAAGGCAATATCATCTTTTAAAGGCGTCGGGCACAGAATAGAATTTGTAAGAATTATAAACGGCGTCTCTTATTATAATGATTCAAAAGCTACGAATGTAGATTCTACAAAAGTTGCATTGGAATCATTTGATAAAAATATACAGTTAATACTCGGCGGACAGGATAAAGGCAGTCCGTATAAGCCGATATATAATTTGATTAAGAAAAGGGTTAAAAATATTTTTTTAATAGGTGAAGCGGCTCCGATAATAAAAAAAGAACTTAAAGGTTCGGCGCAAATGTATGACTGCGGAACATTATTGAATGCCGTTAGAAAAATTCAAACGTTTGCAGAAAACGGAGATATTGTTTTGTTTTCTCCTGCATGCGCTTCTTTTGATCAGTTTGAAAATTTTGAACACAGAGGCAGCGAATTTAAAAAAATAGTTTTATCTTTAAATTAATATGGCAAAGAAGCTGTTTACATCAATTAAAAATTATATAGACCAGCCTGTCAAAAAAAACAGAAACGGCAGACAATATCATATATTATTGCTGATAATAATCGTATTGCTTGTATTGATAGGCATACATTTTATTATATCTGTCACGCCGGTTATGGCTCAGATGCGTTTTTCAAATGAATATATGTTTATTATAAGACATTTCCTGTATGTCGGAATCGGAATAGTTTTATTTTATGTTACCGGATTTAAAATCGACTATAAAAAATACCAAAAATGGAGCACAAAAATTTATATGCTGGCTTTTGTTTTTTTGTTGTTGGTATTTTTTCTTGGACAATCAAGAAAAGGAGCCGCCAGATGGATAAATTTAGGATTTATTACTTTTCAGCCTTCTGAATTTGCAAAAATAGCTCTTGCAATAGTCATGTCTGATTTTTTGGCAAAAAAACAAAGAATGATAAATTTATTAGAAAACAATATAAAAGCAATAATGTATTTAACGGGATTTATCACATTGATAATAATGCAAAAAGATTTTGGAACGAGTTTTCTTTTAGCATCCGTATGGCTTGCTATGATGTTCATTGCAGGGGTTGAACAAAAACGATTTTGGATCACTTTAGGTTTTATGTTTTGCGTTTTTTCGGGTTTTATATTAATGCAGCAATACAGAATAAAAAGGTTCTTGGATTATATAAATTCATTTTTTGATATTTCACTTGCTCAATATAATATAAAGCATGCTTTAATAGCTTTTGGCTCAGGTGGATGTTTCGGAAAAGGACCGGGACAGAGTGAAATGAAGCTTCTTCATCTTCCTGAAATGCATACGGATTTTATTTTTGCCATAATCGGCGAAGAATACGGCTTTTTAGGGGCGGTTTCTATTATTTGTTTATTTATATGTCTGTTATCTGTCGGGATTTTTATAAGCCGCCGCTGTGAGAATGATTTTGGGAAATATTTGTCTTTTTCGATATCGTTGTTGTTTTCAATACAGGCGCTTATAAATATGGCTACTACAACGGGGGTTTTCCCTGCCAAAGGAATGCCTTTGCCTTTTATATCGTACGGTGGAACTTCAATGCTTGTCAGTATGACAATGGCGGGAATATTGTTTAATATAGCAAGAGGCGGTAAAAGATAATTATGAAAAATATAATGATTGTCGTAAGCGGTACCGGAGGACACGTATATCCCGGCATAGCTCTTGCCTGTGAATTAAAACAGTCAGGATTTGAACCTGTTTTTGTAGTTAATAATAATTCTAACGCCGTATCAGTTAAGATTGTTAAACATTCAGGCTTTAAATACGAAATTTTAAATTTTGCGGCTCCTTCAAGAAAAATATCGCTTGATTTGGTATTATTCCCTTTTTTATTTATAAAAAGTTTATTTATGTCTTTCAGATTGATTGGCAGAATATCTCCGCAAGTTGTTATCGGAATGGGGGCATATTTATCTTTTCCTGTGCTGCTTGCCGCAAAAATAAAACATGTTCCTTCATTAATACACGAACAAAATTCTTTCCCGGGGCTTGCAAACAGAATTTTGTCTGTAATAGTTGATAAAGTTGCCGTAAGTTTTACGGAATCTTTAAGATTTTTTAATAAGTCAAAGACGGTATTTACTTCAAATCCCGTAAGAAAGGATATTTTTAACATATCGAGAACTGAAGCGTGTAAGAAATTGAATTTGGAAAATAAAACTTTTACTGTATTTGTTTTCGGAGGGAGTTTAGGCGCATCAAAATTAAATAATATTATGTTTAATGTTGCGGATAAACTGTATAATAAGTATGGAAATAAAATACAGTTTATTCATATTTTAGGCAGTAAAGATTTTACGTCTATAAATGAAAAATATAAAAAAATACAATATAAAAAGTATGTGGCTGAATATATGGATGAAATAGGCAAGGCTTATGCTTCTTCCGATATTCTTGTATGCCGGGCCGGCGCGGGAACCGTTAAAGAAGTAGAAATGTATGGATTGCCTGCAATTTTTATACCTTATCCTTATGCTACGGATAATCATCAGTATTTTAACGCAAAAAGCATTGAAAAAAAAGGAGTTAGAGAGGTTGTAGAAGAAAAAAACATAACTGAAGAAATAATTTCGGCGTTTATAGAAAAAAATATTAATAATCCTATAAATTACGACAGAATTATATCTCCGAAAAATTATCCGCAGGAAAAACTTGCGAAAGAGGTTTTAAAGTTAATTAAATGAAAAAAATGAATATATTAATATCAAATGATGACGGTATTTCAGGCGCCGGGCTTAAGCCTTTGATAGATGAAATGTCAAAGTTGGGGAAAGTTTATGTAATAGTTCCGGAACACGAAATGTCAGGAACAAGCCAGTCTATAACTTTAAACAAGTATAAACAGATAAAAAAATATGAAAGCAATATATATACTCTTGTCGGCGGAACTCCTACGGATTGCGTAAAATACGGATTGTATTCTTTTTTAAAAAATAAAATAGATTTAGTGGTTTCAGGTATTAATACATGTCCTAATTTAGGGCAGGATGTCGTTTATTCGGGAACTGTGGCATGCGCTCGCGAAGGGGCCTATTTAGGCATACCGTCAATGGCAGTTTCTGCCGTCGAATGTAAAAATCCAGAATATGAAAACGCTGCCAGAATTGCAGTTGAAATAGCTAAAAAAATTATAAACAAAACGCCAAAAAAAAGACCGGCATTATGCCTGAACGTAAATATACCCAAAGATCCGAAAGGAATTAAAATGGTTCCTTTGGGAATAAGGTGTTATGACGAAAATATCGTCAGCAAAAGAACTTCTGACGGCGTTTTTTATAAGCTTGCCGGAAGATTTATTTCGGGTGAAAAAAATAAAAAGTCTGATATAGACGCCGTAGAACAGTCATATGTTTCCGTTACTCCTCTGCAATTGGACCAAACGCATTTTGATTATATGACAAAATATAAATTTATGGAAGAGAATTTTGAGTCAGAATAAATTTAGGCTTGTATCAAAATTTAAACCTGCAGGAGAACAGCCGCAGGCTATAGAACAGTTATGCAATAATCTTTCCGGCGGGAAAAATTCGCAGGTATTGCTTGGCGTTACAGGTTCCGGTAAAACTTTCGTTATAGCGAATGTAATTGAGAAATTGCAGAAGCCTGTGCTTGTTATATCCCCTAATAAAATTCTTGCCGCACAGTTGTATTCTGAATTTAAAACTTTTTTCCCTGATAATGCCGTTGAATATTTTATTTCATATTATGATTATTACCAGCCTGAAGCGTATATTCCTTCGACAGACACTTATATAGAAAAAGATTCGTCGGTAAACGACCATATAGACAGACTGAGGCTTAAAGCGACAATGTCTCTGTTGGAAAGAAAAGATGTCATAGTTGTCGCTTCCGTTTCAAGTATTTATAATCTGGGTGCTCCAGAAGATTATCAAAATATGTGCGTCAGAATCGCCGAAGGCCAAAAAATTACAAGAGAAAAACTTATTGAAAAATTAATAGCTATACATTATGAACGAAATGAAATAGATTTTATGAGAGGCAAATTCAGAGTTAAAGGCGATACTGTTGAAATTTTTCCGGCTTATCTTGAGACTGCGTTAAGAGTTGAGTTTTTTGGGAATGAAATAGACAATATGAAAGAATTTAATCCTCTTACGGGACAGGTATTTAATAAAAAAGAAAAAACATATATCTATCCGGCAAAACATTTCGTTACTACAGGCGATAAAATAAAACAGTCTTTGAAACTTATAGAAACAGAATTGAAAGACAGAGTTGCGGTTTTAAAATCAGAAGGTAAACTTTTGGAATCGCAAAGGCTTTTGCAAAGAACGCGGTATGATATGGAAATGTTAAAAGAAACAGGCTTTTGCAACGGGGTTGAAAATTATTCCAGGCATTTGTCTTTAAGACCTGACGGGTCAAGACCGACTACTTTAATAGATTATTTTTTGTTTAACGATTTAACTTCGGATTTCCTTTTGGTTGTTGACGAATCGCATATAACGCTGCCGCAGATAAGAGGCATGTATGAGGGAGACAGAAGCAGAAAACAGACTCTTGTTGATTTCGGATTCAGACTGCCTTCCGCATTAGATAACAGGCCTTTAAAATTTAAAGAGTTTGAATCGATCATAAAACAGAATATTATGGTTTCGGCGACGCCCGGTAAATATGAACTTGAAAAATCTAAGAACAATATCATAGAACTGGTTATAAGACCTACAGGACTTGTTGATCCTGAAATTGTCATTAAGCCTACAGAAGGGCAGATTCAGGATATGATGAAAGAGATTCAAAAAACTATTGATAAAAAAGAAAGAGTTCTGATAACAACTTTAACAAAAAGAATGTCTGAAGATCTTACTTCTTATTTGAAAGAAAAAGGCTTTCTTGTCGAATATATGCACTCTGAAATAGATTCTTTAAAGAGAATAGAAATAATCAGAGATTTAAGGCTTGGAAAATTTGATATTTTAGTCGGTATTAATCTCTTAAGAGAAGGGCTTGATTTGCCTGAAGTGGCGCTTGTCGTAATACTTGATGCCGATAAAGAAGGCTTTTTAAGATCCGAACAGACTTTAATACAAACTTGCGGAAGAACGGCCAGAAATGTTGACGGAAGAGTAATCTTTTATGCCGATAAAATGACGGATTCTATGTCTCGCGCAATAAATGAAATGGAACGAAGAAGAAAAAAACAAATCGCATATAATAAGAAATATAAAATAACGCCTAAGACGATTATTAAAGCCGTAAATCAGCTTGAAGAATTTCAGCTTCAGGCAAAAAATGACAGCGTAAGTTTATTTACGGCGGAATTAAATGAAGAGTATATTTCGTCTAAAAATATTAATGATGTAATAAAATCTCTTGAAAAACAAATGAAAGAATCCGCAGATAATCTTGATTTTGAGACGGCGGCGCTGTTGAGAGATAAGATAAAAGAAATAAAACTAATGTCTTCCCAAAAAAACAAAAAGAAAAAAATCTGATAATAAAAGGAGTTTTTTATGCATGAACACGGAATAGGAAGAGAATTATGGAAGGTTATTGAAGATAAGGCGAAAGAAAATAATTTGGCTAAAATTACAAAAATAAGCATTGTTATAGGGAAAGCGAGCGGAATAGAAAAAGAATTGCTTGTTCATACGATGAAAGATCATATAATTCCGGGTACTTGCGCATCTTCTGCAGAATTGGAATTCATTGAGGAGAATTTAACGGCTCAATGCAATACATGTAAAGAAAATATTGATGTTTCAAAAATGGACACTATGTTTTGTCCGAAATGCGGTTCAAGCGATATAATTATTTTATCCGGCAATGACTGTTTTGTGAAATCTATCGAGGGCGAATAGGTATATCAGAGGCTGATTTGAACAAAAAAAATGCAGCGGTACTTCTAAAAGTACACGGTACGGTACAAGGCGTCGGTTTCAGACCGTATGTTTTTCTTCTTGCAAAAAAATACAAGCTGAAAGGTTTTGTGTCAAATACTGAATACGGCGTTGAAATTTTTGTTGAAGGGTTTTCCGAAAATATTAATAAATTTATTTACAATATTAAAAACAATACAATTAAAATCGCCAATGTCTCCCGTATTATAAAAAACAAAAAGCAATTGTGCGGTTTCAAAAATTTTAAGATAAAACACAGTTGTAAAGAATCCAGAATCATATCAGACTTTCCTTCAGATATTGCAATATGTGAAGATTGTAAAAAAGAGTTATTGTCTCGTGATGACAGGCGATATTATTATCCTTTCATAAACTGCACAAGGTGCGGTCCGAGGTATTCAATAGTTAAAGAATTGCCTTATGACAGGATGAATACCACAATGAAGAAATTTGATATGTGTACAGACTGCAGGAAAGAATATGAAGAACCTGAAAACAGAAGATTTCATGCCCAGCCTGATGCTTGTTCTGTCTGCGGTCCCCAGGTAAAACTTTATTTAGGCAATAAATGTATGTTTCAAGGGATTCCTGCTTTGTCTGAAACGGCAAGAATTATTGAGCGAGGCGGTATCGTAGCAATAAAAAGTATAGGCGGATATCATTTAGCGTGCAATGCTCATAATGAAAAAGCTGTTTTGAAACTCAGAAAAATAAAATCAAGATATGTAAAACCTTTTGCAATAATGGTCAAAGATATAAAAACTGCGGAAAAATTGGCTGATATCTCTCCATATGAAAGACGTGAACTTTCTTCTTCCGTATCTCCTATAGTAATCTTAAAGAAAAAAAACAATATAAACAAAATTTTTAATAATTCTATCGCAAAACATAACAGATCTTTAGGAATAATGCTTCCGTATACTCCCGTCCATTATATTTTATTTGATTTATTGGAAACCGGCATTCTTATAATGACGTCCGCAAACAAGAATGATGAGCCTATAATATATAAAGAAAAAGATATATTTGCCGAATTTGCTTTTGAAGTTGACGGAATATTGACAAATAACAGAGAAATATATAATCCTGTTGACGATTCGATAGTTTCTTTTGCAGGCAATCAAAAAAATAAGATTATTATTAGACGCAGCAGAGGATATGTTCCTAATGCCGTAAATGCAAAAGTAAAAGAAAACATTTTTGCCGCCGGAGCTGACATAAAAAACTCTTTTTGCATTACCAGAAAAAAAACGGCATATTTATCCGCTTACTGCGGGGATATGCTGAATTATAAAAATTTATCATTTATGAATAAATCATCCGTAAAATTTCTTAAATTTTTAGATGTAAAACCTGATAAAATAGCTTATGATTTGCATCCAAATTACAACACGTCAAATTATGTAAAAGCGAAATTTAAAAACAAATCATTTGATTTTTATCCGGTACAGCATCATTATGCTCATATCGCATCAGTTATTGCCGAAAATAATATAGAAGGCAATGTATTGGGCTTTGCTTATGACGGAACAGGATTTGGCTTCGACGGCAAAATATGGGGAAGCGAATGTCTTTTATTTGGTTCTAAAGAGATAAGGAGATTGGCGCACCTTGAATATTTTGATTTGCCCGGCGGAGATGTCGCTGCAAAAGAAATATGGAGAATAGCTGTATCTCTGTTTTATAAGAGCGGCAAGCTTAAATATCTTCCAAAACATATAACGGACGAAAAATTTTATGAAAATATTTTGTCGCTTCTTGCAATAAATCAAAATAACATTCAAACTTGCAGCATTGGAAGACTGTTGGATGCAGCCGCTTCTTTGATTGGACTTACTAATTTTATCGAATATGAAGGTCAGGGCGCCGTTCATTTGGAATCGGTTTTAAAAGATAAAATCTACAATCCGTATGGTTTTGATATGCAATTATTTGAAGATGGGACTGCGGTTATAAAAATAAATAAAATTATTTGTGGAATTATTCGGGATTTAGAAGTAGAGAGAGACGTGTCCGTGATAAGCGGGAAACTTCATGAAACAATATGTCGTTTGATTTTTGAACAAGTTAAAATATATTCAAAAATATACAAAACTGACAAAATAGCGTTAAGCGGCGGAGTTTTTCAAAACAAATATATTCTATCAAGAAGTATTTCTATCCTTAAAAAATCCGGATTTAAAGTATATTTTAATTCGTCGGTTCCTATAAATGACGGCGGGATCGCTCTCGGGCAATCTTATATATGTTCCAATTATAAGAATTTATTTGTATAACATCTGCAGAAATCTGTCGGCTTTTATTAAAGCGGTATTTAAGTTTACGCAAATATTTTCTCTTCCCAATTCGGCAATAAAATCATATTTTATTAACATACGCAGAGGTTGTTTTTCAAGATCGCAGATCATAAGCCTTGTGCTTGTTTTTAAACATCTTTTATGTATTTTATATAAAGCATGGTACCCGGTTGCATCCATTACGGGAACTTTTCTCATTCTTATAATTATTATTTTGCATGTTTTCATATTTTCCATATATTCTACAAATGCATTTGCCGCGCCGAAGAAAAAAGCTCCGGTAATTTCATGAACTATTACGTCTTTCATTATTTTTTTCTTATCAATTCCGTCAGCATCTTCAATTTCATCTTCAAGCTCGCTGTTTTCGTCCATAACAGATATGTTTGTTATATCGGACATTCTTTTCATAAATAATACGGATGCTAAAATAATGCCGATTTCAATCGCATATATAAGGTTTACGAATATTGTAAGAAAAAATGTGATGAGCAAAACAATACTGTCGCTTTTAGGAGCTTTTGTTATTTCCGAAAAAGCTTTTGTATCAAACATTTTATAGGCTACCGTAAACAAAATAGCAGCTAAAACAACCATAGGTATCAGTTGAATGTATTGCATAAACAGCATCGTTGCGATAAGTATGAAACATGCGTTTGCTATGCCTGTAATCGGGGTTCTTGCGCCGTTGCTTATGCCTGCCGATGTCCTTGCAATTGCCCCTGTAGCAGGGATGCCTCCGAAAATGGCAGAGCCGAAATTTGCAATCCCCTGAGCTATTATTTCTGTGTTAGATCTGTGTTTTTTTTCTATCATGCCGTCGGCTACTACTGCGGAAAGAAGAGATTCTATTGCGGCAAGAAAAGCTATTGTAAAAGCAGCCGGAATTAAATCGGCTATCATATGCATATTTACGGAAGGTATTTTAGGCATAAAAGACGCCGTTTTTGAAATATTTCCGAAATGAGTATATATCGTATCGACTTTTAAATTAAAAACTTGAACTAAAATTGTCGATAAAAATATTACGGCGAGAGTTCCGGGAAAAAATTTGAATTTTTTAGGATAAAAAATAATAAAAAGCAGCGAAAGAACGCCCAATCCTAATGTTTGTAAATTTATGTTTGAAAAATTTGAAAGATATAGTTTCCATTGTTCTATAAAATTACTCGGAATATTTCTGAGTCCCAAGCCAAAGAAATCGTTTATCTGTGTTGAAAATAAGACAACGGCTATGCCGCTTGTAAAACCTATAATAAGAGGGTAGGGTATATATTTTAAAACGCTTCCAAATTTTAAAAAGCCCATCACAACTAATATAATGCCAGCCATTGCAGTTGCTACGATAAGACCGTCTATCCCGAATTTTTGAACTATACCGTAGACTATTATTACGAAAGCTCCGGTAGGACCTCCGATCTGAACTCTGCTTCCTCCGAATAATGATATAATAAGACCTGCGATTACTCCCGTAATAAGACCTTTTTCAATGCTTACTCCGGATGCGATTGCCAAAGCTATAGACAGAGGTATGGATATAAAAGAAACTATAAGCCCTACAAGAATTTCTCTTGCTATATTATTTAAAGTAAATTCTTCAGGTCTGTTTTTTATCAGTGT
>Ga0265294_10005712_pt1 | contig 15145 bp, 16 predicted proteins | sample MunlanPumphouse3_FD_192504 | JGI IMG/M metagenome (GOLD analysis project Ga0265294, IMG submission 192504) | Groundwater microbial communities from a municipal landfill in Southern Ontario, Canada - Pumphouse #3 | ecosystem: Environmental > Aquatic > Deep subsurface > Groundwater | place... | reverse complement strand
TTAAACTATTGTCTCTTTCAATAACAATAAGTGCACCCATACGCATTTTTTTCAAATATTCAACAGCACCCATTATTTCATAAACAACCTTTTCACGTTCATCAACTGTCAAAATTTTATGTCTACCTAATAATTGACTTCTACCAAGTTGCTCTAATACGTTTCTAATTTCAGGTTGAAAAACAATTATTAAAGCAATAGGTGCCCATTCAATCACATAATCTAATAAGAAATTAATTGTGACTAAATTTAATAAATGAGCTATCAATTTCAATAATATTATAAATATTATTCCTTTGAATAATAATACCATTTTTACATTTTTTCTTAAATTTTTTAATACATAATAAAGAACCATCCATACAATTAATACATCGATTAGCTTCCTTATTAGCAATACAATCCCGTCGAAAGTCATATAATTCCTCCATCTATATATCTCATAATAAATTATATCATATTTTTAATCTTTTTAAGAATAAATTTTATATAAGAAATAAAAAAGGATAGTTTTGCTATCCTAGAATTTCCATACATCGTCTTCTTCTAATACTTCTTCATCATTAGTTACAGTGTTTTGTAAAGTAGTAATATCCGGAAGTGGAGTATTACCTGGCATAATTGTTGATATGTCTTGTGGTATTGCCTCTGATTCAATTGCAGGATTTATTTCCATTACTTCAACAGGTTCAACAGTTACTGGAGTTGATGGTGCAATTGGTTGAGGTGCAATAGCTATAGGATTTGGTTCTATACTCGGATTAACCTCTGGTTCTAATGGTACAGGAATTGAAGCTTCCGGTAAAACTGGTATATCTGAAGCAATCGGATCAAAAACCTCAACTGGTATACTCGTATCTTCTATAGCAGGTATTGTTGGCACTACTGGATGGCCTAGTGGAACAGATAAATCTTCAATTGTTTCTTGTCCAACAGTAGCTAATTCAACACTTGGCATAGTTTCTGGTTCTAGAGGCATAGGAATTGGATTTTCAGGTAAAACTGGTTCTACAGGTGTTTCAACAGTTTCTTCCTTTTTTCCTTTTTTCTTATCCTTTTTCTTTTTTGGTTCTTCTTCAACCTTTCCAACTTGGTTAACTCTTTTTTCTGCCAATTCTTTTTCTTTTTGAATTTCCTTCTCTATTTTTTCTTGTTTTTCCTTTTCTCTTTCTTCGACCTTTCTCTTAGCACGCAATTCTCTTTTTTCGATACTCTTACGACCAAAATCTGTTTTTTCGGCTAAGTAACCTATAAAAGTCATTATAATCACTATACCAACGATAACTACCCAAACAAGATTTTCTGTGATAAATTCCAACATAGGTATCCTCCTTATTCTTATAAATATATATTAACATTATTAGTGTACTTTTTCAACACTTTTTTTGTTTCTATAATTCTTCTATATAGTTTTCTCCTTTAAAAGGTTCAGTTTTCAATAATTCATTATAATCTTGTTGTCTTAAAACTTCATACAACATAATAGCGACAGCATTTGATAGATTAAGAGATCTAATATTACTGTTCATTGGTATTCTCATACAGTTATCTAAGTGTTTTTGCAATATACTTTTAGGTATACCTGTACTTTCTTTACCAAAAATCAAATATATATTTTCTGTACTATCGCTATAATCAAATGATGTATGAGTTTTTTTCCCATATCTAGTCAAAAAGTAGTATTGTCCAGGGTTACTACTCAAAAAATCATCAAAACTTTTATATATCTTATAATCACAGTGCTCTATATAATTAACACCTGATCTTTTAATAGTTTTTTCATTTATATCAAATCCTAATGGCTCAATTAAATGAAGTTTTGTATTAGTACCAGCACAAGTTCTCATAATGTTTCCAGTATTTTGAGGTATCTCAGGTTCATATAAAACGATATTAATCATTATTTATGATTCCGTGTTTAATTAATAAATTTTTTGTGCTTCTTAATTCTAGTTTTTTATCTTTTTTATTTAAAATATCAACAATTTGACGGTTTTCAATCACCATAATATTTGGATTAGAAGTTAGAAAAATATTATCTGCTTTAAGTTCATCCGAAAAATAGTTATCTTTTAAATCAGGAAAAAAATTATCATCAACTATTTTATATACATCCATATAAATGATACTATCTTTTATTTCCTCTTCTTTTATCAATTTTTTAAATGATTTTTCAAAACTTTTAATATCAGCATTCTTAGAAGAAGCTAAATAGATAACTGAAACAGGATTATCCATAATATAATTATCGAGTTCTTCTGGATTAATTTCTGATAAAAAGTCAGTCATTATAGAATTATTCATATAATATTCCTTTGTTGCATTATACCAAGAAGTTAAATAAAACACTGTAAGAATCGAAAAAATAGTAATCAGTGTTAGAATAATATAATTTTTCTTAGGTATTTCCTTTTTTTTCATATAATCACCATACCTTCTTTAATAATATTTTATCATAGATATAGTCCTTTTACAATAAAATATATGCTTTTTGAGACAAAAGAGAACTTAGTAGTTCTCTGCATTGTTTTGGATTTCTTCTATTTTAACAATAGGTAATACAATATTTTCTTCTGCACATTCATCCTTAAATTCTTCACGAAAAACTAATAACTCTTTTACAATACTATCGGGATAAATTCTTTTGCTATTTTTAATAGCATTATATACATCTTCAACATTGACTTCGTTCTTATTTTTAAATAAAGCATGTGAGAAGGCTTGCGTTAATACCGAAAAAGCAACATCGGGATACATCGCAGCTAGTCCATATACTCTTTTAAATTCTGTAGTTGATCTTACAATTGCCGCAATTAATTTTTCAGTAATATAATTATTATATTTAAATTTGATACCTGTTTTTTTCTCGATTTTAGGTAATGAACCCATTAATATTTTAACAGTCGTAGCTTCATCAGGTTCTTCAACATCAATGCGATCGAACCTTCTTAAAAAAGCTCTATCTTTAACAATATAGGTTTGGTATTCAATTGTTGTTGTAGCCCCTATAGCTTTAACATCTCCTCGATCTAAGGCTGGCTTTAAAATATTCGCCAAATCCATTGGTCCATCACTTGATCCACCAATTAAAGTATGAATTTCATCAATAAAAACAATCGTTTTTTCTAAGGTTTTAAGTTCATCAACTAACATAGTAATAATCATTTCTTCTTTATTATCAACTGCCATTTTACCTATTAATGAGTTTGATCCAACCTTAATAATACGATATCCTTGTAGTGCTTCTGGAACTAAATTTCTTTGAATTAAATAAGCTAAGCCTTCGACGATTGCCGTTTTACCAATCCCTGGCTTACCAATCAACAAACCTGATTTTTCAGGAGTAAGTAGTACGATTATTAATTTTTTTATTTCAGAATCTCTTTCAATAGCTGGATTAGTAATATATTCCTTTATGGTTAAATCTTCACCATACATTTTAAGTATTTTTAAGTTATCAGGTAATTCAGGAAGAATATGTATTTCTTCAGATTGATTTAACTTACTTGTTTTTTTATCAGATCCGCTATCAAAATCAATTATCTCGATTTCTTTATTCATTATTTTCCTCCTTTAATATAACCTGTTTCCTTTAATCTATTAATTATATAATCATAATCTTCTGACCCAACAATTCGTTGATATGTACTTTTTTCTTCTCCATCAACAATAAACGCAGTCGTTGGGGTTCCTTCGTATCTAACTTTAGATTTCAATTTATTTATTTCTTCTTGATTAAAGTTCTTTATATCTACATAGTAAAAAGTTACTTCATGGTTTTTGATTACTCTTCCTAGAGTTCTACTATATTCAAAACAATGAGAACAATCACTTGAACCAATGTATAAAATAAATGATTCTTTATTTTCTATCTTAGTCATATATTCTTTAAAGGTTATTTCCTTGACTTCCCCTTTAGTTATTCCCATTAAGACAAGTAATATAATAAACATTATTACTAGTGTAGAAATAATTATTAATGCTTTTTTCATTCGCTATCACTCCACGCTACATTAATTATATACTAAACACTTTTAAAAAAAAAGAGTTTTAAAAACTTTTCTCTTTTTTGTAAATAATTAATTGGTCTGGAAGTAAATAGATTGTATCATTTTGTCTTAATATATTGTTTATATCTGTACCAAGTCCAGCAACTGCATCATTTAATGTAGATCCTTCTTCAGTAATATAAATTTCCACATTTTCATTAGGTATTAATATTTCTTGACCCGGATATATATAAGCATCCTTATCTAATCCATTTAATCTAATCAAATCTTCATAATCAACATTATAAGTTCTTGCTATTGCGTACATATTATCACCTTGTTTAACGGTATATGTGGTAAATAAATCGTTACTATTAGTTGGAACCACTATATTCATACCAGGAGAAAGAATAACATTACCATTTAATCTCATTAATTCCTCAATCGTAGTACCTAAATTTCGTGCTATTGAATCAAGTGTGTCACCAGGCATAACTTGATATATTCTATACATTTTATCACCTCAATATACTATATGTTAAAAGTTTAGTGTTGCAATAAAAAACTAGTCATTTATAGGATGTTAAAGTGCCTTCAAATATAAAAAAACAATATTAGAATGATAATTAGGTTAATTATTCACACTTTTTTTGTACTTGAGAATATCTTATTAGTGAAATAAAATGAAGGGGTGGATTATATGTGTAATAATAAAGTAGACCGTTCAGAATGCGACAGCTGCATTGCTGAAATTTTAAAAGTAATATTAATCTTACAACAAAACGCTTGTAAAGATGAAACTTGTCTAGAAACTTGTGATCGTGGATTTTTAGGCTGTAACATAGCTTCTATAAAATGTAACACAAGACCTGTAGTATTTTACCTTTGTGGATCAAATAGTACTCCATTGAGTTTACCAACAAGTAAAAGTGATAGTGCCTGCCAAGGATCTGAATGCACACAAACTTCTTGTGTATGTAGAATAGAAAAATTAGATGGATGCTGTGCTACTTGTAGAGTGCTTGCTCCTAATACAGAAACCTGTGATGAAACTAGACCTTTTGTAGCAACCAATTCTTTTTTCACAGTCGATTTAAATTGCGTTTGCTTAATTAGATGTTTACCAGACACTTTTGTAGATTGTGTCTAAAAGGAGATGACTTATCATCTCTTTTTTTATTGTAAAAAAACATTATCTATGATATATTATATTCAACATATGGAGGAATATAATGGAATTTTTAAAAGAATTTTTTCAAACACTATTAGGAAGTTTTAAAAGGACAAAGGGTTCTAGTAATACATCATATACAGAAGAAAAACCTGTTTTTTTGAACACTCAATTATTAGGAGTACCAACTTCTACTATTGAAAATCCTATTAAAATACAAAAACAAAAAAAGATGTTATTTTACGTAGCCATCGGGGTAATAGTTATATCAATAATTATAGCTTTAATTGGCTTTTCACTTGTAAGAAACGGTTATTGTGTCGACATAGAAAAAAAGGTTAAAGAACAAACCTTAAAATATGCTGAAAAAAAAGAACTTATTCCTCTTTTAGATGGTGAGCATACAATAATTAATTTAAAAGATATGTATCAAGAAGAACCATCAATAAAATTTAATGATAAAGAATGTTTTGGAACAGTAAAGATAACTAAAGTAGATGGTAATTATATCCAAACATTAGATATAACAAACTGTGATTATTGTAGTACTGAAAAACGTTATAGCAAATGGACTAAAGAAACAACAAAGTATTATAAAAACACCACAATTGTTGATGTTGTCCCTTATTATAATTATTATAGTTTAGAAAAATATGTTACATCTTGGACAAATTGGTTATCAAGTGACAAAATATCAACTAAAAAAGATAAAAAGTATGATGTCTTTTTACCACTTGATACTAATCAATTACCTCAAATAAATGACAAAGCAGAAATTATAAGCTATGAAATTGAAAATAAAAATTACTATAGTTATAGAGATAAACAATGGCTATTCTATCAAAATAATATAAACAACTATAGTGCTCTTTCTTCTACTGCCCCTGAAGGCTATCCTAATAAAGATTGGGCGACTGAAGTATTGACTCCTCCAAGTGATTGGTCACAAGATTATCCTAACGAATATCCTTATCGAACTATTACCACAAATACTGCTTATCGTTGGTATTATGAAAAAGATGGCAACAAAGTTTTTTGGAAAAATGGTGAATATACAGCAGATAGGCCTGGCGAAAAATACATGCAAGATTTTCAAGATAGTGTCCAAATATATTCATATCAAGACAGAAGGTGGCGCTGGTATTACGGAACTCAAAGCAGACTATATAACAGCAGTTACACTTCGGTTGCTTCACCATATTTTCCATATATTGACACTGAAATTACAAGATATACAAATTGGTCATTTTTTGAAGATGTTTCTCATTTAAATTCTTCTAACTCTAGTTATCGAGAACAAAAAACAGATGTTTATTCTCGATACCGTATTCATTATAATATTGTTTCTTTCTTAAATCTGAAAGAATATATATCTAGAGACGAAATTGAAAAAAAACTTAACAAATCTATTTCTGAAATACATCAAGATCCTACTGTTAGACTCGACATAGAATATAGATATATATATAGAAAAAAATAAGCAAATGCTTATTTTTTATATTCTATATCAATAATTTTATCGATTGGTATCAATTCATTATCCATAGTAATTAAACTAACATTATTTCTACCAATTATATTTTTAGTAACTTTTCCATCTTCTAAAGTAATTTCTACTTTTGCTTTATAAACATAATTTGCCGAATTAAAAATAGTATTAATTTTTTGCTCCACACTTTGGCCTATTAAACTAGGCAATCTATCATCTTTTTTATTTTTTTTGGTAGTTGTTATATTTCTATTTGAATCTTTGTTCGAATAATATACTTTCTCGTTATTATTTAAATTACTAATACTTTTATTAGCATATACACCAGGTAATTTGTTTTTCATATTTCACCTCATTATATTTTATGCTTGTGAAATACTTTTATTCATTAACCACATGATTTTGGACATATTCAAAAATCAATGTTTGACCTTCTTTTGATAAATGGATACCTGCTTGCCCGCCAGATAATTCATAGTATCCTTCTTTTAAATGTCCTTCAGAGTCCTTTAATACCTCTGCTGAATTTAAAAACGGAATATCAAGCTCACTACACATTTCCAAAATATAATAATTAAATTTATTTATCTTATCATTAGTTAATTTTCCTTTAGCATCAATGAAATCTGCTACTGGAGGTATTGCTTGAATAATTAATGTTGTTTTAGGGCTAGCTTCTTTAATTCCCCTAATTAACTTCTTATAATTAGTAATAAAATAGTTAACCTCCATAAATGAAACACTATTTGTACCTAAAGTCATAATAACTTTTGAAGGTTGATATTTTTTAAAGTTTTCAATAAATGTTTTATTAGTCTCGATATGATTGATATAAATAGTATTTGTTAAAGCAGTTTCTGGATTAATTCCTTCTTTATGCCATAACCTTTTACCTGGAATATTTTTATTTATAACATAATATAAAGCCATAGAATCTCCAGCAAAAATCATATCATCAGTATATTCACTGCCTAGATCTTCGCTTTCTTCTAATAGTACATCAGAAAATAATCCATTTAAATCAAAATCTTTAATACTCATTGTTAGAGGTGATTTAGCAGACACAATAACCTTACGTGTTACTTTTGCTTTATTACCACTACTATCAGTTACTGTATAAACTAATTCATACTCTCCTTCTTTAGAAGTATCAACTTTACCTTTTACCTCGACTTTATTAGAAATATCACCATCATAATTGTCATTAGCAGTATAACCCGGATCTTTAAAGTCATTATTTAAAACGATAGTTATTTCTTCACTTTTATTCAATACTAGCTCTGGTTTTGTAGTATCCTTTATTTCAATATCTTTGACAACCTGATATTCATTGCCATCATGCTTATAAGTAAATGTCACTTGATATTTACCTATTTTAGTATTGTAAATATTGTTGGTAACAGTAACTTTATCTGTTACATTTTCGCCTTTATAAGTAGCAATAAAATTATTTTCATAAACATCTCCTACTGCCATAACCTTATTTTTCATTTCTATCTTGAAACTACGATTTGTAAATAACGCTTTTCCTACAACTAACAATATTACTATCCCTACAATTAATATAGCAATATTTTTAATCTTTAATTTTTTCTTATTTTTCTTTATCATAGTATTCCTCCACTTATATGATATATTATAGCATATTTTTATATTTTTTTCACTATGTTTCTATAATCACTATTCCGATAATGCTCTTGATATTGTATATCCTATTATTAATAAGATTAAAGATATAAGAATATTAACAGCAGTATAGTTATATTGTAGAGTCTGAGATATTAGCATAATTACTGATACAATTGCAAAACCTAAAATAGTCCAGTATGTTTCTATTCTATATTTTGTTAAAAAATAATTAATAATTTTTACTAATAAAATTACACCTATAATTATACCTATACCAAATGGAAATAAAATCTTCATATCAACTATACTAAAAGCATCGATGACCAATTCATAGCATCCTATCATCATCAATATTGCAGTACCACTAATACCGGGTATGACCATAGTAGCAGCTTCGATTATTCCTATAATAATTAAAAATATGAATGTTGGATTATCGACATTTAGATTCCATTTTAAACCATTTAAAACTAATAAAATTATACACGGGATAGACATAATAATGATGTTTTTTAAACTTTTTTCTTCCTTTACATCATTATATACATCAGGAACACATCCTGATATTAAGCCAATAAAAAGTAACATTGTCGGAAGATAATAGTTTTTGAGGGCTATTTTGATAAAATTACTAAAAATGACAATTGAAAGTATAATTCCAATAGCTAACAATCCTAAAAAAAAGGTGTTTTTTTTAATGTTCTTAAAAAAATTATTTATAGCATATATTCCTTTATCGTATACTCCTAAAGTGATTGCTAACATCGCTCCACTTACCCCAGGAATAATTTTTCCCATTCCAATAATAAAACCTTTAAAAATTAAAATCATTTTGCCCCTCCTCTATTAAAATATATGTAACAAAAAAAAAGTAATGTTTATACATTACCTTTCTTTTTATCAATTTTGGCTATAACTTTTTGTTTACCATTCATTAAAGGAGTGATTGATTTTTCACAATTTAATGAATGAATAATTTCAGCAATTTGATGAGAACAATCCACTTCTTCAAACCACGATAATTTTTTAACTTCTTCTGGTACATAAGTTAAATTGGTAGAATATATTTTATCGAATTCACCCTTTTGATGAGCTTCTGAAAACTTTTCATATCCTTCAGTAAATAAGGAAAAAGTTGCGATCATATATATTTTAGTTGCTCCTAATTCTTTTAATTTTCTTGAAACATCTAACATTGAATCACCTGAGGCTATAATATCATCAACAACAATAACATTTTTTCCTGTTACATCATCACCAATATATTTATGTTCTTTAATAGGATTTTTTCCATTTACAATTTTAGTTAAATCCCTACTCTTATAAAACATTCCTAAATTTGCTTTAAAAATATTGGCATAAAATTTAGCTCTATCAATTGCACCAGTATCAGGGCTTACTATAACTAAATTTCTTAAATCTATTTCTTCTTTTTCTACAAATTCACTAATTATAGTATTAGTAGGAAAAATATTTTCAAATGCTTTTAGAGGAACAGCATTTTGAATTCCAACATCATGAACATCAAAAGTCAAAATACTTTTAACTCCTAAACCCACTAATTCTTGAAGACCATTAGCGCAATCTAATGATTCACGTCCTTTTCTACGATGCTGTCTTGATTCATAAAGTAAAGGCATAACAACATTAATATTTGAAGTATGACCTCTCATTGCGTATATAACTCTTTTAATATCTTGAAAATGTTCATCAGGCCCCATATGGTTTTCGTATCCAAACATTCGATATGTACAACTATGATTTCCAATATCAGACAAAATAAAAACGTCCTTCTCTCTAATCGACTCTAGAATTTCTACTTTTCCTTCACCATTATTAAAGCGCGTTTCTTTGATTGGTATAATATAATTTGCTTCTTCGCCTCTTATTTCAGCGATGTTTTCATTTACCCTTTCTCCTAATTCTCGACAATTGTTTAAAACGATTAACTTTAGATTATCCACAACATATACCTCCAAAATCCCTTAGTAATAATATTTTACCATATTGTGGTATCAATAAAAAGACTTTTCATAGTTTTTATGTTAAAATGTTAGTGTGAAAAGAGGTAAGAAAAATGAATTATGATGTTGGTATAATAGGTTGTGGTCCTGCAGGTATTTTTAGTGCCTTAGAATTATTGAAAATTAACCCAAATATTAAAATTATTATGTTTGATAAAGGTAAAGGTATTAAAGTTAGAAACTGTCCTAAAAAGAAAACAGTACAATGTGTATCGTGTAAACCTTGTAACATATCTTGCGGTTTTGGTGGTGCTGGAGCTTTTTCTGATGGTAAATTATCATTATCAAAAGAAGTTGGTGGATGGTTAGAAGACTATCTTGGCTCTTCTAAAATAAATGAAATGATTAAATATGTAGATGATATCTATTTAGAATATGGTGGTAATAGCGAAATTGCCTATAATCAAGAATTTGCTGACAAAGTAGAATATGAGTGTAGTAAATATGGATTAAAGTTTGTTAAATGTCCAATTAGACACTTAGGTACTGAAAAAAGTGCTATTATAATGGAAAAAATGTATGATTTTATAGTTAGTCATAAAAATGTTGACGTTTTAGTAAATACTGATGTTTTAGATATCAATATTGGTGACAACTTTAAAAAAGTTATCACTAAAGATAAAGAATACACATGTGATAATATAATTTTCGCAGTCGGTAGAAGTGGCTCAGGTTGGTTATTTGATAAGTGTAGGGAAAACAATATTAAAACTAAAAATAATCAAGTAGATATAGGAGTTAGAGTAGAACTTCCTAGATCAATTACTGATTACTTTACTAATGAATTATATGAATTTAAAATATATAATACATCTAAGACAACAGAAAATATTGTAAGAACCTTTTGTATGAATCCAGGAGGATTTGTATCACAGGAAAACTATGATGATAACTTAGCTTGTGTAAATGGACATAGCTTTCATGAATTAAAAAGTAACCTTACTAATTTTGCATTATTAGTTTCGGCACATTTTACTGAACCATTTAATGAACCTATTGAATACGGTAAATATATTGCTAGATTAGGTAATATGCTTACTGGTGGTAAAATTATGGTTCAAAGGTTATATGATTTAAAAGAAGGGCAAAGATCAACAGTCGAAAGAATGAAAAAGTTAACTTTTAAACCAACCTTAGAAGATGCTGTGCCAGGTGATTTATCCTATGTATTACCTGCCAGAATTTTAAATGCCTTATTAGAAACATTTGAAGAATTAGATAAAATTTGTCCTGGTATATCAGGTAAAGAAACAATTCTTTATGGTGTTGAAGTTAAATTCTATTCTTCTAAGATAACAGTTGATAATAATTTAGAAACCGATGCCAAAGGTGTCTATGCCATCGGGGATGGGGCTGGGATTACAAGAGGATTAATGCAGGCTTCAATAAGCGGTGTTGTAGCGGCTCGAAATATACTAAATAAAAAAAGACCTTCATAGGTCTTTTTAAATTGATGATAATAATAACACAAATAAAAATAGTGTAATTATTAAAATAAGCCATATATATAACCATTGCTTAGCAGTATCACCTTTTTTATTAGCTTCAACTGATTTTTTAATAAGTAGATACACAATTGATGGTATTCCAATTAACAATAATATAAATAACGGACTTATAAATGCCATACTACACCTCACTTTTAATTTATAATAATATTTTACTACAAAATTTTATTTTTAACAACGTTATACTCCACCGACTTGATCTTTATATCTTAAAATTGTTTTTCTTAAGAAATCAACAGGTATTACAGTAGATGCTAATAAAATCATAATAAATAATTCTTTTATGGTTAAACCTGATGTTCTAAATAGAGTTCCTCCATGATATATTAAAAATAATTGAACAACAATAATAAGCGATAAGACTATAATAAAAATTTTGTTTTTTAAAAGATTTGCTAAAATATTAAGGCGATTTGTTCTAGCATTAAAACTATTAAATATTCCAATAAAAATAAACAATCCAAAGAAAGCTGTCATTATATAAATATCATCAAGTCTAAAAAAAGAGTGAAGTAAAGAAGATTTCAAAAATATGATGCATAATAAAGAAGAATAAATTCCAGTAAATAATATTTCTCCCATCATATAGTCATTTATAATCGACTCATCTTTCTTCTTAGGGTATTCTTTCATATATTCCTTTAACGGTGGTTCAAATGAGAAAGCTAATCCTGCTAAAGTATCCATAACCATATTTATCCACAGCATTTGGATAACAGTAACTGGCGTATCCACTCCGATAAATGGTCCTATAATCGATAAACTTACAGCACACAAATTAACTGTTAATTGAAATATTATAAATTTTCTAATACTTTTAAAAATTGTTCTTCCAAATAATATTGATGAAACAATTGACATAAAACTATCATCAAGTATAACGATATCACTTGCTTCTTTAGCTACTTCTGTGCCACTTCCCATGCCAAACCCAACATCAGCTTTTTTTATAGCTGGAGCATCATTTACTCCATCTCCTGTCATACCAACAACCAAATCTATAGATTGACAAATTCTAACTAATCTATTTTTATCAGTAGGTAATGCCCTTGCTACAATTTTAATTTTAGGTAACTTTTCACATATATCTTCATCAGTCATTTGATCTAATTCATCACTAGTTAAAACAATATCATCATCACTTTCAATTAATCCTACTTCTTTAGCAATGTTATAAGCCGTTTCTTTATTATCACCTGTTATCATGACAATTTGAATATGAGCATCCTTGACCATTTGTACTGCACTTACTGCATCTTCTCTAAGTTCATCCTTTATTAATACCATTCCTACTAAGGTAACATTCTTTTTATTAGTATAAGTTCCCATTACGAGAACCCTTATTCCTTGTTTAGTTTTTTCACTTATGAAATTATTTATTTCCCTTTTACTAAATAATGTTCTTACTTTACTATTCTCATCATAATAACTTGTACAAAAAGGTAATATTTTTTCAGGAGCTCCTTTAATATAATTAACATCATCAATAGTAGTAATAGAATATTTGTTTTTACTATTAAAAGGAACAGTTTTAGTTTTCTTTATTGATAAACTAGTCTTAGCAAACATTAATAACGATCGATCTGTAATGTTTCCCCCAATAGCTTTCCCCTCTTCTAGACTACTTGCATTATTACCTACTAACGATAATTTAGCGACCTCATAGAAATTCGTTTTTTTTATTTCATCTATATTCTTATAATGTTTTAAAGAACCACTAATAAATTCGACAACTTCAAGTTTTCCTTTAGTTAAAGTTCCAGTTTTATCTGTAAATAAAATATTTAAACTACCTGCTGTTTCAATTCCTACTAATTTACGAACCAAAATATTTTTTTTAAGCATTTTTTTCATATTCGAAGATAACACTAATGTAATCATCATTGGTAAACCTTCCGGAACGGCTACAACAATAATAGTTACACTTAAAGTAAGGGCATATAAAATATGACCTATAATTTCACTAGGATTAGTAATTGTTTCAACTATTTTACTAATAACAAAGCCGTTATCTATGACAATTACTGAAAAAAGATAAGAAAAACTAACTAAAAAAGCTCCAACATATCCGCATTTACTTATTAACTGAGCTAATTTTCTTAATCTTATTTTAAGTGGACTATCAGCTTGTTTTTCTTGTATTTCTTCAGCAAGTTTACCATAAAAAGTGTCACTTCCTACATGATTGACCTTCATTAAAGCATAATTACTATAGACAACTGTACCTCTAAAAACAGTGTCATTCTTTTCTTTATATATTTCTTTAGTTTCTCCATTTAAGGATGATTCATCAACACTAATATTTCCTTCAACAATAATACCATCAGCCGGGATTTTATCACCAGATTCTAATATTACAATATCGTTTACTACTACCTCATCTATTTTAATTTCAATAATTTTATTATTTCTTTTAACCCTACATTTTACTTTAGAAGATTCTTCCTGTAATTTATCAAATGCCTTCTCGCTACCATATTCAGAAATACTAGAGATAAATGACGCTAAAAAAATAGCAATTACAATTCCTATTGTTTCATACCAATCAAAATCTTTTAATAAAAATACTGTTTTTATTCCTAAGGCAATTAATAAGATACGAATTATAGGATCACCTAATGATTCAATTAGTAATCCTAAAAAAGTATTTCTTTTTTTGCTTTTTATTTCGTTAGAACCATATTTTTTTCTACTTTCAACTACTTCTTTATCATTTAATCCGTTCATATTCCCTCCTAAAAAATATATATTAGGATTAAATAAAATTAGAATTATAAGCATTCGACAAAAAAAGGTATTATCTCATACCTTTTTCGTCTCCATATAAACTATTTTCCATATATTCTGTGAATTCAACATCTGCTCGTTTTATAATGCTCTCGTACCCCATTTTACCTAAATGAAGTCTTATATCATCAAGGACATTTGCACCACCACTAAAGTTTTTTTCGTAATGAAATTGAAAGTAATCGATTGCTTCCTTAGGTGGGTTTTGATCTGAAAAAATATCAAAATATACATCTATATCTTTAGAATCAGTTACATATTTAGTTAGTGTCTCCACAATACCATCTCCATTATAATTATATCACGTATAATGCTGATTAGTAAATGAGGTAAGTTGATACACGGAACTTAAACACTTTTAAATAGTAAATTCTCATAAATCGTTGAAAAACGGTTATTTTTTTGTCAAATATCTCACTTTACTATTGCGTACATCTGCCGTAAAGTGTATAATGTTATTATAGAGAGGTAATTGATATGAGAGTAAAAACTACTGAAACAAAAAACACTATCCAATATACTATTATTAAAGATATAAATAAAAATGG
>Ga0265294_10005711_pt1 | contig 15145 bp, 10 predicted proteins | sample MunlanPumphouse3_FD_192504 | JGI IMG/M metagenome (GOLD analysis project Ga0265294, IMG submission 192504) | Groundwater microbial communities from a municipal landfill in Southern Ontario, Canada - Pumphouse #3 | ecosystem: Environmental > Aquatic > Deep subsurface > Groundwater | place... | reverse complement strand
TGAAGAATTCAATGTTAAGAGTGTTTTAAAAAATGAAAATTTGCTTGTTTTAGATAAAGCAGAACTTAAAAAACGAATGTTAGGCGATGATGCTCTGGTTAAACAGGTTTTAGAAACCTTTAAGCAGAGTTTGCCCGACTTTTTAAAAGAGTTCAATATTGCGGTATTGGAAGAAAATCTTGAGAAAATAGCTAAAACAGCCCACACCATAAAAGGTGCTTCTGCCAATGTGTCTGCTTCAGCGATAAACCAAACAGCTAAGGAAATTGAACAAGCAGCAAAAATACAAAATCTAAAGCTTGTTATTTCTCTGCTTCGCACTTTAGAAAAAGATGTTTCCAATTTTATAGATATATTTTCGGGACTATGATACAATCTCCGCGACCTGATTACCTTGCGGAGACAGAAAAATGAACAAAAAACCCGATTCCCTGAGATTTATGGATGTTTTTAACATGCTGTTTGGCTCGATTTTGCTTGCATACGGCCTTGTAGCATTTAATACTCCAAACGACATAGTCCCTGCCGGTCTCACGGGTATCGCCACAATTCTTTATGCTGTCGCTAAAGTTCCTATCGGTATCACTCTTTTACTCGGAAACCTGTTTCTGATATTTTTGCAGGCCAGAATTATTGGCTCAAAGTCGGCCGGAAAAACTCTTTTCATTACTATTGTTAGTTCGATAGCAATTGACTTTTTAATGAAGTATTCAGAATCTCTCAAAATCGTTACAAAAGATCCTTTGTTAGCATGCTTGTTCGGCAGCTTAATTTGCGGAACCGGCATTGCAATGACTTTCAAAGCCGGCGGAAACACCGGCGGCATGGATATTGTAAGCCAAATAATGCAGTTTAAGTTCAGAATTCCTATCGGTGACACTTTGCTTTTCGGCAATGTGTTGGTGACTGTTTTGGCCGGTTATAATTTCGGTATCGAAAAAGCTCTTTATAGTATGATCTATGCTTTTTTATCAAGTAGGGTGATTGATGCTGTGCTTGACGGTGTTTCTATTTTCAGAACAGTATTTATTATAACAAAAGAACCCGATGTTATAGGCTGGGGTATCATTGAAGACCTTCGCAGAGGAGTAACCTCTCTAGAAGGTACCGGGATTTATTCAGGTAAGCCGGTGAATATGCTTATGACTGCCATTAAGCGCGGTGAACTGAATATTCTGAGGCAAATTGTATACAGATATGATCCCAAGGCTTTTATAGTTGTCGGAGATGCAAGACAAGTCCTCGGGCAGGGGTTTTCAAAGCTTGAAGATGAAGTGCGTTTTGATGCTGTTGAAGTAGAACAAAAGAAAATTGAAAGCTTGGAAGGTTCAAATAGCGAATAATATGGCATTGATTTCATTGAACAAAGTTTCGATTTCTTTCACAGGCACCTCTATTCTTGATTCTGTAGATTTGCATTTGGAAAAAGGGGAAAGGGTTGCATTACTTGGGCGCAACGGAGCCGGTAAAACGACACTTTTAAAAACAATAGCCTCAATAATTACTCCTGATTCCGGAGCGGTGCAAACAGCGGTAGGCTCACATATATCGTATTTTTCTCAGGATATACCGGAATACGAAAATGAAACTGTTTTTGAAATAGTATCTAAAGAGCTTGAACTCAAGCTGGCGAAGACGAGTGCGAAAACTAATGAAGACGGAACTTGGAGCCAAATTGACGAGGTTTATAAAGTTATTTCTAATGTTTCTTTATCTCCCGAACAAAAATATTCTGATTTGTCGGGGGGCCAAAAAAGAAGAGCTTTATTGGCGGCCGCTCTTGTTAGCAAGCCTGATGCAATTCTGCTTGACGAGCCCACAAACCATTTGGATATTGAGAGCATAAACTGGCTTGAAGACTATTTGCAAAGGCTTAATATAACAATAGTTTTTGTTACTCACGACAGAATGTTGCTCAGAAAACTTGCAAAGAGAATTGTTGAGCTCGACAGAGGCAAACTGTATGACTGGGAATGCGACTATGACACGTTTTTGCGTAGAAAAAATGAGCTTCTTGATGCAGAAAGCAAAGAATGGGAAAGATTCGATAAAAAGCTTGCGTTGGAAGAGGTTTGGATAAGAAAGGGCATACAGGCTCGACGGACAAGAAACGAGGGTAGGGTGCGTGCCCTCAAAAAGATGCGCGAAGAAAGAAAACTGCGCCGAGAAAAAATAGGCAAAGTCAATATGAAAATAATTGAAGCCAAAAGGTCGGGGCGAGACGTAATAGAAGCTTGCGATATTGCTTTTGCCTACGATAAAACACCGATAATAGAAAATTTAAACGTTAAAATTACGAGAGAAGACAAAATCGGTATAGTCGGGCCGAATGGTTGCGGCAAGACAACATTGGTGAAGTTGCTGTTAGGGCATTTGAAACCGATGAAGGGGGAAATCAAATATGGAACAAATCTCGAAATAGTTTATTTTGACCAGTTGAGAAACAAATTAGACCTCGAAAAAACAGTTTGGGAAAACGTTTGCCCCCATGGTGACATGCTCCAAATTAACGATAAGCAGATTCATATTATTACGTATTTAGAGAACTTTTTATTCTCGTCTGAAAGAGCAAAAACAAAGCTGTCGGTGCTTTCGGGCGGCGAAAGAAATCGGGTGCTGCTTGCTAAAGTTTTTTCGCGACCGGCTAATATTTTGGTTCTAGATGAGCCCACTAATGATCTTGATATAGAAACCTTAGAATTGCTAGAAGAACTGATTGCAGATTTTGCGGGAACAGTTTTGCTGATATCTCATGATCGAACGTTTTTAAATAATGTTGTTTCAAGCACTTTGGCATTTGTTAAAAATGGCGAAATCAAAGAAATTGTCGGCGGTTACGACGAATGGTTAAATGAAAAACAATTAGCTGTTCAACTTGAAACAGCAGAGAAACAAGCGCGGTTTATCTCTGAAAAAGAAGCTAAGGCAAAAACATGTAAAGCGAAGCTTTCGTTTAACGAAAAGAGAGAACTGGAATTTTTGCCTGACAAAATTGAAAAAATTGGAAAAGAAATAAGCGAAATACAGACAAAATTGGCTGACCCGATGTTTTATAAATCGGGTCTTAATCCAAATGATTTAAAAGAAAAAATTGAAAACTTAGAAACAGAAATGCTCGAAGCTTTTGAACGAGAAGAAGAACTAAAAAATAAAGCAGCGAATTAAGCTTTTTAATTCTATAGATATTGCCGATAAAACGCTTATATTTTTAAATGAAAAGAGCTTTTAAATGGCATTCGAAATTAAAGATAAGCTTGTTATTGCGGTTGCTTCGAGCGCATTGTTTGATTTGACAGATTCGGACAGAGTTTTTAGAGAAAAAGGCTCAGAAGCATACAGAAAATATACTCGGCAAAAACAAAATATACCGCTTAAGCCCGGTGTTGCTTTTCCTTTTGTCAGAAGGTTGCTGTCAATAAATAAACGTTTTGACCCCGCACAGCCAATAGAAGTTGTATTGCTTTCAAAAAATGACCCCGAAACAGGAATGAGAGTCTTTTATTCGATTAATCATTACGGGTTGAATATTATCAGAGCAGGTTTTTTGAGTGGAAAGTCTCCCATTAAATATATTCCTGCATTTAATGCGACCTTATTTTTGTCCGGAAGCAACGAAGATGTTAAAGAGGCTTTGAATGCAGGATTCCCTGCCGGAACTGTTTTGGGTGACGGCTCCGAAGATACCGATACTGACGATGAACTCAGAATTGCTTTTGACTTTGACGGGGTAATAGTAGACGATAAAGCCGAAAGAATTTATCAAGAACATAATTTAGACGTATTCCATGAAAGCGAAACTAAAAACGCGCTGGAACCAATGGATCCGGGGCCTTTATTTAAACTTTTTAAACAGCTTTCAAAGTTTCAGAAATTTGACAGAATTCAAGAAATTAAAGTGCCGGGTTATAAAAGATTTTTGAGAATTTCAATTGTAACTGCAAGAAGTGCTCCGGCACACGAACGAGCGATAAACACTCTGAGAAAATGGAGAATCCTTGTTGATGAAGCTTTCTTTTTAGGCGGGATAGAAAAAGGCCGAATTTTAGAGGTCATGCGACCGCATATTTTCTTTGATGATCAAATGACTCACTTAAAATCATCGTTAGGCAAGCATATTCCTTCGGTTCATATTCCATTCGGAATTGTTAACGATAAAAGATGAAATATAATTTGGTTCTTAAATCACTTGTGACAAACGCAGATTCCAAATCATTGTTAATAGATTATTTGGATAAAAAATACACCTATAAAAACCGAGAGTATTGGCAAAATAAAATTGAAACCGGTGAAATTCTTGTAAACAATTGTAAGGCTTTTTCGGAATATTTGTTGATGCCAGGCGATGCGGTGGTTTATACCATTTTAGACTATTACGAAGAAGATTTAGATTGCAGTTACAAAATCGAATTCGAGAATCATAATATTATTGTGGTCAGTAAACCGGCAAATTTACCCGTTCAGGCAACAAGAAGAATATATAAACAAACGTTGACGCAGTTGCTTAAAGCCGATTTAAATCTGCCTGATATTTATCCGATTCATAGGCTTGACCGTGAAACCGGGGGATTAATAGTTTACTTGAAGAATAAATTTCTGACGAGCCCTTACAAAAAAGAGCCCATAAAAATTTTGAAGGAAAAATATTATTTGGCTGTGGTGAGGGGAATATTTGAAAAGGAAGAGGAAATAATCGCCATACCTCTTAAAGAGGCGGCAGACGGTATTGTTAATTATAAAATGGTTTATGATGAAAAAGGTAAAAATGCCGAAACTCATTTTTATAAATTAGGAGATGACGGAAAAAGCAGTTTGTTGCTAGCAAGGTTGATGACAGGAAGAAAACACCAGATAAGAGCCCACGCAGCGTGTTTAGGTTTTCCGATTTTGGGTGACAAGCTATATTCGTTTGAATCTAAATATTTTTTAAAACGATGTGACGATAATTTGAGGGAAGGTGATTTAAAAGTTTTAGGCGCCAATAACCATATGTTGCACGCTTATTGCTTGATTTTAGACTTAGAAAAAAAGTCAGAGGTAAAACTTTTCTCGGATTATTTTTCTGCTGAGATGAGAGAAGTATTAGACAAAATGGATAGTTGGGAAACAAAAGCAAAAAATATTATCAAACTTAATGAAAAGCTTGGGATAAAAAAATGAAATCTGTATATATTATAGCCGACATTGAAGGTTCGTTAGGTTGTTCTTCCAAAAGCGATTCGCAGCTTTTTACCACTAGAAGATACGAGGTTTGCAAGAATTTAACCGAAGACATTAATGCTGTATGTGAAAGTCTTTTTGAAAACGGTGTCGAGAGAATACGCGTTAAAGATTTTCACAGAACCGGTTACAATATATTGGAGAGATATTTTAATAAAAGGGCGGAGTTAGATCAGGGGTTTGCGGTAGGGCCTATTCCGGGTGTTGGTGAGGCAGCGGGGTTTGATGTGCTTATGATGATCGGACTGCACGCAGCGTCGGGGACTTCGGGGTTTTTGCCTCATACTTTAACTTCTCAGCTTGCAACTATAAGGGTAAACGGTAGAATTTTGACTGAAGCGGAGCTGTTTGCGAGTTCATTGTATGAAGAGAATATAACCCCGATTTTTTTTAGCGGTTGTTCTGCGGCGTGTGAGCAGGTTAAAAGTGCTATAGCTGACATTGATACTTTCGCGATTGATAAACCGTTGGTAAAAAGCTTGGCAGAAATGCGCAAGGAATTGGCAATGGCGGCTGCAAAGGCTTTGAAAAATGACAAGGCAAGTCCGTTCTGTATGAAGGGGCCGTTTGAAGTAACGCTAAGCATGCGTGAGGGCGAAAAGGCGGCAAAAAAGATAAAAGATGCGTGGGGATTTTCCCAAAATAAAAATGAAATTGCTTTTGAAGCTCAAACATTTAATGAGCTTTATTGGACAATGCTTAAAATTGCATATATGAGCCCGTTTATAGAAAAACATATCAGATTTTTTATGGGGCTATTTAAGTTGCTTGGCAGAGCTGAAATTTTTGCGCGAACAGTTTTAAAAAAGTGAGAAAATAAGCTTTATATTTAACTGAAATTATGATAGTTTGCCGGATACGTCCGAATAAAATGATTGGCAAGGGAAGAGCATGGCAACAGAAAAAAGTCATAATTGGAAGTTTTTTAAATCGGGGAATTTGGTTCAAGTTTGCTTAGAGTCGGGCAAAGATCTGATAAATCTTGATAAATTAGATCCCAAACTTTGGTCGGCAATGATGTGCCCGTTGACAAATATGGAATTTGATGCCAAAACACTGGAATATCTTGACACAGATGGTGATAAAAGAATAAAAATTCCGGAAATAATCGTAGCAGTAAAATGGGCTTGCTCAATATTAAAAGATCCAAATTCGCTATTGAAGCCACAAGAGAACCTTCCTTTAAGTGAAATCGATGATTCGGTAGCCGAAGGAAAACAATTGTTAGAATCGGCAAAACAGATTCTGAAAAACTTGGGAAAAGGCGAAGAGACGTCGATCAGCATGGCTGATTTGGCAGACACCAAAAAAATATTCGCGGCAACTGCTTTTAACGGAGACGGTGTTATTACTGCGGAGTCATGGTTAGAAGAAGCGGTCGGAAAATATATATTTGATGCTACCTCTTGCGTTGGCACTGTTCAAGACAGAAGCGGTAAGCCCGGTATCAATCTTGAACTGTTAGATAACTTTTTGGCAGAATGCAAGAATTACTTCGAATGGTATCAGTCTTCAAAGTCCGATGATATAATGTTTGCCGGTGACGCGTCATCGTCTCTTTATGGCTTTTATTCTGAAGTGAAAGTAAAAATCGAAGACTATTTTACGAGATGTAAATTGGTGTCTTTTGATAAAAGATATGAGCAGGTCGGGCAAATTCTAGAGGCTGAATATGTAGCCATTCTAAAGAAAAGTTTGTCGGGCAATGCAACTGAGCTAAAAGACATGCCTTTGGCTTTGGCAAGCGACAAGGCTGTTTTACCGATGTATGAGCACACTAACCCTGCTTGGGCAGGGGCGCTTGTTAAATTCGCAGAAAATGTTTCAGCTCAAATAGTTGGAGAAGGCAAGACATTAAGCGAAAGTCAGTGGAATACAATTAAAGCTAAAATAGCGCCTTACGAAGCCTGGGTAAATTCGAAAAAAGGTGCGAGTGTAGAAAAATTGGGGATTGCAAGGGTTGAAGAAATTTTAAAATGTGGTTTGGATAAAGAAGTAAAATCTCTGATTGAACGCGATAAATCCCTAGAGCCTCAGTTTAAGGTTATTTCTACTGTTGACAAGTTGGTTAGGTATTACAAATATCTTTATTTGCTCTTAAATAACTTTGTAGCTTTCTCTGACTTTTATTGTCCCGAAAAAAAGGCCATCTTCCAAGCCGGAACTCTTTATATGGACGGAAGAAGCTGTGAATTGTGCGTTAAAGTAGACGATATTGCCGGGCACAGTTCTATGGCGGCATCTTCAAATATATTTTTGGCATATTGCAAATGTATTAAAAAGGGAACAAATGAAACCATAAATATCGTAGCAGGTTTTACCGACGGCGAATCAGAGGATCTTATCGTTGGGCGCAACGGCATTTTTGTTGATCGAGCGGGCACATACTGGGATGCAGTAATCAACAAGGTTATTGATCATCCGATTAGTATAAGACAAGCATTTTGGTCACCGTACAGACGATTAGGTAAAATGATTAATGAGCAAATCGAAAAATTTGCGTCTTCTAAAGACAAAGATATAACCGCTTCAATTTCTGCGTCTGTCGACAACGCTTCTAAAACGGCTCAGACTGCCGGAACTGCGGCAACAGCGCAGCCAGTCAGCGCTTTCGATGTTGGTAAATTTGCAGGTATATTTGCTGCTATAGGTTTAGCTTTGGCGGCCTTAGGCTCAGCGGTGGCATCAATTGTATCGGCATTTTTAAGCTTACTTTGGTGGCAAATGCCTTTGGCTGTCTTAGGGGTTTTGCTTGTGATTTCCGGCCCCTCTATGCTTTTAACCGCTATGCGACTAAGAAAAAGAAGTTTGGGCGGTATTTTAAATGCAAACGGTTGGGCAATTAACACAAAGGCCGGCATAAGCATAACAATGGGGAAAAGCATGACCAGTATTGCAACCCTGCCAAAAAACAGCGAAACAACTTATTCACATCCTTACGGCGAGAGCAAAATAATATGGAAAACACTTTTGGTTATTCTCGTGATAGCGATTGCTTGGATGTTATTTTTCTGCAAAAGCACTTCTTGTCCAATTTCTTCATATATTAAGACTAATATTTGCGGAGAAGCTGCGGTTAAATAAATAGGCATATTATCAACGGAAATATCAAGATGAAAAACTTAGGTAAAATTATCTTTTTTGTAATAATCTTGGTGTTTCCGTTATTTATTTTTAGTTCATCACTTTTGCAAGCTGCCCGGAAAACCTCAGATTCGAGTGATACAATTAAATTAACATTCTGGAACTTCTGGGATCCTAAATTTATTTTGCCCGTCATAGAAAGATTTGAAAAGGAAAACCCCGGAGTTAAAATAATTAATGAACAGGTTTCTTGGAGCAACGGCCTGGATAAAATTGTTATTTCTATGGCTAATAATATGGCACCGGATATTTGCGAGATGGGTTCTACATGGATGGGCAAATTCATGTCAGAGGGTGCTTTGTTAGATATTACAGATAAGGTTTCTGATTTAAAGGATGAATATCTGATGTGGGCGCCTGCGCAAATGAATGGCAGATACTACGGAATGCCTTGGCTGGCAGGCACTCGCGTTATGTTTTATAATCGCGAGTTATTCGCTCAAGCCGGCCTTGATCCCGATAAGCCGCCATTAACCTGGAAAGACTTCTTGGATGCCGCACGGTTAATACATAACCCTAAAAAAGGCATTTATGGTTTTGGTATGAATGCGGGTGAAGGGCACATTCTTTATAAAAAGTTTATGCCTTTTGTATGGGGCAACGGAGGAAAAATATTAGATGAAAACGATAATTTTGTTTTTGACAGTCAAGAAACCAGAGAAGCGTTAGACTTTTATTTAAAGCTAAAAGAATACAGTTATTGCGAAAAGCAAGACCTGCTTGATGAGGCTTTTAAAAGAGGAAAATTAGGCCTTGCGATTTCCGGCTCTTGGAATTTTGCACGGTATCCAAAGGATGCTCCAAATCTTGATTTCGGTGTCTCTTTGATGCCCAAGCCCGCAGAAGATAAAGGCTTTTCAACCTCGTTTTTGGGCGGTGAAATTTTAGTTCTTTTTAAAACATGCAAAAATCCTGATGTTGCCGCAAAATTTATACGCTATATTGTTAAAATGGAAAACACTATGCCCATAACCAAAGAAGCCTGGGTAAGTTTTCCGGCGCATCTAGATGCTTATAAAGACAGTGTTTTTACACAAGATAAAAGATTGTCGGTTTTTACAGAACAAATGAAAACGGCTATTCATCCGCCTATTCACAATTTATGGATAGATTTGGAGAAAATAATCAATACAGCCGTCGAAAAAGCAATGTATAACGAGCCTATAGACAGTGTTTTTAAAGAGGCTAACGAGGAATTTGAAAAAATCTCAGGCAAAAAAAATGAGTCTAAGCAATCGTCTTCTTTTTTAATAGTAATTCTTTCTGCCCTTGGTGTGGGAATAATTATAAATGCCATTCTGCTTGCATTTATATTATATGAAGTCAAAAAAAATAAGTCAGGCCCTATTGGCCCCATTGAACGTGCTCAACGTTATATTTTGTTTCTTGCTCCCTGGTTTATTACTTTTTTTATTTTTTGGCTTTATCCTCTTTTATTTTCTGTTGTATTAAGTTTTTGTGAATACGATGTTTTTCATCCTGCCGTATTCAGTTTCTCTGGCTTTAAAAATTACATGGCCTTGGTTGAGGACGAAGTATTTATACAGTCATTTTTTAATACTTTAATTTTTGTTGTCGGCACTACTCCGGTAACGACTGCTCTGGGACTTGCACTTGCATTGATGATCAATTCCTTAAAAAGTAAAAGCGATATTTTTAGGTCTGTATTTTTTTTGCCGTCAATTATTTCAATAGTTGTTACGGCTACAATATTCAAATCTTTTTATTCACCTGTCGGTCTATTGAACAGATTTTTGGCTCTTTTCGGTATACAAGGCTACGGTTGGTTGGTAGACAAGAGCTTTGCTCTTCCTGCAATTATGATAATGGATATTTGGGCTTATGCCGGTTATTACATGGTTTTGTACCTTGCTGCGCTCACGGCGGTTCCAAAAAGTCTTTATGATGCAGCAGAAATTGACGGCGCAAATGAATGGGAACAATTTAGGTACATTACGCTTCCGCAAATAAAATATATGACAGTTTTCGTAATGACCATAAACACAATCAGAAGTTGGCAGGTTTTTCCTGAAGTTTTTACTTTAACTTCGGGCGGCCCCGTAGGAAGCACAAATACTCTGGTTCACCATCTTTACGAGCTCGCGTTCAGATACCATAAAATGGGCTATGCGTCGGCAATTTCATTAGTTTTGCTGTTATTGGTTTTTCTGTTTTCGTTTATACAAATGAAAATATTGTCAGGGAAAAAGCGGTAATTAAATGAAAAAAAATAATATAAAACAAACCGGTTTACTATTGTTACTGACTGTTTTGTCTGTCGGTTATATTGTTCCTTGGCTTTATATGTTGTTTAGATCGTTTCTTCGTCATGAACCCGGAATGGGTGACGGATCGGGTTTGTTTACCTTAGATTCTTATCGAGTTATTTTGGGCAATGCCGGCTTTTTAAATTATATTACTAACAGCATTATAGTTTTGGTGTGCGTTGTCAGCGCTAATGTCATTTTCTCTCTAATGGTCGGCTATGCTTTTGCGCGATATAGGTTTCCTTTTAAAAAGATTTTGTTTGCTCTTGTCTTATGCACTCTTATGGCACCAAAGCAAACTCTTATGGTGCCTTTGCTCGATTTAATTGTAAAAATCGGGTTACATGATTCTTTTTGGGCAATAATACTTCCGTTTTGCGTAGATGGGTTTAATGTTTTTTTAATGAAACAGTATATTGGCGCTTTGCCTCGCGAGCTCGAAGATGCTGCTCGTGCAGACGGTGCCGGTGAAATCGGTGTTCTGCGACATGTGGTTGTTCCTCTTTGCAAACCGGCTTTTGCGGTGGTGATTATCAATACTGCCATATTAAACTGGAACTCGTTTTTGTTTCCGTTAATTTTTATCGATACTTCAGCAAAAAGAACTTTGCCTGTCGCTTTATCTATGTTGGCGCAAGGTCCTTATGGTACCGATTGGGGCGTTTTGATGGCTGGCGCGTCTGTCAGTTCATTGCCCATGATACTGATATTTTGGTTTTTTCAAAAAGAAATAATCGCGGGGATTACCGGCGGCGCACTAAAAGAGTAAAATAGGTCAGTTGTTTTTACTTAATAAGGTTTGTGCAAATGAAAGGCCTTCTGAATCAGTTTTCCCAAGCATTCTGGCTATTTCTTCAATCCTTTCTTGCCCTTCAACCTTGGTGATGTTTATGCGCGTTTGGTTATCTGTTATGGTTTTGCTTACCATAAAGTGATAGCTTCCTTCTTTGGCAATTTGGTGCAAGTGCGTAACCAGCAAAACTTGCTTTTCTTTGCCCAGTTTGTTAAGGCTTTCGGCCACAGCTTCCGCTGTTTTGCCGCCAATGCCCGTATCAATTTCGTCGAAGATAAGTGTCGGAAGTGCGTCACAAGTCGCTAACACCTTTTTTATTGCAAGGGCAACCCTTGACAGTTCGCCCCCCGATGCAATTTTTCTTAACGGGCCGCCCGGAGCGCCGGGGTTTAGGGAAACATAAAATTCGATGTTTTCAGCACCATCTGAAGTGGGCTCGGTTTTTTCGGTCTTAGCTTCAAATACCGAAGAGTTAAAGCCAAGTGAGGCCATTTCTGCCGAAACTTTTTCGTTTAAACTCTTTGCGAGCATTTCGCGCTCGTCCGAAATTTCTGAAAGCAAAGATTTATATGTTTTGTCAATTTCTGTGAGAGCCTTTTTAAGTTTCTCTTTTGTTTGATCGGGCTGCATTAAGTCTTCAAGTTCCGCGTTAACTTTCTGCTTAAGTTCAAACAAGCCTTTAAAGTCGCAACTCTGTTTTCTGCAAACTCTCGAAATGTCTGCAAGTCTTGCTTGAACCTCATAAAGGCGATCAGGGTTTAAATCTGTTTCGTCTGCTTTATATTCTAAGTCAGTTTGCAATGCTTTTAGCTCATAATAAAGACTGCCTGTTCTTTCGCTTAAATCATTTAATGTTTTATCGTAATCCGAGATCTTTCTTAAGCTTTCAAATGCCTTATAAAGTTTGCTGACAGCACCACCTTCGTCTTCATTGTCAGATAACATTGAGGTTGCGGCACGCAAATTTGATAAAATCTGTTCTGAATGAGATAAAAGTTTGGATTCCTCTTTCAGCTCTTCTTCTTCGTTTTCGTTAAGCAAATTAAGGCTCATAATATCTTTTAATATGGCCTCAAGTTCTTCTATTCTGTCGGCTGACCTTGAGTTCTTTGATTCTAATTCTGAGAGTTGTTTGATGATCTGCTGTCTTTTCTTGTGCGCGGCTTTCAATTCGAGCAAATTATTCTTATGGGTTTCTGATCCTGTTCTGTCAAGAAGCTGCCTCTGCGTATCAGGGTCTAACAATGTTTGGTGCTCGTTTTGACCGTGTATCTCCATTAGATATGGGCCGATTTCTTTTAAAACGGATGCGGTTGACATGATGCCGTTAACAAAAACTCTTCCATTGCCTTCGTCCTTAAATGTTCGTGATACCGAAAGCAGGTTGGGATCATCTTCATTTAAAAGCCCGGTTTCTTGAAGTTTGTTTTTTAAAGGGATCAAATTTTTAATATCAAATTCGGCTTGAATTTTAGCTGTGTTTTCGCCGGGCATTACTATTCCCGGGCGTGATTTTTTGCCCAAGATTAATTTGACCGCTTCAAGCATAATGCTTTTTCCGGCTCCGGTTTCACCGGTTATAACATTTAAGCCTTGTGAAAATGAGAGGCCGGCATTTTTCATGAAAAGAAAGTTTTCGAGCTGCAGCTCTTTAATCATTTCTGTTTTCCCTTATTTTTGAGCGTATATTCAATCATTGATAATGAGCGAATTTTATCTTAATTAAAAAAGCAGGTCAAGCGTAAAGATATAAAAAACTATTGTATGTTGCCTGTTTTATTGTATACTACAGAAGTATGACTTATTCAAATGATGAAATAATTAAAAAAGCGAATAATTGTCTTAAAAAAGGTATAAACCCCGCTAGTGCCGAGGTTGCATTAGGTGTTGCTTATTTTGAAAAAGGCTCATTGGAAAAAGCGCTTACTCATTATTTAAAGGCCCTCGAAATCAATGAGGCTTGCGCAGAAGCACATGCGGGGCTTGGCATGAGTTATGCCCGATTAGGCAAGAGCGATAAAGTTATTATGCATCTTGAAACAGCCCTTAAACTAAGCCCGGATTGCGGTTTGATTGCAAATTGGATAGCCGATGCTTATTACGATATCGGAGACTTAGATAAAGCAATTTCTTTTTATTCTGAAGCATTAAAACTGGATTCTGCGGATAATAACGCTCAAAATGATATGGCCGACGCATATCGTTTGAAGGGTGACCATAAAACAGCTCTTGAAATGTATGATCGAGCTTTGGCAATTGATCCCGGTGATACAAACGCCTTATTAGAAAAAGCTCAGTGTTTGGTTCAGTTAAAAGAGCCTGAAAAAGCTTTAATTACTCTTCGTGAGCTAATTACCAATTTTCCTGAAAGTCGTGATGCTGCTGCAGCCATGGTTGTTTGCGCTGCTATTTTGGGTAAATTGGGCAGGCAAAACGATGCTTACATATGGTTTACAAAATCATTAGAATTTTTTCCTTATAACAGAATGGTTCTTTTTCAAGCCGCAATATGCGCTTATAGGCTCAATAAACTACATGACGGAATAGGGTTTGTTCAGCGAATACTACAAATGAATCCTTCTGATGAAAGAGCCAAGTCGCTTTTAAAAAAACTTAATTCAAAAAAATAAGTATGTGTAAAAAAAAAAGAAAGAGATTTTGCAGATGAGTTTAAACTTACAACGAAAAAATAGCGGAATGCTGTTACTTGTTGTTATTGGTGTAATAGGTGTTGCTTTTATTATTTTTATTTCGATGGTCGACAGAGTGCGACAAGAAAGTGCTGTAACAAATCGTGTTGCAATAAACGAACGTTTATACCAAGTATCTTCGGCTATTGGGCGTTTAGCAATCAAAAAAATTCAGAAAAAATTCGAACTGCGTGATTCGGGGTTCGGAAAAGAAATATTTGATTCGGCAGGCAAAACAGGCGTTGTCATGAAAGGCTCGCTAACTTCGGAGTTGAATGGCACTGTCTCTGGAATTGATATCATAGATGATCTGATTAAAGGGTTTAAAGATGAGTGGGGCGATGACGGAAAACTTGAGTTTTCGGCTGACTACAGTGTTGAGCTCATTAAAGACAGCTTTGATTTGCCTTTTATCGGGTTTACGGGCGAAAAGAAGAACCGTGAGAGCAAAGGGTATATTGACGTTACAGTAACCGCTACTCATAACAAGGTAACCAAGAAGTTTACAATCAGAAAAGAATTTTATTTGCTAAGGCTTTTACCTGCGCCGTTTTACAGATTCACGCTTTTTTCTAAGAGCGGTGCAGACTTAAAAGATGAGGTTGCAAACAATAGTGAAGTAGACGGCACCGGTAAAATTGTCGCCGGTAAATTGCCTTTTGTCTGCATAAACAGAATGTTTGATAAGGCCAAGAAGAAAACCTTTGATTATAGTGAGCCTGCTTTTTCAGCCACCGGAGAGAATAATTTTGTTAAAAACGGTTGGATATACATGGGCGGACAGGGCAGATATGTTAATTCTCAAAATGAAAAGGGGCTTATACTTAATATTCCCACCGGCCTTGGCGATGATAATTTAACAAGTAAATTCGGAGAGCATTTTCATTTTTATTTTCAAGAAAAATCAGAAGGATGGGTTGTTTATGAGCCTTTCAGCAATCCACTGCAAAATTTGGGCTTTGACTCGAAAAATGAAATAGATTTTGTCTATGTTGATTACGGGGTATTTAGAGGGATTGACAATATTAATTTCC
>Ga0265294_10005709_pt1 | contig 15147 bp, 12 predicted proteins | sample MunlanPumphouse3_FD_192504 | JGI IMG/M metagenome (GOLD analysis project Ga0265294, IMG submission 192504) | Groundwater microbial communities from a municipal landfill in Southern Ontario, Canada - Pumphouse #3 | ecosystem: Environmental > Aquatic > Deep subsurface > Groundwater | place... | reverse complement strand
GTAAAATTTAATAAAGTTTTTGATAGAGTTTTCATTGTCACTAATCAGCAAGGAATAGCCAAAGGATTGATGACGGAAGAAGATTTGTCAGCAATCCATAGGTTTATGTTGGAAACTATTGAGAGTGGTGGAGGTAAGGTGGATGCAGTTTATTATTGCCCTCATTTCCGTAATGAAGGATGTTCTTGCCGTAAACCTAATACAGGCATGTATTTGCTGGCGTTAAAGGATTTTTCAGACATTAAAGACGCACAACTATTTATGGTGGGAGACACTTCTTCTGATATGCAATTTGCAAAGAACATTGGGGCTGTCTCGGTGATGATTTCCAACCAAACAGAAAATCTAAGTGACAATTACAATTTTGTATTTGTGTCATTAAAAAAGTTCGCAGACGATATTTATTTAGTCCTAGATTGACTTTGTGTTATAATCGGAAAGAGGCAAAATAATATGCAGGCTAAAAAAAACAAACCTAACATCAATAACATAATTTACGGCCTTGATTTCGGAACCACCTCGTTAAAAATTTCCAAAAATGAATTAATGGATTCTCATGATTTTAAAGTTCTTGATTATTTAAGAATACGTTACCCCGAACCTTTAACTAAAAAAATGCTAGATTTTAATAATTTTCGAGACTTTATTGTTCGTTCTTTTAATAAGATAGACGGAGAAATGGATGATACAAAGGTGATAGAAAGAAAAGTGTTAGTTACTTTGCCTATGAGTCATTATTCCTCTAAGGTAGTGCCTGTTTCTATGTTAATAAGTGGGAACAGAGTGGAGCCAGAGCACAAAGTTGAGCTAATCAATATGGCAAGAGAAAAATGCAAGGGTTCTATTATCCTGCATACGGCACCTCTTACGTATCGAATAGATGGAAAGGCCATTAAAGACCCTATTTTTAGGACAGGCTCACAATTATCTATGGATTTGTTTGTTGTTTCGTATAATGAGTACATTTATGAACAATTTAATAATATTATGAGCTCTCTTAATATGAAGCTTGGTAAGTTTATTGCACCACCATTTTCGTTTATCAACCTATTTTTAAACAAAGCTGGAGCCAAAGAAAGAGAACAAGATGTTTTTTGTATTGATATGGGCGGGGAAGTTACTTATGCCTATTATATAAGCAGTGGCCTTTTACGTAATTTTATATCATTACCTTTTGGTGGCGATATTATTAGTAGAGACTTAGCTTATGTATTAAAGACAAAATTGTCGGATGCAGAAAGGTTAAAAGTTACTTATTCATCCATGAACACTGAGTTAGAGAAGGGTGACATAATCAATAAAGATTTTAATTATTCGCAAAAAGAAATAAATCAGATAGTATCCGCTAGGTATGAAGAAATTATTTCTATGATTGAAGATGAGATAGAAGTAGCAACTATAGTAGATAATAGGCCTAAATTATTGCTTTTAGGCAAAGGTCATCCTTCGGGTGCTGATAAATTCCTTAGTGAACGTTGGGATTTAGAGCTTTTTAATGTATCTACAATTTCTAGCCAACCTGAACACATTTATGCTGTAGGTAATATTCATTACTCTCAAAACAATGAAATTTTTCTTTATGATAGTTTATCTGCTCAAAAGGGAGTGTTTTCAAGGATTTTCAGGGCTGTTGAAGATTTGTTTTAATATGATATACTTAAAAAAGTGATGAATAATCTCGAAATATGGAGTGTGTAATGGAAGAAATTAAACAATTTGCAAGAATTAAAGTAATCGGAGTTGGCGGTGGCGGTAATAATGCCGTTAACAGAATGGTTAGAATGGGATTAGATGGAGTTGAGTTTTGGTCAGTTAATACAGATTCTCAAGCGTTAACAAGTACACTTGCTGAAAATATTTTGCATATCGGGAAGAATCTTACCAAAGGTTTAGGTGCTGGTGCTGATCCTGAAACAGGAGAAAAAGCAGCGTTAGAGAACGAGGAAGACCTTAAAGAAGCAGTCGCAGATGCCGACATGCTATTCGTCACTTGTGGGATGGGTGGTGGAACAGGTACTGGTGCTTCTCCTATTGTAGCTAAGCTTGCTAAAGAGTCTGGCGTGCTGACAATAGGTGTTGTTACAAAACCATTTAGGTTTGAAGGTCCTATCAGAAAGAGACAAGCTGAAGAAGGTATCGAAAAAATAAGAGAAAGCGTTGATGCTTTAATTGTTATTCCTAATGATAAATTGTTACAAGTTGTAGAAAGAAATACTCCGTTAAAAGATGCTTTTTCTATAGCTGATGATGTTTTGCTTCAAGGGGTGGAAGGCATTTCTAAGCTTATAACCAAATGTGATTTAATCAATTTAGACTTTGCAGATATTAAGAAGGTTATGAAAGATGCTGGCTCTGCAATGATTGGTATTGGCAAAAGTAGTGGAAATCAAAGAGCTGTGGAAGCTGCTGAAGCTGCGATTAATAGCCCGTTATTGGAAGAATCTATCACAGGCGCAACTGGTGTAATTATTCACATTTCTGGCAACGAAGCTTTGTCCATGATTGAAGTGCAAGAAGCTGCTGATTTAATTTGCGATGCTGTAGATCCAAACGCAAACATTATCTGGGGTGCTGGTATTGATGAGCGCTTGGGTGATGAAGTTGTGGTTACGGTTATTGCCACTGGGTTTAAACCTTTAAGAACAGCAAATAAAGCAAAAGAAGAGGTTATTATTGTTACTCCTTACGCGTCTGTTAAGAAAAAAGAAGACAAAGAAGTAGAACGACCAGCTTTTTTGAATAACAAAACAGTTGAACGAGAAGTTAGAGTTATGGAAAAAGAAATTGAAAAACCAGAGTTGTCTGACGATTTTGAAATCCAAGCAGAAGAGGTTGTCTCTGAACAAGAAGATGATTCAGATTCAGTTGTCTATAATTCTGATGCTGACCAATTCGATGATTTTGCCGAGGAAATAGAAATACCCGCTTATTTAAGAAAAATGAAAGTGTTAAGGTCAGACCCAGCTAAGTAGTAGTTTTGACTTTTTCTTTGTAGTTTATCTTGATAGTACAACCAGCAAACCCAAAAGTTTGTCTTATTGTTTTAGTTATGAATCTAGTAAAATTTTCTTTAAAGTGTTCTTTTTTGTTTACAAATACTACAAATCTAGGTGGTGCTTTTTCTACTTGAGATATATATAATATTTTACCCTGTGATTTGAAAACAGAATTAAAGCCGGGCTTATTTTTAAGTTCATCAAGGAATTTATTCATTTTGGGCGTCGAGATTCTTTTTATATAATTTTCATAAATAGAATCGATAGTGTCGAAAACATTTATCAGTCGTTGTCTTGTAACTGCAGAAGTAAAGATAAGTGGTGCGTGGTCAGCAAAATTGAGTTGCTGATAGATGTATTTTGTATAGGCAACCATGGAGTTGGTGTCTTTTTCTACTTTATCCCATTTATTCACTAGAATAATCATGGCTCTTCCTTCTTCTATGATAAGGTCTGCGATATGTTTATCCATATTCGTAACTCCATCAGCTGCATCAATTATGAATAAGCAGATGTCGCAATCACTAATGGCTTTAATAGTTCTGACATAGCTGTAAAAGTCGATTGCATCCTTGGTGTGTTGGTTCTTTTTCTTTAGACCAGCAGTATCAATAAAGAGATATTCTCTTTGGTGATAGGTTATAAGATGGTCAACGCTATCTCGGGTTGTCCCAGCTACATCGCTGACAATCATCATTTCTTTGCCCGCTAAGGCGTTAAATATGGATGATTTTCCCACGTTAGGTCTGCCGATTATAGCTATTTTTTTTATATTTTCTCTGTCCACGAAGCCACTTGTTTTGTTAGTTATCTTTAGTTTTCTAAAGATTTGAGTCATCATGTTCTCAATGCCAATCCCTTGGGTTGAGCTAATGAAAAACACTTCCTGTATTCCTAGCTTGAAGAATTCTGCAGCACCGAATTCTTGAACTTCATTTTCCGTCTTATTTACGGCTAAAACTACTTTTTCCTTATAAGGTCTTAGGCTGTTAGCAATAACCTTGTCATAAGGGTTTAAACCTTCTTGGGAGTCAGTTAAAAAGATAATCAGGTCGGAGGTTTCAATCGCGCCTTTAACATTTTCTTCGATTTGTTTCTGAAAGGCATCTTGAGTCATCATAACAGAATCTTCCATGCCGATTCCGCCACTGTCTATGAGTATAAAGTTTTTGCCTTCATAATTGCAATAGGAGAAGATTAAGTCTCTGGTAACTCCAGGAAAATCATGCACAATGGCTTTTCTTTGCTTGTTTAGCCTATTAAATAATGTAGATTTTCCTACATTAGGTCTCCCGATAATCAGGATGGAAGGTGTAGCCATTTTTATTCTTCAGTATTCGCCATAGCTTCTTCTGCAGTTTCTGTAACTGGTTCAGCTATTTCTTCTGTTTCTGGAGCTTTTTCTTGAGTTTGTTTAAGGCTTAGACCAATCTTCTGTTGTTCTGGAATAATTCTAAGTACTTTTACTGTTACTTCTTGACCAACAGCAACAACATCTTCCACATTTTTTACATGCTCATGGCTAAGTTCAGAAATATGGATAAGACCCTCTAGTCCTTTACCAAGTTTTACAAAAGCGCCATAAGTTGCAAGTCTGTTAATTGTTCCAGTAATAATTTCGCCAATAGGGTATGTTTCAGCAACTGTTTCCCATGGGTCAGTACTAAGTTGTTTAAGTCCAAGCGATACTTTCTGTTCGTCTCTATCAACTCCAAGTACAAAAACCTCTATCTCTTCACCTACGGTTAGAACGTCCTCAACTTTGTCTATTCTATCCCAAGATACTTCAGAGATATGGATTAGACCTTCGACGCCATCTATATTTACAAAAGCACCAAAATTTTTAATGCTAGTTACTTTACCTTTTAACACTTGGCCAACTTCAATGCTTTCTAATAACTTTGCATCAATAGGGTCTACTTTAGTTTTGTCAGAGAATTTGTTAGAAAGAATAATTTTCTTTCTTTTTTGGTCTACTTCAATCAGCTGAGCTTTAATCTTTTTGTTTACAAAGTTTTTTAATGGTTCGTCTTTTGCTCTGGTAACCAGTGAAGCAGGAATAAAGCCTTTTAATCCTTTATAGTTAGCCACTAGGCCACCTTTTACTGCACTAATGATGTCGGCATAGACTATGTCGCCTTTTTGTGAAGATTCAAGGGCATCGTCCCAAGCCATTTCCCAGTCAGCCTTCTTTTTGGAAAGTAGGGAATAACCTTCTTTAGTTTCTAGTTGTACTAACATTAATCTGAGAATATCGCCAACTTTTAGTTGTTCTCTTTCTTCTGAAGCCATGTTTAATTCTTCGTTAGAAACAAACCCTTCACATTTGAATTGAATGTCCACGAACACACCAGTTTTTTCAATAGTAAGGATATTTGCCATAATAATGTCACCTTGAACGTGATCTTTAATAGTCATTCCATACATTTTTTCTTCTGAGTCTTCTTCTTTTGGAGCAGGAGCTTTTTCTTCTTTCTTAGTTACAGGTTCAGCTATCGCAGTAGCAGTTGATTCTTCTTTTTCTACTGGCTTTAGTTCTTCTTTGTTTAAGTTTTGTTTTAAAGATTGTTCAAATTCACTTTCGCTACCAATTGTCGTTCCTTTTAGGGATAAATTTACTGTAAAATTCTCTTCTACAGGTATACTTGTTTGGAAAAGTTCGTTTTCTGTGTCACCTAGTTTAGTCGCTTCAAAATTATCAATCATTTACAATACCTCCTTGCAATACTATCCGTAAATTTTACTATGTATGGGGTAGAAGTTCAATCCTTATCTAAATCGACTGTCACACGAACCCACACAGGTGCTATGCAACTCTCACCTCGATACAGCCTCTGGTCGTTGAGTGATAATGGGCCATCGAGTGATTGCGTTAGCAATTGTATCGAGATTCCGAACCTAGACTGAGGGGGATATATCAGAAAATTTTAATACAAAATAACTGCAATTTTCTAGATAAGTACTCGATATAGGTACAGTGAATAATTTAGAAATTTAATCAGGAGGACAGAAAATGGGAGATGCAGTTAGTTTAGAGCCAAAAAGAACAGCAGAATGGACAAGACCAACAAGCGATAAATCGCTCAGTACAGGGAACACTGTAACACAGGTGCAAAATCCAGATATAAAAATATCTATGTCAACTAACGCCATAACTCCTCCTGGTATGATAGTTGCAAATGCAGTAACTCCTGTAGACGTAGTTAAGCCAGTGAAGCCTGAATTGGAAGTTGAGATTAGTAAGTATTTTCAAGAGAGTTTTTTAGGTCTTGAGTATGAGTTTATACGTATAAATGCACAGAATTATTATTCTTTTACAATAGATGATATTAAAAATACCGGAGCTATTCCGCCACTGAAAGTTCAACTGGAGTCGAATGATTTAGTTTCTGAATATCCTTCATTAGTAAAATCTGTTGTGCAGAATGATGCAGAGTTTAAAAAATTGATAGAGTTTGCAATGCAAAATAAGGTAAATAACCCTAGGTATGATTATGAAAAATTAGTTCCAGGACCAGATGGTAAAGTTGCGTTGCCAGATTGGTTAGCTAAAGGATTGGAAACAGTAGCTAAAAAGTATGTGTATTTTTATGCTTCACACAAGCATTTGAATGATTTTGGAATGGATATGGATTATTTATCCATGCCAATAATCAAGTATGTTAAGTACAATACTAAGCAGATGTATGCAGGGTTTAATCATTATAATATAACGTTTTTTTTGTCTGATTATGAAAAGTTTCTTAATAAATATGATGGTGTTGGAACAATAGGAAGTTTAGGTAAAGCTCTAAGTAGTAATGGTGATAAGTATGAGCTTATAAATGGAGTAGAGTTGTATGGAATATGGAGCCAGCTAAAGTCAGCAGGCTTAGTTGAGAATTATAAGTGGGAAGATACTCAAGAGAATGGTAAAAAGGTCATCAATGAGACAGCTAAGTGGCTACAGATACCTAGTGATATGAATGTGCGTAATTTTGTAGCAGGTCTTAAGACTAGTCCAAAGTATGAAGCTAAATTAATATTATATTTAAAAAAGTTACAGAAGGGAAAACAAAAGAGTGGGTTTCTGACAGAGAGTGCTTTTGCTGCAGATTTTGCAGTGCTGCGATCAGCTTATTGTACGGAAGTTTTAGTTAAAGATTATTTAGTTGGTGGGTTTAAGGCTGATGCTGTAGGGTATGGTATTGATGGTTATAAACAAGATAATTATCGTAATTATTATAGACCAAAGGTTGATGAATGGATGAAGGAGTATTATAGTTTTGAAGCAGATATTTTAAAAAATACCGCGCATTTATTTTTTGATGATGAAAAATCTGTTTCTAATAGCAAGAAAGAGTTTTTTGAAACTTTGGAAAATAAAAAACAGCTTTTTGATGGAAAGAGGTTACCTTTAGGTCAGGAATTTTTATTTCTAATATTAGACAAAGCAGACGAGGCATCATCCTTTCTTGATGATGCGTTGTATGATATAAAGTTTAAATAATTATTTATTAATTAATTGGCTTAAGACCACGAAACTTTCGTTCATTCTAAGACTAAATTTATTATCCTAACCGCTCAAACTCAACATCCATGTTGATTTCGCTAGAAAACATCCTGTTTTCTCACGGATAATTTCATTAAGTTTTAGTAATTCACTTTCGTATGGTTATTCAGTGCAATTAACGAGTATCTTTTAAATTCAAAATTTTTGTATGTTTAAAAATTGATAGATTTGGGTATCGAATTCCCCCTCAGTCCAGCACCGTCTGGTGCAGGACAGCTCCCCACTAAGGGGGAGCGGACAGTTCAGTGTATTTGTTTTTTATTTCATCTAAGACAGCATCTAAGTTGGCGTTTATTTCTTCATTAGTAAACCTTAAAAAAACAACACTATCTGATTCGATAATTTCTTGTCTAATTCTATCTCTCTCGTTTACATCTATTTTATTATGTATTCCACCATCTACGTCAATAGCTAGATTTACTGTTTTGCAATAAAAATCAAAAACGAAAAAACCAATACTTACTTGCCGTCTGAACTTAAAACCTAATTGCATTTTTCTTAAGTGTTGCCAAAGTATTTTTTCAGAATTTGTAGCGTTTTCTCTTAGGGTTTTTCTTATACCTTTCATTTTGCGAAGATATAATTCTTTAGTCATAAATAAAGTATATCATAATTGCTCCCCCTAAGTGGGGAGCTGTCCTGTACCTGAACGAAGTGAATGGTTCAGGGCTGAGGGGGGTATTATACGCGAATGTGTGGCATTAAATATCCATTATAAATTTTTCATATAAAATGACTGCAACTTTCATACTTGTGAATCGATATAGGTACATAGAAATAAATTAAGGTTTAGCAGGAGGAAAGAAAATGGGAGAAGCAGTTAGTTTAGAGCCAAGAAGAGTAGTCGGTGTAGCGCCTGTTGCCAATAATGGCAATAATAGTAGTCAATCTGGTATATCTCAATCAACAGAATTTATTCCTAACCCTGATGTAAAAGTTTCTATGTCAACTAACGCAATAGCTCCTCGTGTAATCGTTGCAAATGCAGTAACTCCTGTAGACGTAGTTAAGCCAGTAAAGCCAGAATTTGTAATGGATATTAGTAAGTATTTCAAAACTACTTTTTTAGATTTAGAAGAAGAGCATATTACGATTCTTACACAACGAGCTATGTTATTGCCTAGATTTTCTTTGGGAGCAAAAACAGTTCCGACACTTCGTTTATTACAAGGGAAGCCAAAGAGCTTAGATGTTTTAGCAAAACAAGCTACCCAATTTACTGAAATGATTAAAGATGAGATGGCAGTAGCATTTAAATATAAGGAAGAACATGGTCCATATCCAGAAGATAGACCTTCGCCAGAATGGATTAAGCAAAATGCAGAATTAATAGCTAAGAAATATGTGTTCTATTATGCTTCACATAAGTTAAAAGAGGATTTTGGTATGGATATGGATTACTTGACTATGCCAATAATAGACCATGATGTAGTGACTGATAAACAAATGTTAGGGGCAGGTTATACAAATTATCCATTAACAATACATTTAGCAAAGTATGATGATTTGTTAAATGAATATACTGGAGTTAGTACTATTGGTAGATTAGGGAAAGAATTAAAGATAGATGGGGTTGAGTTATATAAATTATGGAAAAAGATGGATAAAGCAGGAATAGTAACTGATTATAAGTGGGAATTAAAAGATGATTATGGCAATGTAACAGCTAAGACTAGTAATAAATGGCTAGAAGTTGCTAGTAATGTGAATGTTAAGAAACTAGTTGCAGGCTTAAATGTATCATCTGCATATAACGATAATTTAGTTAATTATCTAACGTCACTACAGAACGGTAAAAAGAGAGATGATTCATTTATTAAAAAATATGAAGATTTAAAAATAAGTTATAGAGATAAGGTATTAGTAGATAATTATTTAGTTATGGGGTTTAGAACTTTGAATGTTGCAGATATGCCTTGTTCTACAAAGAGTTATAGGGAGAATTATATGCCGAAGGTTAGAGACTGGATGAAGGAGTATAGTGATTTTGAGCGGTTTTTGAATGTAGGGGTAAAAGGTTTGAATACTACAACAAGTGAAAGTGTGGTTTCTAATATTCATAATAAGTTTACCAAAGCTATTGAATTTAAGAAGGAAGATTTTGGAGGAGAAGTTCCATTGGGACAAGAATTTCTTTTTAAATTATTCGAAACTCATGATAGTGTTTCAGAAGCCGAGAAATATAATTCTATTTATGAAATAAAGTATAAATAAATATTTAATAAGGCCTTATCGCCGGCCTTATTAATCCGCTAATTCCTAGTTCTCGGGAGTACCCATCGAAGATAGCCACTAAGCTCCTCTGTCGCTAAGTGGACTATTTCGAAAAACTCATTCTTACAAATAGTAAAAATTAGGTTACTATTTAGGACATTGAGGCTCTCGAAATGTTCATAATGTTTTGCTGAGTAGTTAATCCAACGTTCAACGCTAATTTACTCTTTGTTATTCATTCAAACATTTCTTCAGGACTGAAAATTCAACCATAAGGAATAAAAACAATAAGTATGTTTAAAAGTTGATACATGTGGGCATATTTTCTATTAGTTATAACTAATGGAGGTAGAAATAGTGTCAGTAGGTGGAGTTCAGAATTCAGGAATATCTCAAGTTATAAAGTTTTTAAACAATAATATTAGTGCTCAAAAGAGTGAATATAGTTTACCTGAATTTAATAAAAACAAGATAAAATTTGAAGATATTACTGCAAGTGAAATAGCAGCAGTTCAGGCAATGGTTGTTCAAGATGTAATTGATGATAAAGGTTCAGTAGATAGTATTTGGTCAGATGCACAATTTAAAGAAGTATTTGATAGTCCATTAGAATTTCTGGATTTAGATAAAATATCAATTAGTATTAGTGCTACTGATGATAAAAGTCAGCTAATACTAGCTCGTTTTGTTATGCGTTTTATGCAAACAAAACAAGACAAGATAGCTGAAGCAGTGAAAATTTTGCAAAATAATCCTGAACTTAAGGAAGCCGTCAGACAAGTTCTTGATGGTTTAGATGATGACGGTAAATCACTTAAAATATTTGATAAGGTTTTTAGTCCAATTGCAGAGCAAGTTACAGAATCACCAAAACAACCTGAATCAGGAGTGATAGCAACTCCTATTACACAACAACAAAATTTAACAACTCCCATAGAAAACCCAGCTGATTCTGATGTTCCTGTAGCTGTTGGTGGTCGTTTATTTGCTACAATCGATGGTATAAATTTTATAACTAATGGTGCATTAGCAGCAGTTAGAACGGTTACAGCCACAACTGAAGCATTAGCATTAAATGTACCACTAGCTTCAGATAATGAGGACGGTTTAAAGGATAAATTAGCTAATGCAGAACAAGCTAGACATCAAGGTGACCATATAAGACGTAAAGGACAAGGAATGCGTGCTCAGATATATGATGGGAAAGAAGCTACACGGTATGAAATTGGTGATGAACGGTTTGATTTTTTTAATCAACGTGGATATATAGATAAAGAGGGTTTGGTGAAAAACAGCGTACTTCTTTTTGCTAAGATAGATATTAAAGGCGATAATATTAGAATTCATTTTAATAGAGAGAATTCGGAATTAGTCGCACTTTATTCTGAAATGACTCAGCATTATATTAATAAAGGTTTTAATAAGATGGACGCAAAAAAACAAGCACGTGAAGCTATTGCAGATTTGATTTGTAGAGCTTATGTTGTTAATGAAGCAGATAAAGCTGATGTTAAGGTTGATGAGATGATCGATGCTGCTGATAAATTAATTCAAAAAGCCACTAAACAAATAGATGCGATTAATGTGAAGATAATTGAACTTCAAAAAATTGCTACTAAAGAGTTGTTTAGAACTGTTATTGAGGGTGCAGGCATATTCTTGCCTAAGATTTTTGGCAGTACGGATTTGGCAATTACCGCAGCTCAGCTAGTATTAGCTGAAATGATGAAAAATGAAGGTCAGAAAGATATTTCAACTAGAAAGATTTTAGGAGACATTTTAACTGAGAATCTTCTTAAATCCTTTAATGACTTAAAAAATAGATTAATAGAAATGAAAGCAGACCCTGTAGTTGTTAGGGCAGTTTGGAATATTTTATCAGCTATTGATCCAAAGGGATTAGTTGCTAGTAATTTTCATAAAAAGGCTAACCAACCAGTTATGGCTAGATAAAAGGCGTTATTCCTTCCACTAATAGTGGTAAATGTTTTTTGATTGCATCCCAAACAATTTTCTCATCAATTTCACTATAACCATGGATAAGTATATTGCTAAATCCAATAATTCTTTGATAGTCACTGATGTTGTTAATGAACTCTGTATGATTAAATTTGATGGTATTAAGTGCCTCTCCAATTATTTCAAAGTTCCTTTCAACTGCGCGTTGAACCAGCTTATTTGTAGAATAATCATTGAAAGTAAAGTTATTTGTGTATGAGTTTATTTCTTGTGCTGAACCAATTATATTGAAAAGGTATTTTTTATTGATTCTGCAAAGTAGGGGTTTTTTAATTTTTCATCTTTTATCATAAACAACTATCAGAGTCTAGTAACTTTCCCTAATTACAGATAAACTATTTATATGATTAATTCACTTCGTAAATACAAAACACTGCTCCTAACAGTCATTACTTTTTTGTCTCCGTTAATATTATTATATCTTCTGGTTTATGGTGGAATTGTCGGTGCAATTGGTGGCGTGGTTTGGGGAATTGAAAAAGGTAGAAACTTTTTGTTTGCTGATAGTAGAGAAGATAAATCTTCAAATAATTTCTTTTTTCTGATTATCCGGATGGTGTTAGTTGCCTATGTTTTCTCTTTTATTTGCATTGTGGCTTTTGTGATTTGTGCTATTCTTGGCCCTTTCAAAGCATTCGCAAAACTTAGAAGAGGCTGGAAATATTTAATGGATGGTACTGCCTTTAAATACAACAGAAAGAAGGCTGGTAGAAAGCCTCTTGTTTTGGTTGTAGAAGATGAGGTAGATTTAGCTGACTATGTCGCTGGCAAGATACTTACTACTGGTAAATATGCTACTGTGATTGCTCACAATGGTAAAGAGGCTTTGCGTGTATTAGAAAAGCATGAAAGATTTTTGGGCATAGCTTCCAATAGGATAGGGTGTATTGTTTTAGATATAAAAATGCCAGAGATGAATGGTATTCAGTTTTTACAGGAGCTTAGAAGGCGCGAAGGTGTTTTGTTCTTTCGAGATAGCGGAGCCTTTCAGCAGATTCCTGTAATAATGCTTTCAGCTTATGAAGATGTGCAGAAGATAAGTGATGCCACTAACCCCAAACTTGGTAAGATAGCACGCTATATTATGAAGCCTGAAAAGCCAGAACATTATGATGAACTAATCTCGGCTGTAGAAAATGTGTTTTCTGGTAAAGATCAAGAGATGGTCACAAACGCCTATCTGAGTGGCAATTATAGGATAAGTGAACTGAAAAAATAGGTATCCTCTTCGGACTTAAGGATAATTTTTTATACTGGGAAGTTTTTTTTATTTTTTCGATATATTAATATATGAAGCAGAAATTAATATCTTATCAAGCAGATAAAATAATAGACTTTTCAAAAATAGTAGAAGTAACGGCTTCTCCAAAAACCTATTTTCACCAAATGGCTGTAGTTGCGGTGATGAGTATTTTTAAAACTGCGGGACTTAATTTTGGCAATGACTTAACTATTAAATTTCAAATGGTTAGCTTTAAGGGTAAGCCTTATGGAAAAGATTGTATTTTTTCAGCAATGAGTCTTCTTAGTAACGCTGACAAATTAAGTGCTTATCATTATGGTCCAGCTGAATCAATTATGCTAAAGTTATCTAGCCCTATAATCCCTATTGATGTTGTTCAATTTTTAGCAGAGCACTTGGCTACAAACATTAGTGATTTAAAAATTGATAATGATAATCTCTATCATTGTGTTGAAAGTGGGATGTTAAAAATAATTACTCGTAGGAATAAGGAACTTTTTGAAAAATTAGCCTCAAAAAACTTTGATATAACTCTCTATCAGATAAAGCCAGATTTATTGTCTTGGATGTCTGTGGGTGACAGATAAGTGGAGATGTTTATCTATTTTTAAGGTGGTTCGGGCTCAAATTAAACAAGGTCCAGTTAAACTGGACAACTGTACGACAAAAAAAAATATTTGTTCTGATATGAAAAACTGTATATTAAGGAAAAAATAGAAAAAATAAGAAAATTTACAGTCGAAGAATTGAAATCGGTAACCATTGCTTCGGCAATGCATGCTGGAAAAGAAACAACAGAGATCGAAATTTAAAATAAGGGGTTAGAAATGGAAGAATTAATGAACACGGGAATAAAGAAAGTAATTGAACAATATCCTGCCGTAGCTGATATCTTGGAGTCATATGATATTGGTTGTGTGACCTGTGGTGTAGGGACTTGTTTACTAAAAGACATTGTAGAAATTCATCAATTAACCAAAGAACAAGAAAAGGCTATGCACCAAGCTATTACCAATGTTGTGTTTCCAGATCAAAAAGTAAATATTACTAAACCAGCAAAAATACAAAAAAAGGCAGTTCGAGAAATCTCCCCGCCGATACAAAAACTAATGACTGAGCATGATCTTATTAAAAGACTGCTTGCCCTTGTTCCTAATATTTGTGCAAATTTTGATGTTTCTTCTATGTCTCAAAAACAACTAATAACAGAAAGTGTTGATTTTATTAAAACTTATGCGGATCGCTTTCATCATGCTAAAGAAGAGGATATTTTATTTAAATATTTTGACGACAATTCGGATTTTATTCAGGTTATGCTTTCTGACCATACAGCTGGAAGAAGCTATGTCGCAGGTATTCTTGACGGGCTTGCAGAAAATAATGAAAGCAAAATAAAAACTAATTTATTATCGTATGCAGAACTCTTAACGGAGCATATTAACAAAGAAGATGAGATTCTCTATCCCTTCTTAGAGAAGCAACTCTCCGCTTCTTTAATTAGTGAAATGTATGATAAATTTCTTGAGGTAGACAAGAGTTTTGCAGGAACAGAACAAAAATACAGCGAGTGGGTTAAGAAATTGGAAAAAAATTTAATTTTCTGAGTTGATGTTGGAATAATTATTGTTTTAATAATGCAGACAATGTTGCAAATAGAAGGACTAGTTTCTCTTCTTTCTATTATTATTGCATTCATGGCAGCATTATTTGCTGGTCTTTTTGCGGGCATTTATCCGTCAAAAAGAGCTTCAGAATTAGATCCTGCGATAACCTTGCGTTATGAGTGATTGAAGTTATTAAGGATTTTTGTTGCAGAACATTATTTTCATACACCAATAGCACCGCCACTGGCTGGATGGTAACGACCTAGAACCAATAACCCCAAAATGTTTTACTCCTGACATTTTGTTGTGAAGCATCGAAACATGGTATCCCTCTGTTAGGTCCTCTTCATCAAAACCGTGGAACAATAAAAACTCATTTGGATCATAAACAATTTCTAACGGTTGAGGGTTAAATAAATCAAAGTAATAGTTCAAATATTCCTTAATATTGACGACTGGAAAGTTTAAAACACCTTCATTACAATCCGGATAGTCTTCTTTGAGTAGTTCTAGAGGTGT
>Ga0265294_10005708_pt1 | contig 15151 bp, 13 predicted proteins | sample MunlanPumphouse3_FD_192504 | JGI IMG/M metagenome (GOLD analysis project Ga0265294, IMG submission 192504) | Groundwater microbial communities from a municipal landfill in Southern Ontario, Canada - Pumphouse #3 | ecosystem: Environmental > Aquatic > Deep subsurface > Groundwater | place... | reverse complement strand
GAAATGTTCAGTTGCATCTTGACGCTAAGATCGACCAACATCATCAGGAGTGAAGCAGTTGTATAAGGTGGAATCAGCGACTAAACTCGCCGACCGGGTTTATGAATACTGGATACGCGCCCCGCAGGTGGCAAAGCACGCACGGGCAGGTCAGTTTATCATCCTGCGCCTGCACGAAGCGGGCGAGCGGGTACCGCTCACCATCTCCGCCGTCAGGGGAGACACCGTCCGGGTGATCTTTATGGCCGTCGGCAAGACGACCCAGGAACTCGCGACGCTCCATGCAGGCGACAGCATCAAGGACGTCGTGGGACCGCTCGGGAAGCCGAGCGAGATCGAGAACTACGGCACCTGCTGCATCATCGGCGGCGGCGTTGGGATAGCGAGCACGCCCCTCATCGCAAAGGAACTAAAAAGTGCAGGCAACCACGTCATCGGCATCATCGGGGCGCGTAATGCCGATCTTCTCATTCTCGAGGACGAGATGCAGGAGATCTGCGACGAGTTCTACATTACGACCGACGACGGGAGCAAGGGCGTCCACGGGTTTGCAGCCGACGTCCTGAAGAAGCTGCTCGAGGAGCGGAAGATCGACCGGGTCTGGATCATCGGCCCCGCCATCATGATGAAGGTCACCTCCGGCGTGACGGTGCCCTACGGCGTGAAGACCTACGTCAGCTTAAACCCGATCATGGTCGACGGGACGGGGATGTGCGGCTCCTGCCGGGTGACCGTCGGCGGGGAAACGAAGTTCGCCTGCGTTGATGGTCCTGAGTTCGACGCTCACCAGGTCGATTTCGTCGAACTGATGCAGCGGCAGCGGATCTACACCGGACAGGAGAAGGCGTCGCTCGAGCGGTTTGCGGAGCACCAGTGCCGGTGCGGCGAAGGAGGCCACCACCATGAGTGACCGACCTGCCGACATCCGGGTCCACGACTTTCGCGAGGTCGATACCGGTCTCTCCGCCACAGAGGCTATCGCTGAGGCGGAGCGCTGCCTGCAGTGCAAAAAACCGCTCTGCGTGAGAGGCTGTCCGGTCTGCATCGATATCCCGGCATTCATCCGGGAGATCGCGGACGGAAACTTCCCCGGAGCTGCACGGGCGCTCAAGGATCAGAATATGCTCCCCGCCATCTGCGGGCGTGTCTGCCCGCAGGAGACGCAGTGCGAGGGTGTCTGTATCCTCGGCAACAAGGAGACCCCGATCCGGATCGGCGCGCTTGAGAGGTTCGTTGCCGACTGGGAACGGGGGAACGGCCCCGAACTCCCTGAGGTAGCAAGAGCGACCGGTAAGCGGGTGGCAGTCGTGGGGTCCGGTCCGGCCGGGCTGACGGCTGCGGCCGAGCTCGCCCGTGCCGGCCACGCCGTCACGATCTTCGAGTCGCTCCACGAGGCCGGCGGTGTCCTGACCTACGGCATCCCCGCGTTCCGGCTCCCGAAGGAGGTCGTCAGGGCGGAGATCGACCAGGTGCTCGCACTCGGTGCCCGGTTGAAGAAGAACCATCTCGTGGGGAGGAGCATCAGCACGGATGAACTCCTCGGCTACGATGCGGTCTTCCTCGCAACCGGGGCGGGGCTCCCCGCGTTCATGTGCATCCCCGGCGAGAACTTAAACGGCGTCTACTCGGCAAACGAATTCCTCACGAGGGTGAACCTGATGCACGCCGACGCGTTCCCTGAGTCCGACACACCGGTCCTGCACGCCGCCCGCGTGGCAGTCATCGGCGGTGGCAACGTCGCGATGGACTCCGCCCGGGTGGCACGCCGCCTGGGTGCGAAGGTCTCGTTGATCTACCGGCGGGGCGAGGAGGAGATGCCGGCACGGAAGGCCGAGGTTCTGCACGCACAGGAGGAAGGAATCGAGTTCTTCACCTGCACGAACCCGACCCGGATCCTCGGCGAGCAGTGCGTCACGGGGATCGAGTGCGTGAAGATGTCGCTCTGCGGCATCGACGCAAGCGGCCGCGCATCCCCAAAGCCCATCGAGGGGAGCGAGTTCGCTCTCGATGTGGACATGGTTATCCAGGCGATCGGCACGAGTCCGAACCCGCTCCTCGTCTCGCTGATCCCGGGGCTTGAGCGCGGCCGGAGAGGCAACGTCGCCGTCGACGAGAACGGCCGGACGTCCATCCCCCACGTCTACGCCGGCGGGGATATCGCCACCGGCGCAGCGACGGTGATCGAGGCGATGGGCTCGGCGAAGAAGGCGGCCGCGGCGATCAACGCGATGCTGAAAGAAGAATAACACTCTTTTTTCTGATCGGCCGGGGATTTCTGCTTGGGTAAAATCGGTTGAATAGATTCTTCGGAAGTGTCGTCCGGAGCGTGAGCACCATCAGGTGCGATTGGGCATGCCCCTCCCGGTTGAGGAGTTTTGGAGCGAACTCTCCGATACAGCGAGCAACGTCTGGGTAGATGGGGTTTGAGGATAGATTACCTCGCTGGGTTCTTTACTCCCGCCCTGCGTTCGCATGAGACTTTCTCCGGGTTGCGCTCCAGTCCCATGCCAGATACACAACCGGGGCCAAAAGGAGCGCCCCCCATTTTTCGATCGGATCCGGGACATCGTACTGTCCGAGATATATCACGCCAAGAACAGGGAACCAGAGCAAAAAACACAGGATCCAACTTTTGAGCATAATCACGGCGCGGTTTGTCTCAATGCCGCCCAATTTCCGACTGTACAGCAGGTAGTTACCGGCATATACGAAGAACGGGACAAGGCCCAGGTTAAACCAGGCAATAAATGGATTATCCATGAAATCCTGGTGCGAAAAAAGGATCCCTTCGATGAGAAACAACAGGGCTACCCAGATGATAGCCAACAGAACCCCAAAGATGGGTCCAATCGCCTTATCGATTTTATTTGAAACACTCTCCATCTAAAGAACTCCGTTACATATGTTAAAGGAAAAAGATTTGCGGTTCGGGATTCGTTGGCGATACAGCAAACGGTGTCTGCATTCCAATCTTTCCATTCATTTGCTTTCCTCCTGTAACATCCCCGGAGGCAAAGAGGCACAGTCCTTAAGTACATGGAATGCGAACCACTCTTTTGCCTTCGGGCAGTGGGGGGGCTCATCCGGTCTTGGACGGATGGGGTGAGCCTCCGCGGTTTTGCGAACGCTGTTTTGAGCATCCGCACAGGGACATAGGCGTCAGGCCATTTACGTTTTCTGTCCCTTCTCTTTACACATCCATCGGCTGTTTACAAAAACGAGGCATTCGATCTCATCCTGAAGGATGCAGGCGCAGGAGAACGAATATTCTCGCGGCAGGGCAGGTCGTGCAAGGTACGCCAGTCGATCCGGAAGATGGGGATCTGCTGATCCAGCAGTGTTTACCCCCAGAAGATGAGCCAGAGCCCGAATCCTATCAACAGAATCCCGCTGCTGGCTCGAATGATGTCCCTGTACTCCCGTATCCTGCTTGATGAGGCACATCCCCCGAGGACCCCGACGCCGAGGAACGGCGTGAGCACCCCGGCCCCGAAGACCAGCAGGAGCGAGAGATCCTGCACGGTGCCATCGATCAGGATTCTGCTCAGCAGGACGAGGATCATCGGTGCGGCGCACGGGGCCTTGACGATCGAAAATATCATGCCCAGAACGAACAACCCGGCAAGGGTGGTCGAGTACCTCCGTATAGACGACTTGACATAGTTGTCGGTGGAGACCGGGAGCCGTATCAACCCAAGCAGGCTCACCCCGGCGAGTATCGTGATCAGTCCCGCCGCGATGGCAAGGTAAGGACCGAAACCGCCGAGAGACATCCCCGCCAGCAGGAAACAGCACCCCAAGACGAGATACGCGGCGACCAGCCCCAGGCCGAATATCAATGAGTTCAAGAGGCTGCTTCTCAACCCTTTGCCCGACCCAGTGACGTAGACTAATATGAATCCGAGTACCGCCATCAAGCAGGGCGAGAAACCGGAGAAGAGGCCTAAAAAGTACGCAAATGAGATGTCCCAGTTTATTGCGGCTGGGTCTGCCTCCGGTTCGGTTCCGGGAAGAAATTGTTCGATCGCCGTTCTGATGTTCTCTTCGGCGATCTCTTCTTTGGGAATTGTGACAGTGCCGTTCACGACCACAGCCGGGACTTCGAGAAATCCGTATTGGTGCCACCGCTCCCACCCGTCTGGTGTATTGACGTCAATTTCTTCCACGTTCAAGGTGGAACCATAGACCCCCTTCAGGTCGGCAATAATCGGATAGGTTAATTCGCACTCAGAACAGCGAGATGCATGAAAATATTCTACGTGAATAGCAGATGCACCAACGAGCGGGATCAACCCGATGAGAACCATCGCAACCGCGACGGCAACTATATTATTCGTTAACCGGTGAATCATGAAATCAGCCATTTGTTCGCGAACTCCCACCTGGTAAATACACTTAAATCCGTATTTTTATCCCCGGTGTATACATCCGATTTCTTCTGAGAAGATCCAATCGCAATGAAGATCACCCTTCGGGTGGTCATGGGGATTTTTTGGGATGAAATCAATGAATTGCCTGCTTGCCTGCCTTCGTACGTTTTCGCTGTGTTCATCGACGAACCAAGAAGTATAATCCGTCGATTGCCATGTCTTGGTTCTCGTTCATGGCAGGAAATGAAGATGATCAACGATGTCTCCGTACCTTACACAGGAAAACGGCACATGCGATTTCATGCTTTCTTGCCCCGGAGGATCAGCAATGCTCCTAATACCCCAATGATACCAGTCTGAAGACCGAATCCCGGAACTTCCTGGCCTGACGGTTCCAATTCCAGGTCAAGTTCGTTCGTCAGATTTCCAAAGACAATCTTGCGCCGGAGGGGCTGGTAGCCCTCTTTCTGAACGATGATGGTCTGATCGTACCCGATCGCGTTTTCGATCAGATATCTGCCGTCGCTTCCCGTCGTGTTTGTCACCGAGAAGATTTCATCATCCAGCGCAAATCTCATCTCAAATCTCACAGATGCATTAGGAATCGGGTTGCCTTCAGGGTCTGTTACCCTGCCCGAAACGGTGATCGCTGGCGGCGGAGGGATTCCAATGTGAACGGTCACGTTCAGGGATTTTTCCACTTGGTTTCTGAGACTATCGGTTGCTATGATTGTGATTCTGTTCTCCCCCGCAGAGACCGGTACGGAACATGCGAACTTCGTCCCATTCCCGCACGAAACCCCCCCGATTTCGCTTCGAACAACCACATTCTCTATCCCGGAAGGGGCGTCAGCTTCGCCGATAACCACAACATGAGGTGGAACCACATCGATCCAAACTTCATCACCTTCATTCGGGGAGATGATAGTGAGATTTATCGGCCAATCAACGGGTGTTGTATTTTCAGGCGAAAACCCCGAACATACTGCAGGAAACGCAATGACCGCCAGTATGGCAACAATCAAAGGTATGCGCATTACCGATCCCGTCCAAAAAAGTGGTTGAGGATCAACCCCACGGCGCACCATCGATCGGGTCGAGAATCCCATCATTGTCATAATCACCCCAGCCGATGAACCGTCTGCTGGATGTGCTTATCGTTGATGTGGTGTAAGGATCTCTCATAACACTGTTGGCTGACGAAGGGCACGAAACATGATTTGTATTTGTATACATATCGTGCATCGGGCTGACAGCAAGAATACTGGACTGTCCGCAGAAACTGACTTCAGCATATTCATCAAGGGCACCGTAGAGATGCAATGATTCATGTTCATAACTTCCAGGAGCCGAAGGGAACCTCCACCCGGCTCCTCTGCCCCAGTACGAAAGTGCACCCTTATCTGCATAACCCTGGTCCGGACCTATTGCGTAGCCACCCATGTCGTCATGCGTGAAATAGAGAAGTATGACGGTATCTGCTCCGGACCAACTTTTTGCCGCTCTCGCCATGTCATCTGTTGTTCTTCCATCGCCATTGCTATCAGAGTAGCCAAGGTTTCTTGCTGCTTCTTCCATCCATCCATTTACGCCCCAGGCCTGGATGTTATCGCCAGTATTTGCTCCGGAAACGGTTACAGTATAATAACCGCCATCGTTGACAGCGTTGGCACCCGAAGGCGCTTGTTGGCGAATTGCATCTGTCCCGGAATATGCATCACTCAATGCATCATCTCGATCCGCCACGGTCCATGCTCCATCGCTGCTTGGTGTTTGGAAATCGGTGATTATGTATAGGTAGTACATTTTCCCGTGCGCGTAGGGCGCTGACTGAGTGCTGGGAGAAATATAGTCCCGAATCAGGTTGTTCGGAGCAAAGGTTCCGCCATGATAATTCTGATGTTCTTTCACAAGTTGCTCTCTGTGTGATCGGATAAATCGATCCGTTTCATCGGCATCAAAACCTAAAACGAGCCCTAACTCTTCCCCAAATTTGTCCAGGTCTGATATGTAATAGTAACGATGATCTACATCGTAATACCTGATCAACACCTGTTCTTCAAGAATTTGAGAATATTTCTTGATCTCCTCTTCAGATAAACCCCAATCCAACTTTTCATTCCAATAACTCAGATAGACTACTGTATTATCGATGATCACTCCATCATCATGTTCCATGAGATGCAATGATTCTGCATCCGGCGGTACAAGTTGCTCCGGTACAGGCACATCAATGCCAATGATGTTTGCGTTTTCACTTTTTCCTTCGCTCGCACTCACTGCCGGCACAACGCCCACGCTCACCAGTAGCACGGCGAAGAGCGCGGAGAGTGCACGCATTCCAATCTTTCCATTCATTTGCTTTCCTCCTGTAACATTCCCGGAGGCAAAAGAGGCACAACCTTAAGTACGCGGAATGCGAACCACTCTTTCGCCTTCGGGCAGTGGGGGGGCTCATCCGGTCTTGGACGGATAGGGTGAGCCTCCGTGGTTTTGCGAACGCTGTTTTGAGCATCCGCATAAGGGGATAGACCCGGGCCTATATAGCATTTCTCTCACAATCATCTACATGTCCATTGGCCGTTTGTGAAAGTGAGACGATCGATCCGGCGGCGGGGAGCACGGACACAGGAGGAAGGCTGTTCTCGTGGCGAGGAAAATCATGCGGTCTGCGCCGCGGAGGCTACGCAATGGATCTGGAGTAGAAGTTCGAGCAGCCGTCGGGCTCTGCTGTGCGGCTTCTCCGCAGGGAAAGGAGTCGAAACGCCGAAAGGGTGACTTGCGACGATTCGTGAGTGCGACGAATGGAACGTCCGGGACATCATCATCGACAGGGACGGCCGGACCTCGATCCCCCACGTCTACGCCGGCGGAGATATCGCCACCGGCGCAGCGACGGTGATCGAGGCGATGGGCTCGGCGAAGAAGGCGGCCGCGGCGATCAACGCGATGCTGAAAGAAGAATAACCACTTTTTTTCGGGGTTGGCCCGGGAGTTCTGCCGGGACAAGACCGGGTCCAACTGATTCTTCAGATGTGCCGTCGGAGCGTGAGCACCATGTATGCGAGTTAACTCTCCGCAGGACGGGAGTTCGGAAGGGGCACAGATCTTTGGGCAAGATGCTCCCTCTTGAGCCGGAAGGAACGCGGACATGCCTGAATGGAAGACGCGTTCTCCTACAAAAGAATAATTCATGCAGAGGACTCTCTCACTCGGGTTGACGAATACGAGATTGTCTCACGGCAAAAGTTTCTCAAGTGTGAATGTGGCATTTGTTCCGGGCGGAGCATATGTGCCGATATAGTGAATTTCGATAGGAATACCCGGTGATTCTGGCACACTATCATTCTCCAGAAGGACCCCTCGGAAGCCTACCACCATGCCATCGACCTGGTAGTTTTCGTTCAGATTAACAGGAGCATAGCATGTTCCGTTTTCCGCCTGTATGATATATGTCCTGTTGTCGCTTTCGACGTGTACGATTGTTCCAATGACGGTCTCTTCATCGGTTTTTCCGATATCAGCGCAACCGCTTGAGAGCAAAATTAAAATGAGGATGGATGTGATTCCAACTGTTTGACCTACGTTTCTTGTTCTGTTCTTCCCCTTCATTTGCTTTCCTCCTGTGGTTCCCGGAAGCAGAAGAGGCACAGTCCTTAAGTACAGGGAGTGCAAACCACTCTTTCGCCTTCGGGCAGTGGGGGGTTCACCCGGCCTTGGACGGATGGGGTGAGCCTCCGCGGTTTTGCGAACGCGTTTTGAGCATCCGCACAATGACCTGGACAGTTGGGTATTTACGTTTTATGGCCAGTTCAACTACACGTCCGTCGACAGTTTGCAAAAGTGAGGCGATCCATCCCGCCCCGGGGGCGCGGACACAGGAGAGAGGCGAGGCTGTTCTCGTGGTGGGGCAGGCCATGTGGGACACGATAGTCCCCGGCAACTGACTGCCACAGACACTCTGCATTAAGAAGAAAGCCATATAGTGCCCTAACCGTCCTTTTACCCGATGGATATTGACCGATCTCGGGTCTCGATGACCGTGCAGTTAACTTCGCGGAGATGTTCTCTTCCAGAGGACGAAACTCCTCAGCGAAGCTGTTTCGGGGGTGGATCTGCGGCTCTACTGGACTGATCTTAGTTGTACCAGGCAGGATCTATTCTGCTATCGATATCTGATGCGCCGGCTCGGTGGCGATCTCACAGGCACTGAGTTTGATCCCGGCTTCAAACGCTGCCTTCTCCCGGTCGGTGATAGTAATAGGAGATTTACGGCAGTAAGGAGATACGCCCGGAAGGAGGAGTGGGATGATATGGTTGCTGCCCGGCTACCCTCTCAACAACAAGCACTTCATCCGATGGATGCTGCTATCATCATCATCTCATCTTCGCCCGGAGCACCGGTGATGCAGTATGAGAGATTTTCATCGCGCCACCTGAGTTGGTTCCTTCCTTCGCCAGATACGTACGTTCCTTCGGTCCCGTCGATCATTACTTGCATCGCGTCTCCGACTTGGATTTCAGGGCAGGGCTTATCGGGTGGAGAGATCTCTATGATGCGGAGTTCGTCGTCTCCCATGGTATAGATCTGGGACGTTTGACCAGCCTCTCCCTCATAAAACAGAGCGTAATGGAATGTATATCCTTCCGGGACATATGCGGGGATTCGTATATACGATCCGAACCGTTCTTGGGCCTGCTGCGGTGTTCCAGCACGCAGAGGAGTTATCCTGCCAGTTTCTTGAGTTGCTTCCGGCTCTGCGCCTTCCGGTGGAACAAACGTGCAGACGTCGCTCGAAACCTCGGTGTTTATCCGTATAATAGAGTATTCGGCTCGTACAATAGGTATTTCGGATTCATAAAAGAACTCGATCTTTTTCACTACCCACGAATCGCTGTCAATCCAGATGCGAACTCGTGAGAAGAGAACGGGGGAGTACTTCAGCGGATCATCCGGCATCGCCTCGATAACGTATGCCATCTCTCCGTCGATAACGTCTTCGCCGATGTATGTCGGTTCGTTTTCCTTCAGGATTGTGCTGGCGGTCGTCTGGTAATCCAATTCAGTAAATATCGTTTGCGTCGGATCGTCTATGCTTCTATGCTGGTAACGGTTCTCCGAAGGGTAGTACCACCATAGATCTCTCCCGTCAGAAACTGCAAGGGTACCGACCCCTACCTTCGGGGAAACGAGATACTCAACCCGGTAGCAATAGGGCTTTTTCACAGTTATGTTCATCGTTTCTAAGACCGGGGCCTCGATGGTTAAACCGGTTGTCTTTGAAAGCACTGCTGAGTAGTCCCTAATGCTTTCTTGGCGCGCGGTAAACTGATCGACGATGTCATCGCCTGTTGCTTCTGTGTTCCAGACATCCGTACAGCCTGACCCTGCTATCAGTGCAAACAGAATGACCGGCAAGAGATACTTATGAATCATTCTTCATCAACTCAGTGATAGTAGCCGCCTTACATGTCGTGTCAGGACAGATATCGACGTTCGCGTTTACATTGTAAATAAAATCTTTCTTCATCTCATGAAACCTCTCTGTAAAAATAGTGGAATGGAGGTTTCACCATCTGGAATCACAATAGGAGCGTGTAAATAGTTCCTGACTCTGGTCTCCCCCCCAGTAGTAGTCGATATGCACGTAGTCGTCGGGAGTGGGGCCGTTACCGTACTCAAACGCAGCCCTCGGCGTATACCAAATTCCACCTTCCCAGCTCCATTCGTCCTTCACCGGGATAGTCTGACCCATGAAGAAATATCCGCTTGCCGCAGGATCAAGCCACAGTTCGGATGAACCATCTAAATGGTCTACATATGTGCTGGGAGATGTATTGTCATCGTATCGGTAGTACCACCAGTCGCCAGTGCTTGCATCGTGGAACCATAGTTCATAAATCCCAACATTGTTTCCTACCCCAATCCCACAGTAATACTCATATTCATGCGGCAACGAACTGCGGGAAACCTCAATGAAAGGCAGGGGATAGATTGGATCGGGCGCGGGATCATCCCAGATTGCCGGGAATAGCAGCGCCTTGCCTCCATCAGTTTGATCATGGTATGCAGCTACCAGTTCGATCGTGTCTCCTTCATTCAAGTAGATCTCTCTCTCATGATAGGCACAGTATCCATACCCACTGTTTGAGTAGTAATATAGAGTTATTTTACCCGTCAGATACGTAATCTGTCGGGGGATTTTGTGGTTGAATTGAATCCATTCAGCATATAAGTCCCAGTCTCCTCTCGATATTTCGTACGACAGTGGATCACCTGCCTGAATGGATCTGGCTATTCCCCCACCGATGGACTTCTCCATCTCTTCAATATTTGGATAAACTGTGAAATATTCCATTGGGAAATTGATGCTGATCGTAGCAGGATCCTGATTTAGATAACCAAACATGGTTTTTGGCATCCGTAAAACCGCGACTTCCTCATTTTCATTGATTTCCTTGAAGATACGGTACCCTGGATGATCCGCCATGCATGTAAACAGCTCATCAAATTCAGACACAGAAAATGATATGTTCACGATGTTTGCATCCTGACGAGCATCCTTCGTTAAAATCAACTTGTATGGGACAACAATTGAGATCATTTCGGACTCTTCGAGTGGTGTTGCAGGTTTTGCAGCCTCTAGATAATCCGGGGGAATCGAACGATGAGTCTCGCTTTTACTATCCTGCAGTTCCCCGGTAGCCATCACCGGCACAACGCCCACGCTCACCAGCAGCACGGCGAGGAGCGCGGAGAGTGCACGCATTCCAATCTTTCCATTCATTTGCTTTCCTCCTGGAACATCCCCGGAGGCAGAAGGGGCACAGTCCATAAGTACAGGGAGTGCAAACCTATCTCTTGCCTTCGGGCAGTGGGGGGTTCACCCGGCCTTGGACGGATTGGATGAACCTCCGCGGTTTTGCCTGCAATCGGCAACCTGCGCGTAGTTGTGCAGGCCGCTCGATGAGTTACAGGCAAGGGCATTTTTGTAAGTCATTTATGATAAACCTGTTGCCTGAAAAAATGTATTAAAATGTACATTTTCCGGATTTAAAGCATATTCACGGCTCTCATGAATATTCGTCGGTCTCACGAACGTTCACCGGATCGGAATAGCCATTCAAAAGCAATTCTGCAAAAACCCTCTTTCAACAAGCCCCGCTCCAGAATCTTCCGAAACGCCCTTGATATGCTCTTTTGGGCAGCCCCATTCTAACAAGTAGCTCGGAACAGTGGTCGGCCACCTTCCTGTCCGATCAATTTCACGAGCCCACCCCGGGGGTTGAGCACCTTACTGCTCGGAATCGTTTACTCAAAGGGGGGTGGTAACCCGGCCGCCGGACCTCCTCGCCTCCGCAGAAAGACGGGCCCAGGAACGCGCCGTATCACAACCCTTTTTCCTCCACCGCCCCCAATCCCAGTACAACAGATAGGAACCCCCATGCCCACCCCCGATACCGTCGAGCGCCGGACCGTCCTCATCATCGCCACCCTTGCCGCGTTCCTCACCCCGTTCATGGGCTCGGCGGTGAACATCGCGCTCCCATCCATCGCCGCCGATTTCGGCCTGGATGCGGTTTCGCTCAGCCTCGTGGCCTCGTCGTACCTCCTCGCGACCGCGATCTTCCTCGTCCCGCTCGGGCGGTGCGCCGACATCTACGGGCGCAAACTCGTCTTCACCATCGGTGTGGTTGTCTTCACCGCATCGGCCCTGCTCTCCGCGCTCGCAACGTCGGGGCTCATGCTCATCCTCTTCCGGTTCCTCGAGGGTGTGGGCAGCGCCATGATCTACGGCACCGGCATCGCCATGATCACGTCGGTCTTCCCTCCCGAGGAGCGCGGGCGAGCGCTCGGGATCAACGTCACCGCCGTCTACATCGGCCTCTCCATCGGACCGCTCCTCGGCGGCTACCTCACCGAGTTCCTCACCTGGAGGAGCATCTTCCTCACCAACATCCCGCTCGGCATCTACATCGTCATCATGATCCGACGCCACCTTGCCGGGGAGTGGGCCGACGCATGCGGGGAACGGTTCGATATCGTCGGGTCGGTCTTCTACGGCGCAATGCTCTTTGCCGTGATGTATGGGTTCTCAAACATCCCCGACCCCATCGGCGTTGCAGCAATCATCGCCGGCGTGGCGCTCTCGGCGGTCTTCTACGCCTGGGAGACGAGGGTGGAAAGCCCGGTCCTGAACGTGGGGCTCCTCACATCGAACCGGGCGTTCGCCTTCTCAAACCTCGCCGCCTTGATCAACTACGGCGCGACGTTTGCCGTCGGGTTCCTCCTCTCCCTCTACCTCCAGGTCGTCCGGGGGCTCGACCCCGGCACCGCGGGGCTCGTCCTGATCACGCAGCCGGTCGTCCAGGCGCTCTTTGCTACCCCGGCCGGGAGACTCTCCGACCGGGTCGAGCCCCGGTACATCGCCTCGGCAGGGATGGGGCTCACCGCCATCGGCCTCGCCCTCCTCACGCTTCTTTCCCCAACCACCCCGATGGCGTACATCATCGCATGCCTCGTCCTCCTCGGGTTCGGGTTCGCCCTCTTCTCCTCCCCGAACACAAACGCCATCATGAGTTCGGTCGACCGGTCCCTCTACGGCCTCGCCTCCGGGATGCTCGCCACCATGCGGACGACGGGGATGATGTTCTCGCTCGGCGTTGCCACCGTCACGTTCGCCCTCTTCATCGGCACCACCCGGATCGGGCCGGAAGTCCAGGAGCCCTTCATGACAAGCCTCCAGGTGGTGTTCGTCATCTCTGCCGTCCTCTGCACTATGGGCATCTTCGCCTCGCTCGCCCGCGGCAGGGTGCGGGAGTGACCGCCGGCCGTCACTCCCCGACGCAGTAAATATAGTAGACCCGCCGCCCATCCCTCGTCACGACGTCCACCCCGTGCATCTCGTTCTCAAACCCTGGAAAGAGGGTATCGAACTCCTGCGACGATGCGAGGTAATCCACGATCGCCTGCGTAGCCGGGCCGCACCGCTCCCCCGGCATGATGACCGGGATGCCGGGCGGATAGGGCACGACCGTCACCGCAACAGTCTTACCCCCAATCTCGCTCGCGGGCACCGCCGTCACCTCGCCCCGCACCAGGTGGCGGTAGGCCTCCGCCGGCGTCATCGCCGGTTCGGGCAGCGTTGCATAGACGTTCCGGACGACGTCGGTGATCGACTCATCCCGCAGGTAGTCGTGCATCTCCTGACAGAGGTCGGCGAGCCCACGGCCGGCATACCGGGCAGGGTGCTTCCGCACCAGGTCGGGGAAGACCTCCTCGAGCGGGCTGTTGCCGTCGTAGAGCGCCTTGAACCGGAAGAGTTCCGCAAGCAGCGTCCCGGACTTGCCCTTGGTGATCCCGAGCGTGAAGAGGACCAGGAACGAGTAGTATCCGGTCTTCTCGACGACGATCCCGCTCTCCCGGAGGTACGTCGTGACGACGGTCGCCGGTATCCCCCGGTCCTCCATCCTCCCGCCCGGCCTGATCCCGGGAGTGAGGATGGTCACCTTGATGGGGTCGAGCATGGCATAGCCCTCCTCGATGCCGTCAAAACCGTGCCACGTATCGTGGGGGTTTAAGAGCCAGCACCCGGCGTGGTCCCGGAGGAGCGCATCGTCCGCCTCACCGAGCGGCCGCTCCGCCTCCGCATCCATGATGCAGTCGGGCTGCCAGACCGTGAACCACCAGTAGTCCTCCTCGGGGAAGGGGCCGGTCCGGATCTCTTCGGCCACCGTCACCATTTTCTTTCTAAAGACGATCGCCTCCTCGATCGCCTCCTCGATGAGGAACTTCCCCGAGTGCCCGGCCATCATCTTGGTGGCGACGTCCAGCGACGCTATGATGGTGTACTGGGGCGAGGTGGAGGTGAACATCATGAACGCCTCGTTGAACCGCGGGTGGTCGACGGGGCCCCGGCCCTGCCTGACGTGGAGCATCGAGCCCTGCGAAAATGCGGCGAGGACCTTATGGGTCGACTGGGTGGCAAAGACCGTCGAGCCGACCGTATCCGTTATGTGCATCCCAAACCGCCCCGCATAGAGGGGGTGGAACCTGGCATAGCCGAACCATGCCTCGTCGAAGTGGATGTAGGGAACCACATCCCGCAACTGCTCCTCGATCCTCTCCACGCTGTAGCAGATCCCGTCATACGTGGAGTTCGTGATCACGGCCATCCTGACCATCTGCACTGCAGGGTCCTTTATCAGCGGACAGTCCCGGACCTTCTCCCGGATTACCCCGGGATGGAACTCGCGGCTGTGGATCGGCCCGATGATCCCGTACTCGTTCCGTGCTGGTATGAGGTAGACAGGGACTGCCCCGGTCATGATGATCGCATGCATTACAGACTTGTGGCAGTTCCGGTCGACGAGGACGATGTCGCCGGGGGTGACGGTCGAAAGCCAGACGATCTTGTTTGCGGCCGACGTGCCGCTGGTGACGAAGTAGGTCCGGTCGGCCCCAAAAATCTCTGCGGCTTTCCGCTCCGCCTCCCCGACGGCGCCGGAATGTTCCTGGAGCGAGCCGAGTTCAGGGACCGAGGCCGAGAGGTCGGCCCGCAGGGCGTTCTCGCCGAAGAAGTTGTAAAATATCCGGCCTGCGGCGCTTTTGAGGAACGCGACGCCGCCCATATGCCCTGGCGTGTGCCAGGAGTAGCGGTACTCCTCGACGTAGTCCATCAGCCCCTGGAAGAACGGGGGGAGGACGTCGGCAAGGTAGTTCTTTGCCGCCCGCTTGATGTGGCCGGCGATGAAGCCGGGGGTGTCCTCGAGTTTCCAGA
>Ga0265294_10005707_pt1 | contig 15151 bp, 15 predicted proteins | sample MunlanPumphouse3_FD_192504 | JGI IMG/M metagenome (GOLD analysis project Ga0265294, IMG submission 192504) | Groundwater microbial communities from a municipal landfill in Southern Ontario, Canada - Pumphouse #3 | ecosystem: Environmental > Aquatic > Deep subsurface > Groundwater | place... | reverse complement strand
AATTCAAAATGGAAAGCGGTAGCGGCCCTGAGTATGAAACGCTTGGTATGCTCGGCTCCAATTGCCTGATCGACGATGTCGAAGCCATCGCTAAAGCCAACGAATACTGCAACGATTACGGCATAGATACCATTTCGGCCGGTTCGGCTGTCAGTTTTCTTATGGAGGCCTGGGAGCACGGCATGATTACCAGTGAAGATACCGGTGGTCTCGAGATGACCTGGGGCAACGGCGAGGCCATGGTTGAAATGATAAAGAAAATCGCTCTGCGTCAGGACATCGGTGATGATTGTTCCCAGGGTATTCTGGCGGCCGTCAAACGTGTTGGTCCGGTTAGTGAAGAGTTTGCGATCCATACCAAAGGGATGGACTTCCCTGCCCATGACCCCCGAGGTCGTGGCGGTCTGGCGGTTGCCTACGCGACCTCCAATCGTGGAGCCTGCCATATGCAGGCCTACAACCAGGATTTTGAAGGCGAAGGCTGTAGCAATATCGCCGATCTTGGCTATGATGCGCCCATGCCGCCCTACACCAATGAAGGCAAAGGTAAGTTCGTTGCTGACCAACAGAATTTTATGAGCATGATGGACTCGTTGAAGATCTGTAAGTTCTCGGTCTTCGGCGGCATGACAGTCGGTCCCATGACTCAGTGCCTCAACCATATCACCGGATGGCATTTCACCAATGCCCAGTGGGTGAAATGCGGTGAGCGGATTTTTAACCTGAAGCGTCTGTTCAACACTCGCGAAGGGGTCAGCCGTAAAGATGATACTCTGCCGGTAAGGATACTGACCAGTCCTCGTCAGGGTGGTGCCGGTGATTTTGTTCCTGACCTGGGCTATCAGCTTCGTGACTATTACCGCGCCCGCGGATGGGATGAATGGGGTGTTCCCACGCCGGAGACCCTCAAACGACTGGGTCTGGATGCCTATGAATACCATAAAGGCCCTCGCACTACAGCTGCCCAGCGGTAATTTGCCTTAGGTAAACCCCCGGCTTTGCCGGGCGACTCATTAAATTTTTGACATTTACGGGAGTAAATGGAAGCCCCTCCAGATGTGAAGCGCTCAGCGTCACAAAGGAGGGGCTATTTGCACATGCTCATATCAATGGTAGATGTCAAGCAAGTTGTCGTCTAAACAATAACAAAATTATCGGTTATGCCCGCAAAAAAATTCCAGGCCCTCCGACGAGTTTTTGAAGACCCATTCTCGGCCCTGAGAATTTTTTGTTCCTTCTTTGACAAAATGGTCTTTATCGGTATGACCTTATCCACTTGTGCCGTCTTTTCACCATCTTCGGTTGTCTTTTCTGAGTTGTTTCTATTGGTTAACGCTACCTCACCGATATGGCGCCAATTTCTTGTTTTGATGAGTGGATTCACGCTAATTGATGGACAACAATTCACTTTAAATGAGGGTTACTGCTCTGCCAGTGCCATCCGTCAGGGCCGATAAAATACGTACGGATTCAAAAAAAAAAATAGCTGTTTACGACGGTTCGCAGTTGCTTACCGGTCAAACCCGTTTCGCGTATTCATTGGAGAATAAAAAGAGATCGGGTTTTTCATAATGCCTGATCCGATCGCATCAATTTTCCGGTTTCTGTTGTTCACATCAGGCCAGTCTGAATTGTTTTATCTTTCGCCAGAGGGTGGATCGGCTGATGCCCAGTTCTCTTGCCGCGCAAGCTCGGTTGCCGTTATGCTTGTGGAGGATTTCTTGCGTAAGGCGGGCTTCCGAATGCTGCAGAGCTCCTTTATTGGGGGAAAAATTGTTGGGTATCCGGCTGTGGTGAAGAAAATCCATCGGCAGTTGGGATAGTTGAATTTCATCTCCCGGGCAGAGTACGCAGGCATGTTCCAGGATGTTTTCCAGTTCCCGGATATTGCCGGGATAGTTATACTTCATCAGGTGGGCCATGACATCATTGGATACCCGTTTGACGGGGCTGTTGCTTTTCTCGCTTATTTTTTGAATAAATGTTTCCACCAGAAGTGGAATGTCCTCCTTGCGATCCTTGAGATCCGGCAACACGAGTTTGATGATGTTGAGTCGATAATACAGGTCTTTTCGAAATTTCCCTTCCATCACAAGGGCTTCCATGTTTCTGTTGCTGGCGGCAATGATTCGGGCATTGGTTTGAGATGGTCGCGTGGCACCCACCGGGTAAAATTCTTTTTCTTCGATAACCTTTAACAGTTTTACCTGGAAGGCGTGAGACATGTCGCCCACTTCATCCAGGAAAAGAGTTCCGCCGTTTGCGATGCTGAAGAGGCCGGGTTTGTCGGTTTTTGCATCCGTAAACGCCCCTTTGGCATAACCGAAAAGTTCGGATTCCAGAAGCGTTTCCGGTATGGCCCCGCAGTTGAGTTTTATAAGGTTTTTATTTTTTTGTGGGCTCAAATTATGAATGGCCTTGGCCATTAATCCTTTACCCGTGCCGCTGGCACCCTCTATCAATATGGTTGTTTCACTGGAGGCAACCCTGGGCAGGATTTCAAACAGGTTTTGCATGATCGGATTTTTGCTGACAATATCATCCAGACAATAATTTTTGGTGACCATTTTCCGGGAGACTTTCAGTTTTGTCAGATTCCTGAAAATGGCAACGAGCGCTATGATGTTGCCGCAGTCATCCCGGAGCGCCGAGGTCGATATGCTGACAGGCCTTTTTTCCCCGGATTCGCAGATGATTTTTGTTTCAAAGTCATAGACGGGCTCCCCGGTTTTGAAGGTGTAATCAAGCGGGCAGTTTGCAGAACAGTCGGTTGATGTAAACAGATCAAAACAGTGCCTGCCATAAATTTTTTCGAAAGAAAGTCCGGTGATGGTTTGCGAAGCTTGATTCATGTAAGTGATGCAGTGATCCTGAGTGTTTACGATAAATACGCCTGCTCGGATGTTTTCAAGGATCTCCCGGCAGGGTAGCTTTAGTTCAAAGGCAGGCAGAGAAGGTTCTTGACGGTTATGGCTCAAAACGGTGTTCCCTTAATCGTGATGTCAGCATTTAATGATGGCATTGGTTGAGAGGCAACGAAAGGCCTCGGAAAAAAACGAGAAACTTCAGAACGTCAGGTTGTGTATAATTACAGTTTTTTAGATAAAATTTCAAGAATTTAGTGCGTTATCTCGTTTCAGCCGCTTGAATTTGTCTTTGGATAAATCGGTGTCAGGTGATTTTTATTTGATTTTAGTTCGCAAATAACCATTTGAAAATATTGACTAATTCTGAAAAAGACAAATATATATTCATATGCTTACCGGGTGAAGGTGAATGTAGCGCGTGTGTGATGAAATTGTTTCAAATTGAAACAATTTGGATGAAACCACCTGAATGGTTGTGCTTTTATCGCTTTGGCGTTGTGATATCCGCCTCTGGGATGATGCGGAATCATAAAACAGGCGGAAATTTTTCAATGGGGGAAGCCTGTTTAAGGAAAAACGTTTCAAAATCAAACGCTTCTCATGAACCGATCCGTGTTTCACCCAAGATCAAAGGAATTTACGGGTCTATTTCAGTCAAGTTTAGGCAATACTATCGTTGCTGGTTTTTTTCGGTGCAGTTCTGCGTAATTATTTCAGACCGGACTGACGATTAAAAAAAGGAATATAAAAACGGTGAGATACAGCGGATGCTGTCGTTTTGGCTTGAAGAATGCTTTTATGAATATCAATAATTGTAGTTGAATTGATTAGAATTATGGCTTTTGTTCAAAAAAAATTTAAAATGGGCATAAAGTTTGCATTTATAAAACATAAAAAAGTTCGAAATCGATATATGGCTGTTGGTAGATAGGTAGAGAGAATCGGTTTTTGACAGCTGTATCCACCCAAAGGAAACAGAACATTGTAAAGCAGACTTTTGGGCTGAATCGATGATAGCACAGGATTTTTAAAATGGATTACGCTTTAAGGAGGAACGTTACTTATGGACAACATGAATTCACCACACGATCAATTGATTACCAGGCGAAAAGCATTGACCTTGGGGGCTGCTGCTATTGGCACGGCGGTCGCCGGGGGGCTGGTCCGTACGGCAGCCGGCATCATTCCTTCGGCGAATGCCGCAAAAAATGAGGCGTCATGGCCGCTTCCTTATGTGAAGCTGGATCCGGAAAAAGCCCTGCCGATTGCGTACAATACATACTTCAAAGACGGCTGAGGGTCAGCTGCAGCCGATGGGATCATCGGCCAGTTGATCGAAATGAAGGGCTTTCCGTATACGCAGTATCCGCCCATAATATATAATTTTGCCGGGGGTGGATGCGCCGGCTGGGGGACTGCATGCGGTACCCTGATTGCCGCAGGCGCCATGATCAATCTTTTTACTCAGCCCAAAGAGTGCAGCAAGATTTTTAATGAGCTGATCGGCTGGTATTGCGATATGCCGTTTCCGTCAAAGGGCCTGGACAAATTTGCCAAGTTTCCCGGGCAGGTCCAGACCGTCAGCAATTCACCCCTGTGCCACGTGTCCGTTGCCAAATGGTGCACTGAATCGGGCAAGATGCTGACCACTCCCGAGCGCTTGGATCGTTGTGCAAAAATAGCCGCTGAAGTAGCGGCAAAGACGATTGAGTTGCTGAATGCCCATGCAGACGGCACCTTCAAACCTGTGTATGCGCTACCGGCCGAAACACAGAAATGCCTGTCATGTCACGGCGTTAAAAAATCGGCCAATTATCAGCACGGAAAAATGTATTGCGGCGAGTGCCACGAACCCCATGATTTATAAAAATAGAAACGGAGATTTGATACGTCGTTTCCGTTGATTAACTTAAACGGTCTGTCCGAATGCTTCAGGTTTTCGACAGACCGTTTTTTAATTGATTTTGGCTCATGTTGGCTTTCAGGCGCTCGTAACGTGCTGTGACAGTTTGGATGTCAACGAAAGCCTGGAGCCTGAGAAGGACAATGCTGTATCTGCACGAGATTCAAATCCGGTAACTTTAGTGTCTTATCCCTCAAACTCTGTCAAAAAAACAAAAATTTTCCCGTTATAGTTACCGCCCGCTTCGCTCGAGACGCGAAGAACGCAGAGCCTCGAAACGGTGGTTTTGGTCTCTGCGAGCGCTGTGTCTCGAGAGAGCGAAGCGAACGGGCGGTAGAAAAATAAAGAGTTTTTTGTAACGGCAATTCCATGGAAATTGGGTTGCGGGCACGGACCGCATTAGTATCCTGCAAAGGATAAATGGGGCTTGATCATAACTGCGGCCACCATATTACCGGAAAAAGTGAGTAAGGCATGGGAAGATTGGGAAGGCCTCATTGAATCCCACAAAGAAGGCGCTGTCTTTGAGGATATGAAAACATGGAATCCGGAAAAGCTTCCGGGGCATGCAGCAGCATTGAAAGTGGAAGCGGTCTATGCGGGAGCAGGGAAGCTTCTGTAGATATAAGGGCCTCAGTAAAAACAAATTCCATTGCCTTGCTTATTTTTGCTGAGGCACTTACTTGTTTTGTAGTTATGCTCAAGCTCCTGTTATCATATTGATCGGGTATCGTTGCCTCCTTGTATAAGTACTAAACTGTCTTTTTTTGTTTTAGATAAAGCTGCCATATATTCACATTTAATGCGTAATAAAAAAAAGACCCTTTTATCCGCTATCGGCGACAACGTTTCGAAATTTCCCTGGCCTTTGGAAAGCATCACATCTGCAGAAGTAAACAATTTTTGAAACACTTCTGTCGTTTCGGGAAGAATGGTTCCCGGATAAACACTGCCACTGGAAATGGTCGTAACCAGACGATCAAGTCCTACCGCCTTGGCATCTTCCAGCGTGGCATCATTGATGATAGGCTTATCGCGAAGTGCCGCTACGATCTGAAGGCGTGGGTACTCCCGCTGCAACTCTTTTATGAACAGCGTGTCAAAAACTATTTCTCCACAATTATCACAGAGGTAGAGAAGTGTTGAAGCCCTGCCCAGTGCTTTTTTAAACGGTTCAATATCATAGTGAGTAAAGGGCGTTTTATCAAGAGACTGAAGCTCTTTGTTCAGATCGATAGAAGCATGATTTTTTGCTCCAAAATCTATAATATTTCCCGCTGCCGCTATCTGAATCCCAGTTTCAAGTGGTGATTTACTATTATCTATTTTCTTTTGAAATTTTTCTGCATAGGACAAAGATAAGGAGTTGGATTTTTTTTTCACCTCTGCATAAATGTCAAATCCAGGAGATTCACTTCGTTCTTGAATAATTGCGTCTGCCACGCGACGAACAATATGCTGGACTAAGAGATGCGTTCCTTTAGCCTTTTGCAGTTCTATCCTGGCTACCGCAACAATGCGATGGGTCTGCTCTTCAGTAAGTTCAGCAAATCGTGCCGCCGAGCGTGCCTGGTTGATGACGCAGGCATAACAATCCGGAACAATACCCGTAAAATATTTGTTTTCTATAGTAGTGCTCATTTTTTACCATTTCCAATGACAGCATAACATCTGTTAACCTCTTGAACCGGCCATCCGGCAATCAGTTGAATAAATTTGGAGATTTTATCATCACCCATGCCTTTCATAGCATACTTTACCGGGTCGGACAAATCTGGCCTTTTTCTGTTTTCATATGCTGCAAAACAGGTAGTGCCCATAAAAACCGCAACGTACCTGAATGCATGCAGCTTTTGGTGAACGTGGTTTAAAAATGGAACCACTGAACAGTCGGAACACACAGAAAAAAGGGGTTTGATCATAACTTCGGCCACGTTGTCGCGGACTTCCTCCCGCCCATTGCCGGCTTCTCCAGCACGATCCGGGGGATGACGGATCGCGCAATGTCATACGCCGCGAACGGGCGGGACTCCGCGAATACACTTCGGAACTATCGTTATTGGCCATTCCGGAGCATTGTGAGCTCCCTTTTTCGAAGGAGGGGCAAAGCGAAGCGTGCCCATCAATTACATAGGGTGCCTGTGACGGTCGTTGAACCTGACCGAATATCCGGTCACTATTCTGGTCGGCTATTTTTGCCGTTTTTTTTGTTGATGGCGGGAAATTGATTTTTTTCGCTGAGATGAGCGATGCGCCACGTTAAACTCCGATTCATACCCCACAGTGAACTGGCTATATGGTTTATTGCGGATACTTAAGAAATGGGTATTTTTTTTATCAAAGGGACAAATAGGTATGACACAAGGATCAAATCCAAACTTCTGATAAAAGTTGGGATCACCTAAAACGAAAATGGTCTGCTCCTTAATGACAGCCTGCCTCAAGGCAAAGCGAAGCAGCTCTGAGCCTATTCCCTGCTTTTGGAACTCGGGTGCCACAGCCAATGGCGCCAGATGCAAGCCACAGACATTATCGCCGTTATAGGCATTCGAAAAAGCGATATAGGCGATTATCGTATTGGTATGAATACACACCCATTCATGCACTGCTTTATCATTCTGATGGAATTTTTCAACTAATTGCACTTCATATGTGCTATCAGGGAATGCCTGCCGCAACAAGGCGGAAACCTTGTCATAATTTTCAGCGGTGAGTTTGCGTATTTTCATTGTTTTATATTCAATCGTTAATGGTTAGTTATCAACAAGGTGGGCCCGTGGTTATTCCGGCGATGAACGTCTCAAGGATGCGCCTACCGCTTCGTGGTAAGTACCAAGATAGATTTTTATGCATATGCACACGATATATATTGATGATATTATTGCCATATTAAAAACATTCTAATTCATGATTAATGCTTTTTGCGGTAGTGAGAGCATAATTTGCCTGATCTTTTTTTTCTTTTATTCACTATGCAAGATGTGACACCAGACTCGCCCTGATAATTTTAAGGCGACAAGTTCACCCGCCGGGACCCAACGAGGCTGATCCTACAGGCACGTTTATCTCAAAAATAGCTATGAAAAAAAGTCACGTGGGTTCCCTGTTGAGTGTGCAACTATTTGTTCGCTTTAGCGATAAACATCACCACGATGTCCAATTTTTATTACCCAAATGGTGAGCGCATCGTCTTGGATCGAATAAATAATACGATACCGTCCCTGTCGTAGACGATAACGTTCTTGTCCAGAAAGCTTTTCACATCCTGGAAGGCGTGGGTTTATACTCAATGATTGAATTTGTTTTAGAATCCTTTTCAGGTCCTTATCCGCGATTGATTGAAAATCTTTCCAGACAGACTTTTTAAATAATATTTTATATTCGTCCATCTTTTTTCAACTTTTTGATCATCTGTTCATAGCTGATTAGGGGCTCGCTGGCTCTTTCTTCAAAAACAGCAAGGTCCTCTGCATCTTCAGCAAGGGCTTTTCTAACAGCGTCATTAATGATTTCTGACATTGATCGGGATGTTTCAAGGGCTTTGAGTCTGAGCGCCTGGTGTAAGGCCGGGTCTAAATAAATGGTCGAACGTTTTGATAAAGTTGTCATAAAGAACCTCCTGATATATAGTGATAATTATTATAACGTTGTGGTGCTATGATGTCAATGCTGGAAGCGAACGTTAAGCCTACTGGTTTTGAGAACTCACAACGTAATTTTCGGCAATGAATCCTTTGTTCTAACTCGTCGAGGTGAGCCTATTGCAGCCATTGTTTCTATTAAAGAGCTTGAATTGCTGCAAGATTTAGAAAACAGAATTGACATAGAAGATGCGTGGAAAGCTAAGAATGAACCGGGTGAACCGATTCCTTGGGAAAAATTGAAAAAGGAACTTGAGCTTTGACATATAGGATAGTGGTCAGGGTCTCTGCGGCAAAAGCGCTCAAAAAAATCGACGACCTCTCTTAAAACCTCGCGAATCCGGATGCAACCAAAATGAAGGGAAATAATCCTTTCCACAAAATTCGAGTTGGAGCTTATCGGATTTTATATGAGATTCAAGATGGTGTTCTATTGATTCTGATTCTTAAAATCGGCCACCGGAAAGATATCTACAGAAACATCACCTGAAGAATAATATACCTATCCTCATTTGTTTGTTATTCAGGGCTTGACCATAACTGCGGCCATATTTTGCTGTGCGTAGACTAGAAGTCCCGCCCGTTGCCGGCGTACGACATGGCGCGATCCGGGGAAAAGATGTCGGGGCCATGAAGCGTTAAGAAGCGCAAACTGTTTGAGGCTTGCCGAGTTTTTGCGCTTTAGCTTCATGGGCCCGGCACCCCCCGGATCGTTCTGGAGAAGCCGGCAACGGGCGGGACGGACCCCGTGACATTGTGGCCGCAGTTATGATCAAGTCCGTTATTCAACAACGGATAGCGCTTTGTGCATGAACGTCCTCTCTGAACGCGTTAAGAAAACAATAAACAAAAGTAGTGCCATAGCAGAAGTATTAAAAGAGTAACTCGCTGTAATTATAGTGAGTATTTTTTCTCAGCTGAAAAGATCAGCTAAAGTTATTTAGATATTCAAGGATGTCCCCAACATTTTCCAAAGCGATTTATTTTCTTCGAAACCCATTCTAAATACACCGTATATTCAAATATTGTGGTTATTATTTTTGGCTAACACGAAAATCACGGGCGCAGGCTGTTTTGCGTCCGGTGCATTTTGGGGTTCGGCAAAGCCGCTGTCATGTATTTTTCCAATTCTGTCAAGAATGAAGACCTGACCTTGCTATTTTTGTGAGCAAAAACTATGTCTTATGACATCGGTGGGTAATATGCCATATTTGTCCCGGCATGTAATGCCTTTTTGCTCTCGCCATGGCTATATCGTTATTTTTGACTCCAAAAAGCTCAAAATAGCCCCGTTTTTAGGGGTGTAATTTAACCTTATCTCTATATTTTTATTCGGTTAGCTTGGCCCGATCCCATGAGAAAAATAGTCCCAAGACGTTCCATAAAATTATCCCGATCGGCATCGTTGTCAAATATTTTTCGCCGTTTTATTTCACGGCAAATAAAATGATGTAGTGCCCCAGGGGCATCTATGCGGGCTTCGCGTGGCATAATTATCCTATATTATTCTTTCAATCTCATAGAAATGCATTTATTCATGCCCGTCCCCTTGTCCCCCCATAAAACTCAATTTTCAGGAACTGTTTAACCAACCTGCTGAAGGTGCAGAAGGTTACCTAAAAAAATGGTATTTCTGGGCTACTCACAGTCGTCTGGAGCCAATCAAACAGGCCGCATACACGATAAAGAGACACTGGAACGGGGTACTTTCGATGGTTTCAATCCGGAATCAACAACGGGATTCTGGAAGGAATAAACAGTCTGATTCAGGCGGCCAAGGCTCGAGCTCGAGGTTACCGTACAACCCGAAATCTTATTACTATTATTTATCTTCTCGGTGGAAAACTTAATTTCGGCTTACCCACTTGAAACAGCGAGGAGCCAAATATATTTTCTTATATAAAGATAACGACTGGACTTCAACGGGCTTGTTCAACCACTGGATAAGATCGTGGTTCGTTCCTCACACGATCTATCCTTATTCGTTCTGTGAAAAATAGTCTATAAACGATTTAACAATATTTGTGCTTTATCAAGAGTTGAATCATCCAATTTTGAGGATTTTAATATTTCTTTTAAAGCGTTAATTGACATGCCAGATTTTATTATTCTTCTCGATTGCGACACACGTGTTTTACAGCCAGACTCTTTGTATCCTTCATTTTTCATTAACAATTCTATTAAATCAGCATTTGATAATCTACTATCAGAAAATTTATCATAATAATCTACGAAACATTTTTTCCCTATTGAACGAAGGCTTCTATCTAATTGATTGTCATCCATTTTTACTCCATTATAATTAAAGCACAGAACCACTGATTATCAGGTAAATTTGCCCTGATATTATGATATTAAGGCACTTTTCGGGCAAATTTGCCTTGCCTCAATATCAATTCATAAGACATGATTTATTACGATCAACTAATATCCAACCAAGTTGGCCCGGTTGTTTTTTATCAGCGAGCACTTTGGTTTAATAATGGTATTATTAATACCACTGCTTTTTCTACCCTACCATAAATGCAAAACTTCCTTTATGAATCATCCTATGTAATAACTCAACCTCAGTAAAAGTCAACTTGTGAATAAATTTTACTGAATGATATATAAAGAGTAGTCTCTCTAAGTTGCAGCATAAATAGGTTTCAGCCCATTCAAAAGGGACTTCATTCGCAATCTCCGCGTTTCATCTGGCCGTCGAATTCTCACGAAAAAAATAGAAAATCGGATTGACCGTCTTCGGGATATGTAAGATAATTGTTTAATCTTGTTTCGAACAAATAGGACCCTGAGCACGCCCGAATCCAACGATCCGGCTTCCCCAATGCGTTGTGGAAGATCTATGGAAACTATCCTTATTTTTCAGCCGGGAAAAACACGAATTTTAGTTCCAACGCCTCACCCCACTAAATTTTGGGTCCCGATCATAACTGCGGCCATATTTTTCTACGCGTAGCCTCGGAGTCCCGCCCGTTCCCGGCGTACGACATTGCGCGATCCGGGGATAAGATGCCGGGGCCATGAAGCGTTAAGAAGCGCAAACTGTTTGAGGTGCGCCGAGTTTTTGCGCTTTAGCTTCATGGCACTGGCATCCCCCGGATCGCGTTGGAGAAGCCGGGAATGAGCGGGACGGACTCCGCGACATTGTGACCGTAGTTACGATCAAGCCCAAATTACGTCCGGAAAACCCGGTAAATCCGGTTCCGGCAATCACCATTCACCAAATGATCAGAAAAATTCTCCGGGCGACGCTGAACTGGCGTCGCAGACAATATTCAGAATAGTTTTAACAGGGAATTCTTGGCTTTTAAATTATCCATCCGTTGTGAATCCGGATGGGGGTTTCGGTTTTTTGTTCAGGCACCAACATGGACGGTCTCGTAAAAAAATGAATTTTCGGCACACCTTCGAGAGCGGGGGGCGATAAGGCCTTTAAAAGACTGGATTCCCGCCTTCGAGGTAATGACGGAAAAGGGCGCGCGGAGGTTTTTTTACGAGTTCGTAAATAATGAAAAGGAGGTCTCATATGAAAGTGTGTGTCGTGGGTTTGATGGTGGGGATGATGCTTCTGGTGGCGGTCAGTGCCGGGGCTCAGGTGGGGCAGGATGTTTTCAAGGCACAGAAATGCAGTATGTGCCACAAGCCGGTTGAATCGAAAGTCGCGCCGTCTCTGGCTGCGATAGCCGGGGCCTACGAGGGGCAGGCTGACGAATTGCTCGGTTATGTGAAGGGTGAGGCGGAGCCGGTTATGGATAAGGAGCGGGCCTCGGTTATGGAAAAATATATCGGGAAGATGAAGGCGCTTCCGGAGGCAGACCTCAAGGCACTTGTCGAATTTATGCTGGGCCATAAATAATGCCTGAATTTCAGAACTCCTTATTTCATGCCCATAACATAGTCAACTATCCCTCCTGAATCAGAGATTCAGAAGGGGCTTGTAAAAGCCCAAGTTGACTAGCCCAAGTCTTAATTGACTACGTTCGGCAGGATGTAGATACCTTTGGATGTAATCGCCAGTCCAAAGCTCTATCGTGGCTCTGTAAAAGCTCTGTGAGGTAGGAGCGGTCAACCACATTGCGAAGCCTGCTGAACATTGGCGAGGCGAACCTTACCCCTCTTCGGAGGGTGATAATAACGAAAAAGTTTTTTATGCAAGTTTATGTCAAATCAAAATCAGAAAAATGGCTGATGCCGACAAATCCGGCCAATGCCAGGATTATGCTCAAGCAGGCAAAGGCCAGGGTGATTCAAAGAACCCCATTTACGATCCAGCTTTTGTATGACACCACCGAGCATATTCAACCGGTTATCGTAGGTGTCGATGACGGAGGCATCAATATCGGGATTGCAGCGGTTTCAAACGGCAAGGTGCTATTTCAGCAGGAACTTATTTTGCGCTCGGATATCAAGTCAAAACTGGATACCCGGAGGCAATATCGAAGATCCAGGAGAAACCGAAAAACAAGGTATCGAAAGGCAAGATTTCTGAACAGAAAACAGTCGATACCCACTTGTAAAGTGTGTGGTGGAAATGCGCCAGGTTCAAAGATAATTTGCAGAAGGTGCCTGGATGCAGTTATGGGTGTTCATCAAAAATATGTCGAGATTCAGAAGACAACTTTTCGGATTCCTCCCTCAATCAAAGCCAAGAAAGAAACCATTATCCGAATGGTACAACAAATGCCGCTGCCAATTTCAGCCATTAGACTGGAAGATGTCTATTTTGATTTTCAGGCAATGGAAAATCCAGACATTTCAGGAGTTGAGTATCAGCATGGGGATTTGCTTTATCACAAAAATTTTAAACAGGCATGTTTGGTTCGAGACAAGTTCAAATGTCGTGTTTGTGGAGCGGAATCAAGCTTGCAATGTCATCACGTTAAGCCAGGATCAAGGGGCGGAACTGACAAGTTGTCAAATCTGATGACCTTGTGTGAAGCTTGTCATGACCGGCATCACAAAGAGGGACTGAAACTTCCCAGGCAAAAAAGTTCTTTCTATGTTTCAGCGGCACATGTTCAGCAGGGAAAAAATTATTTACAGAGAGAATTATCCAGGATAGCACCTTTGACAACGACGTTTGGATACATCACCGGCCATTACCGGAACAAAGCCGGGATAGAAAAATCCCATATTAATGATGCCGTCATCATTGCAGATAAGCAGGCTGTTCCTGTCAACCGACAGATCAAAACCAGACACGTGCAGGCACGGAAACGAAGTCTGCATGAAGCAACGGCAAGAAAGGGGCGAAAAACACCCAATCAGACGCAAAAGCGGAACAACAAAAATGTCTTTACTCTCAAAGGATTCCGTCGTTGGGATACGGTAAGGTATAAAGGAAAGACCGGGTTTATCTCAGGCTTTTCGGGATCTTCAGCATGCCGTATTGTGGATATCGAAGGCAATTATATCAAAAGCCCGGGTAAAAAGTACACCCAGGTCAATCTACGAGAGTTGACGTTAATATGCAGAAACCAAACAACCATAAGTCAGTAACGCCAATTCCTCCCCCACTGAATCAGAAATTCAGAAGGGGACTCCTTGGCGAAGAGTTGAAATGAATTTTATCTCACGCACGCAAAAAAAATGCTGGCTGAGCGTAGCGAACGGGCGGTAAGTTATGCGCTGTTGCGTGAAAACCATAACAAGGAGGAGATTGACTATGAAACGGATTGCCATCAATGGGCTGGGCCGTATCGGGCGGCTGGTGTTGAGACATTTTATGGACCAGAATCCGGATGATATTCAGGTTGTGGCGGTTAACGACCTGGTGCCTCTGGATAACCTGGCGTATCTGCTCAAATATGACTCGGTTCACGGTCCTGCGTCGTTTCCGGTGGAGGCAGGGGATGGCGTGATCGGCATGGGGGGGCGGTCCGTGCAGGTGCTTGCGGAAAAAGATCCGGCACGGCTGCCATGGAAAGAGCTGCGGGTGGATACGGTCATTGAGAGTACCGGATTTTTCAGCACAAGAGCGCTTGCCGCCAAACATATTGAGGCAGGGGCAAAGCGCGTCCTGATCAGCGCGCCCTGCAGGGATGCCGATTTTACGCTGGTCGTCGGTGTGAATGACCACGAATTTGACCCGGAATATCACCGGATTATTTCCACTGCCTCCTGCACGACAAACTCTCTGGTCCCGCCGCTGAGGGTGTTGCTGGACCGGTTCGGGATCAACCGGGCCATGGTTACCACGGTCCATGCCTACACCGGCACCCAGGGGCTGGTGGACCGGGCGGCGAAAAAAGCCATCCGGGGCCGGGCCGCGGCTATTTCACTGATTCCGACCAGTACGGGGTCTGATGAGGCCACGGTGATGGTGCTGCCCGAGCTGAAGGACCGCATCCGGGCGCTGGCCATCCGCGCACCGATTCCGGTCGGGGCCATTACCGATATTGTCGCGGATTTGAATCAGGTGGTCGTTGCCGAACAGGTGAACAGCGCTCTGAAATCGGCTGCCGAAGGTCCCATGGAGGGGATATTGGGGTATACGCAAGATGAGCTGGTGTCTGCCGATATCGTCAACGATACGAGATCGGGAATTGTGCACGGTCTGTCCACCTGTGTGGTGCAGGGAAGCATGGTAAAGATTCAGGTCTGGTACGACAACGAGTCCGGATATTCCCGGCGTCTTCTGGATGCTGTCGAGCGCCTGCCTCTCTGACCGTTGAATAAATTTATCGTATAGGGATTATATTTTATCCACAGATTACGCATATTTCTCAGATTAAAGA
>Ga0265294_10005706_pt1 | contig 15152 bp, 12 predicted proteins | sample MunlanPumphouse3_FD_192504 | JGI IMG/M metagenome (GOLD analysis project Ga0265294, IMG submission 192504) | Groundwater microbial communities from a municipal landfill in Southern Ontario, Canada - Pumphouse #3 | ecosystem: Environmental > Aquatic > Deep subsurface > Groundwater | place... | reverse complement strand
GGTTCCTTCCCTCTCGGGGGGGGTCCAGTTCGTCCCCGGCGAGGGCATCGGGAGTTTCGGTCGCGATACCCCCCGCCACCGGCAGGGGACGCCGGCGATCAGCGCTCCGGCGCTCAACTGCATCCGGCGATCGATCGACGAGGCGGTGGAGGAGGCGGGCCTCCACGGGACGACGGTCATCCTCACGATCCCCCGGGGGGCGGAGGTGGCGCAGAAGACGCTGAACCCGAGGGTGGGAGTGCAGGGCGGTATATCGGTCCTCGGGACGACCGGACTCGTGGAGCCCTGGGACGACCACATGGCGGAAGGGGTGCTTGACCGTATCGCCCGGGCTGATGCGGTCGTGTTGACGACCGGACGGCTCGGGCTCCGCTACTCCCGGCTCCTCTTTCCGGAGCGGGAGGCGGTCCTCGTGGGGAGCCAACTTCGGGAGGCGCTCCGGGCGGTCGATGGCGATGCAGTGATCTGCGGGCTTCCGGGGCTGATCCTGAAGTTCATGAACCCTGATGTCCTCGAGGGGACCGGGTGCGCGACGGTGGAAGAACTCTCGGCGACTCCGCTCTGGGAGGAGGTTGCTCGTCGGGAAATTTCAGCTTTCAGTCTCCGTTACCCCCGTCTCCGGGTCGTGATCGTCGACCGTGACGGTCGGGTCATCGGGGAGTCGCCGTGAAGGTTGTCGGGGTGGGCTGCGGCCCGGGTATGCTGACGGAGGAGGCGGTGGCGGTCATCGCGGGCGCGTCGCTCATCTACGGTTCGGCCCGGGCGATCACGCTTGCGCGGGGCGTCGTCCCGCCGGGGTGTGAGGTCCACGAGATCACGGACTACCGGAGCCTCCGGTCCCTCCCGGCCCATACGGTCGTCCTCTCGACAGGGGACCCGATGCTTGCCGGCCTTGGCTACCTCCCGGGCGAGGTGGTCCCGGGGATATCCTCGCTCCAGGTCGCCTTCGCCCGCCTGAAGGTCCCGCTCGCGCGGGCGGCGGTCGTCTCGGCCCACGGGAAGGACCATGCCCGGGCGGTCGCCGACACCCGGGAGGAGGTCATCGCGTGCCGGGTTGTCTTCCTCATAGCCGACCCGGCCTTCTCGGTCGGGGCGCTCGCGGCCGCCCTTCCGCCGGAGACCCGGATCGCCGTCTGTGAGGACCTCGGCTACCCGGAGGAGCGGATCGTCGTCGGGACGGGGGCAGAGCCCCCGGCCCCCCGTGGGGACCTGTTTGTGGTGGTGGCGGGGGAATTTTAGGGCCGTCAGGTCGTCTTGAAATGACATGTCTATTTTTCCTGGACAATCCATTGCCACCCGGCATATTCGGTTCGGGTATCTGAAAAGCGGTCCATAAGATGTCTGGGCCCGTCACGGGTCCCTCACCGCAGATTCCCTGAAAGTGCCAGCAGATCTGGGCGAAGAGAATACAGACCGCCACGGCGGCCCAGCCGAACTCCCTGATGAATCATCGACGCCTCGGTCGTCTGGACCGTTGAGGGCGGGGTAGAACAGCTGGGCAAAGCAGTTCCTGAACCCGTGAGAGTATAATCGCAATGACGCTTCCCGACTAAACGAGTATCCGAGCGGGCCGGGCTCCAGGCCTTTCTGGAGTACCCGGGGCCAATGGTCATCCTAAGACACAAAAGGCTCTGGATCCCCCACAGCGCACCGGCCCGCCTTCCCCTTCCGGAATTCGTAGCCCGACCGGAGGAGGTCCAGGAAGATCGCCTGGTATGCCCCCCGCTCGCAGAGCTCGAGGTGGTAGCGGTGCACCGTCGATTTCGTCCCGTACTTCGCTGGCACATCGCTCCAGACGCACCCGGTGGAGAGGACGTACAGGACCCCGTTGAAGAGGTGCCGGGGATCCCGACGGGGTCGGCCGATGTGGGGTTTTTGGGGCGGGAGGTGTCTCAGGACGATCTCCCAGAGGTCGTCGTCGATCTCCCGGAACGCCATGGGTCCGCATATCTTCGGGAGGTCTTATAGTTGTGGGATGGTCCTGACCCGGGAGTTCACGCTCCTAAATAAAGCGTATGGGCGGGCGCTATCGTCCTCCGGGGTCATTCCCGACTGTAGTTCGTGACGATGATCTCGTGAATCTTCCCTCGTTTGGTTCCGTCGCAGTTGATCATTCTCCTCGCCGGAACTCGGTCAATGTTGTATCCGGCGTAGAGATCATCAAAGAACCCGTCGTCCGGGTCGATGTTCTTCGGATCAGAGTTACTCAGCATCAGGCTGGCCCCCCGGGCATCGCATTGGGCATAAAATGCCGCGAGACGCTCTTGTTCCTCGTCGGTAAACCTGTCCTTCGAGTACTGCGTGAACGATGATGTCTGATTCAGGGGCCGGTACGGCGGGTCGAAGTAGACGAAAGTGTCTTCGGAGATGTAGGGCTCAGCCAGCGTGAAATCGCCGAGGTGAACGGTCGTATTCCGGAGCGCAACGGAATCGGCCCGGAGCGCACCTTCATGCAGGATCCTCGGGTTCCTATACCTGCCAAACGGGACGTTAAACTCGTCCCGGGAGTTTACCCGGTAAAGACCATTGAAGCACGTTCTGTTGAGGAAGATGAGCTGGCCTGCCCGCTCTATCCACTCCTCACCGTACTGTCCGAAATCGATGGCCCCTTTCGCGCGGTTGAATGCGTCCCGCATGGTGTAATAGTAATCCTTCCGCCCGGAATCATCCCGGGATAAAAAGTCATCCGAGACGTCGCCAAGGTAGTCGATGAGACCCCGAACATCGTTCTTCACAACGCTGTAGGCGAGGACCAGTTCCTCGTTGATATCGAATATGTGGCACTCCTTAAATCTGAAGATGCTGTTAAATTTGAAATAGACCGCCCCACCGCCAATGAACGGTTCGACAAAGACCGGGAGGGTTCCCTCGTTGAGTCCCTGAGGGACTCTCCGGGTGAACACATCGAGCAGCTGCGCCTTTCCGCCTGCCCACTTGAGGAACGGTCGCGCGGTGGGTGTTGTCATCGGTATCTTCCATCCGGCGTGAATTCTCCGGGGTATCCGTAAAACATTTTTTTTGAACCGTTTTAGTGTTGCCGATGCTCGACGACCGTGTTCCAGTGTAGTTACTCACCCGGACCTTCACCGGCCCGGTCCCGTGCGCCGGTAGTCCGCCTCTCTCCGTGTTCTGCCAGGTGTTCCAGTCCACTCCCTGCCGAGCACCCGCACCGGCACCGCCACCACCCCGGCGTCCTCCCCGCATAGCAGCCGTTTGCATGGATAAACTTCATTCATCCCGGGAACGAAGGGCCAACGATGGTTTGGAGTTATCAGCGTTCTCCTTGTTCTCCGGCCCGCCCCGCCTGCCGCCGGCCTTAATACCCTGTTTATTCAGCATCTTCTCGATAGACCAGCGGCCCCGGCCAAGTTCTCCCTCCAGTATCTCGATAGCCTTCTTCTTCGTCTTGCCGGATTCGATGAGTCGGGTGAACCGGCAGACCAGGGTCTCGCGGTCGCTGTCCGTCCAGGGCTTGCCCCGGTTCTTCAGGTCCTCGATCCGGGGAACCCTTACCGACGGCAGCAAGTATCCCTGCCTGATATCCTTCAACTCTTCGACCTGAAGGTCGAAGACCGACCCCGATACCTCAAACCCGGTCACCCGGCGGTTGAGGCCGATGGCCACCCTGGCAGTCGAGAACCCGCCAAGGAACATATCGCAGATGAGGTCGCCCTCGCTGCTGCTGTACTGGATCATCTTCATGAGCAACTCTGCCGGCAGTTCGTTCTTGTTCTTCACCTGCCCGGGTTTGTATTTGCGGTTGATAATCCAGACATCTTCACGGTCCCGGTAATTCAGCGACCCGTCATCCGGAGCCCTCTCCCTGACCCCGTACCGTGACTCCAGGTTGAACGTCCTCTTGCCGCCCGGCTTTTCATAGAACAGGATGTGGTAGTGGGAGGAGACGTACTTCCGGCTGGTGTAGACGCCGAAGTTGTACCTCCATATGATATGATTGACCTCGCGGAGGTTCGTCTGCCGCAGGGCATGGAGTATGTGGTAGAGGTTCGTGTATCCCGAGATGATGTAGATCGATCCGCCCGGCCTGAGGATGCGTTCGGCTTCCTGTATCCAGCTCTGGCTGAACTCTCCATAGCTGGATGCGGGAACCTCGACGTAACCCTCTACGACGAACCCCTCGTCCCGGTTGTAGTGCCGGTGCAACTGGTCGCCGTTGATCCCGTAGGGGGGATCGGTGACGATGAGGTCGACCGAGTCGCCGGGGATATGCTCCCTTGCCCCGGGAATGCAATCGCCGTTGTAGAAGATGTTGCCGTTGACCTCCTCGAACTTCATACGTTTCTCCTCTGCGGGCTTCGCGAACGCTCTGTGGCGGATATCAGTGCGATTACAAACATTTTGGGTTGTAACGTACATCTTCTTGGCTGTATGACCATAAGATATCCATCAGTTTCTGATTGGCTTTTGCCTTCACAGGCGGTGCGTGAACCGGCTCCATGTCCGGATTAGCCTGGACCGGCTCGCGATCGGGGATCCGGATCCGGTCGCCCGGTCGTATTTATGGTAAATGCGAATGCTCTGTGCCTGCTCTCCCGACCCGGGCCAGGTCTCTAGTCTTTTAACTGGCAGCTCTCTTGAATGGTGTTTACGTCGGGCACCTTGCGGTGTGTGAGGGAGACGACCGCGCAACCATAACTGCGAAGATGAACCGGGAACGATTGGCCCGATACAGGCGTCGGAACCCCCGGAGGGACAGAGAATCGAGGACCAGCGGCGGTGGCCCGGACCCGAAGTGCAGTCAATGGAGGGTGCAGGGGGAGGCGGCGATCCGGGAAGAGGATGAATACCGGCCTGCACCGGTACACGAAGAACCCCCTGATCCTGCCGGGAGGTAGCATTAATATTCCCCGTGCAAATTCAGCTAGGATCAGCAGTGAAGTTGTCCCTGGAGTTCTGATGCCGGCACGCTCAGATAAATCAATCAGGAAATCGCCTAACACTGCAGCGGGGGAGCGGCCGGCCCATGAGTGCATGGCCGCGATCCAGGCCGAGAACGAGATGCTCCGGCGCGAGAACGCCGCGTTGCAGTCTGTAAAAGAAGCCCTGCGAGGGAGCGAAGCACGGTACCGGCGGCTCTTTGAAGACGATCTCACTGGAGATTTTGTCACCGCCCTGGATGGCCGGATACTCGCTTGCAACCCGGCGTTTGTCAGGATATTCGGGTTTGCCTCTGTAGAAGAAGCGCTGGACACCAATATCGGGGACCTCTACGAAGACCCCGGGGACCGGGACTGGCTTCTTGCGCGCATCCGGAGGGAGAGGAAGGTAGAGAACGAGGGTCGGACGCGGAAGCGCCGGGACGGCACCCGTATCCACGTCGTAGAGAACGTGGTCGGACGTTTCGGTCCGGACGGCGAACTCCTCGAGACCCAGGGCTACATCTACGACGACTCTGAGCGTAAACGGGCTGAGGATGCTCTCCAGGAGAACATGGAGTGGTACCGGCAGGCTCTTGATAACCCCCTCGTTGCGTACGCTTTCTGCGAGATCATCACCGATGGCAGCGGGAGACCCGTCGATGTTCTTTATTTAGAGGTTAACAGGACGTTTGAAGAATTTACCGGGCTTGTTCGGGAGAACATTCTGAACCGGCGGGCGACTGAGATCTTCGTCCCGGATGAGATCGGCGATCTTATTGCGAGCTACGGGAACGTGGCATTGACAGGCGAACCGGCGACGTTTCAATATCCGCTGCCTTCTCTCTCGAGATGGTACGAAGTCACTGCGTTCTCGTCGCAACAGGGATATGTCACCGCATTCTTCACCGACATCACGAGGCGCAAGCGGGCTGAGGAGGCTCTCCGGGAGAGTGAGGAGCGGTTTCGGGCGGTCCTGGAAAACTCCCTCGATGCGGCTTATCGGCGCAACCTGCAGGCGGACCGCTACGATTACATGAGCCCGGTCATCGAGCAGATCCTCGGCTTTACACCGGAGGAGATGGCTGCCATGAACCTTGAAGAGGTCGTGGATCGCATTCATCCCGACGACCGCCTGCCGGTTGAAGCAGAGCTTAACACCGCTGCCGCCTCGGGCAGGGGGCTCCTCGTCTACCGGTTCCGGGCGAAAGACGGCCAGTACCGCTGGCTCGAAGACCACTTCACGGTGATCCCCGACTCGATTGGCCAGCCGCTCTTCCGGGGTGGCATCGTCCGTGATGTCACCGAGCGTCGGCGGACGGAGGAAGCTATTATGCGCCACGCCGGCGAACTCGCCCGGATTCACCGGGACCTTGAATCTGCGCACCGGGAGGCGAACCTCTACCTCGACATCCTGACCCACGACATCGGGAACACCGAGAACGTCTCGAATCTTTATGCCGAATTACTCGTCGATTCCGTGGAGGGAGAGGCTGCCGGGTACGTGGCGAACCTGAAGCGGAGCATAGTAAAGAGCATCGAGATCCTCGGGACCGTCTCGAAGATCCGGCGGATTCACACAGGGCCACCTGGGCTTCGGGCGACCGACCTCGACGCAGTCATCCGGGCGGAGATCGCCCACTTCCCGGATACCCCCATCCGCTACGAGGGCGCTCCCCGGCAGGTCCTTGCGGACAACCTCCTCTGCGAGGTCTTCACGAACCTGATCGGCAACGCCGTAAAGCACGGGGGTCCCGGCGTCGAGGTATCCATCCGGGTTAAGGCGGAGGAGAGCGGGTTTCTCCGGGTGACGGTTGCGGATACCGGCCGGGGCATCCCGGACGACCGAAAAGAGGAGATCTTCCACCGCTACGAGCGGAAGCAGCGAGGCGTGGGCGAGGGGCTCGGGCTCTACCTGGTCCGGATACTCATCGACCGCTACGGTGGGAGGATCTGGGTCGGGGCTCGGGTGCCGGGCCGCCCCGGGGAAGGAGCGGCGTTCTCCTTCCTGCTCCGGGAAGTGGATGCCGTGCCGGAGCGACCGCGGGAAGATTGAGGCGCGGATGCGTGGCGCAGTGCCCGGGTAACGCACTTCAGGACCTACGCGCTCTTCACCGAGCCGGCAACGACAGCCACGGCCCGACGCCGGCCAGTGAGCGGCCTGCTGATGGGGTGCCCGTGGCGATGTTCTTCGCTGTACTCGCCATCGTCATAGTGGTCGGACCCCTCTTCATTATGCTGAAGTAATCCAGCCACCCTTTTTTTGGCTTGCAGACAGCAGGCAGTATTTCGTGGGAGCGTCCATCCGGATTTTCCGCGGGGACCCATACAGTCCCAGGGGAGGATGTTCGCAGCCCCGTAGCGCTCCTTGGAGCGGGGAGACGCTTCACGGCGACCCTGCCGGGGTGCCCACCATACCGGTCTATCGTCCAACTAGTGCGGCGCCCTCTTTGCCGGACTTATCGAGGCGTATTAACCACTATCCCGATGATGGCTGCGTGTACGCCTCGCTATCCGCTGCAGAGCCAATGGTCATCTTTGGATGCCGGAATCGTCTGTCGTAACCATCCGACGATGGGTTTACACCCCGTATTTTAGTTTTCAGGTGTGGGGTAAAGTTTATTTACGCTAAGAAGCATCGTCCACTCCATGAAGAGCATATTTGGTATCCTTGCCCTCATGGTGATCGCGAGCATCATGATCGCAGGGTGTGTACAGCCGGCGGGTAACCAGACGGTGACCCCTGGCACAACAACACCGGGAGTCACCGAGACCCCGGTGGCGACAACAACGCCCGTAACGACCGAGACCACCGTAGCAACCGAGACTCCTGCGGCGACAACGACGACCATGTCAACCGAGACCCCGATGGCGACGACGGCGACGCCCATGGGGACAGGGACCACCGTAGCAACCGGGACCACAACGACCTCCGCCACGAACGTGACGGAGACTCCGCCCGTACCGCCGGCAGCCGGTGGAGAGACCGTCTCCATCACCGATAACGGGTTTGTACCGCAGACGCTCACCGTCTCCCCGGGCACCATGGTGACCTGGACCAACGACGCCGCCACGAACGAGACCGTCTCGGCAACCGGGGCAGCCGGGTTCTTCAACTCGGGGATGCTCCAGCCGGGCGACTCGTATAACTACACCTTCTCCACAGAAGACAACTACACCTACCAGTCACAGGAGTCCGGGTTTACCGGGACCGTCATCGTCACCAGCAACACAACCGCTTAACCCTCATTTTTCACCCGTACCGGCGGGGTGCGGGGGACTTCCCCTACGCCCGCCGGTATGCCCCGGCGGCCCGCACCAGTGTTTCGGCAAACCCGACCGGGAAGTAGGCGTGGGTATACTGGCCTACAGTGTTCTGCACGACAAGTCCGTCACGGCCGCCGTCGATCCCCCGGCCCCGGAGGAGTTCCAGGGCAAACCTTGCGTCGGGAGCACACTCGAGGCGTGAGTAGTGGAATTCGTGGCCCCGGAAGGCGGAACCCGGCGCAAGGACCGGCGCCCCGCCGACCACCCGGGCCTCCACGTAGCCGAGGCCCTGGATGCGGCCCGTCATCTCCGCCACCGCCGGGAGGACACCGACCATCGGGTGGTCGCTGTCGCCGGTCACCAGTCGTTCTGTGAGGTAGACGAGCCCGCCGCACTCCGCGTAGATCGGCATGCCGTCGTCGACCGCCCGACGAATATCCTCCCGGCAGCGAGAGGCTGCGAGCGCCTCTGCGTGGAGTTCTGGGTAGCCTCCCCCGAGGTAGAGGGCGTCCACATCCGGGAGCCGGTCCTGTGCCGGCGAAAAAGAGACCAGGTCCGCCCCGGCTCGCGCGAGCCCCTCAAGGTTGTCCTGGTAGTAGAAGCAGAATGCCGCATCATGGGCGACGCCGACCCGGATCCCCTCCTCCGGCCGCCCCGAAACCTCCGGCGGCTCCGGGAGAGGCGGGACCGCCCGGGCGAGGTCTATAATCCTGTCAAGATCGCAGGACGCCTCCACCACCGCGCCGAACCCCGCCATCGCCCCCGTCTCGGCCGCCATCGCGAGCCCGAGGTGCCGGCTCGCGACCGCAAGATCGTCCCGCCGGGGGACCCACCCGTAGACCGGGAGGCTCTGCGTGGCCTCGATCAGCGCCCGGTGACGGGGGCTCCCGACCCGGTTGAAGACGACCCCGGCAACCCGGACCCCCGGGTCGAACCCTGCGTAGCCCAGGACCACTGCGTGGACGCTCCTTGAAGCGCCCTTCGCGTCTACCGCGAGGAGCACCGGGGCGTCGAGGATCTTCGCGACGTGCGCCGTGCTCGCGGTATCGGTCCCGTCGAGGCCGTCGTAAAGCCCCATCACGCCCTCGACGACGGCGACGTCGGCGCCGGCAGAGGCCCGGACAAACGTCTCCCGCACCCCCGCCTCCCCCATCATGAACGGGTCGAGGTTGCGCGATATCCGGCCGCAGATGGCCGAGTGGTGGCCGGGATCGATGAAGTCCGGGCCCACCTTGAACGGCTGGACGGCAAGCCCCCGGGCGGCGAGCGCCGCCATCAGGCCGCTTGCAAGCGTTGTCTTACCGCAGCCGCTGTGGGTTCCGGCGACGACAATTCGTGGAATCGGGCACATATCGTTCCAATAGTGTTGAATACCGCAGAAGATAAATATGACCTGAGATAACCTCGATACATCAAATTAATTTGCATTAAGACAAGTTAGTTTGGATGGAGCGCCGGCACGGCGGTATACTGGTGGAAAATCATGCACATCATGGAAGGATTCTTACCAAGCCCCTGGTGGCAGGTCTGGTTTCTCGTCTCCCTGCCCTTCATTATCATCGGATTGTACCAGATCAACAAACTCGTACAGGAGAAACGGGAAGCCCTGCCGCTCCTTGCCGTCGCAGGCGCCTTCGTCTTCGTCCTCTCCTCGCTCAAACTCCCTTCGTTCAACGGGAGCTGCTCCCACCCCACGGGGACCGGACTCGGTGCTGTCCTCTTCGGCCCCTGCATCGCCGCCGTTCTCGGGCTGATCGTCCTCGTCTTCCAGGCGGTCTTCCTCGCGCACGGCGGGATCACCACCCTCGGGGCGAACGTCTTCTCGATGGGGATCGCGGGGCCCGCCGTCGCCTACCTCATCTATAAGGTCGGGACCCGGGCGGGCGCGAACACCTACGCGACGGTCTTTGTCGCCGCAGCCCTTGCCGATCTTGCCACCTACGTCGTCACCTCGGTCCAGCTCGCGCTCGCATTCCCGGGAACCGCCGGGTTCCTCGGGGCGTTCTCGGCCTTCGCCGCGATCTTCGCCGTCACCCAGGTCCCGCTCGCCATCATCGAGGGCGCGGTCATCATGCTGGTCTTCAAGTACATCGTCCAGCTCAAACCCGAGATCCTCACCCGCTTAAACCTCCTCTCCGAGAGCACCATCAAAAAACTCCAGGAGGCCGCCGCATGAAGCACGGCATGGAGATTGCGGTCGCCGCGCTCATCATCGTCTTTGCCGCCGTCTTCCTGTTCCAGGACGCCGCGATCCGGGCCAGCCTCGGCGAAGGGGAGGAGGCCTGGGGCGGGGCGGACGGCGCGGCTGCCGACCTCATCGAGGCTTCCGGCTACGAACCCTGGATCGAGCCCTTCTGGGCACCCCCGAGCGGTGAGGTTGAATCGCTCCTCTTCGCCCTGCAGGCCGCCATCGGCGCCGTGATCATAGGTTACGTCTTCGGCTACTGGCGGGCGAGCAGGAAAACCGCCTGATTTTTTTGGTACTCCCGCGAACCTGGTAAGAGGACGAGAAGATGTACGAGGTGCTCGAAGACTTTGCCCAGGAAAACGGCCTCCGGCAAACGAGCACGAGCCTCAAACTCCTCATCGGACTTTCGAGCATCCTCCTCTGCGTCTCGTCGCCCGGCCCCGTCGCCCCCCTCCTGGTCGCGGCCTCGATGAGCGCTGTCATCCTCGCTCTCGCGAAGATCCCCGCACGGTTCTACGCCCGGATCCTCCTCATCCCGGTCTCATTTGCTGTGATGAGCATCGCCGTGGTCCTCTTCATCACCGCCGACGGAGCGGTGCTCATCGAGGTTCCCGGCCTCCCCCTCACCATCACGACCGGCGGCGCGAACCTCGCCGTCCTCCTCCTCGCCCGGGTCTTCGGGGGCATGTGCTCGCTCTACTTCATCGCGCTCACGACGCCGATGACCGAGGTCTTCGACATCCTCCGGAGGCTGCGGGTGCCCACCGTCTTCATCGATCTCGCCATGCTCACCTACCGGTTCATCTTCATCCTCATCGAGGAGGCCGGTCAGATCTACCGCTCGCAGGTGATGCGCCTCGGTTACGGCCGGTTTCGGGAGTCGGTGCAGTCGTTCGGGATGCTTTCGGGAGCGCTCTTCCTCCGGACCTGGGAGAGCGGCGAAGCCCTGGTCCTCGCGATGGACGCACGCTGTTACGACGGCAGACTCGGCATCCCGGGCGATGCCCGGCCGGTCTCCTTCCTCGCGCTCGCGGCGGCCCTGCTCTACATCGGGGCCGTCTTCGGCATCTCGCTCTGCACCGGAGGTCTTGTACTCGTATGACACCACTGCTTGAAATCGACAACGTCACCTACACCTACCCAAACGGCCCGACCGCCCTTGCCGGGGTGAGCGTCCGGATCGCTGCCGGGTCAAAGACCGCCCTCGTTGGCCCGAACGGCGCCGGGAAGTCGACGCTTCTTTTGATGCTCAACGGCATGCTCCGGCCGGCGTCGGGCGAGGTTCGTTTCTCCGGCCGGCCGCTCGCCTACGACAACCGGAGTCTCCGGGACCTCCGCCGCCGTGTCGGGTTCGTCTTCCAGAACCCTGACGTCCAGATCATCGCCCCGACCGTTGAGCAGGACGTGGCCTTCGGACCGGTGAACCTCGGCCTCCCTCCCGACGTCGTCCGGCGAGCGGTCCGGGACGCCCTCGGCTACGTCGGGCTCCGGGGCTACGAGAAGAGGCCGCCCCACCACCTCTCCGGCGGTGAGAAGAAGCGGGTCGCCATCGCCGGCATCCTCGCTATGGAGCCGGCAGTCCTTGTCTTCGACGAACCGACCAACACCCTCGACCCCGCAAGCTCTGAAGAGGTGATGGAACTCCTCGACGAACTCGCCTCCGGCGGCCGGACAGTGCTCATATCCACCCACGACGTCGAACTTGCGTACCGCTGGGCTGACTCGGTCATCCTCATGGAGCGCGGAAGGGTCCTCGCCCGGGGGCCGCCGGAGGAGGTCTTCTCGGACCACAGCCTCCTCGCGGCCGCCCGCCTAAAGCCGCCGGCCCTCCTCGACCTCTACAACGAGCTCGGCCTCCGGGGCGTCATCGACCGTGACGTTCCCCCGAAGAGCGTGCTCGAGTTCACCGACCGGATCGAGCGGGCGATGCACGGCCACGCCCCGGCCCGGGACGACCCCGGGACGATCTATCTCTGCAACGCCGACCGGACCGGCGGCGATGAGTTGCGGGCGCTCGTGGAGCAGGGCACGATCGACCATGTCGGGGCGATGGGCACCCGCGCCAAGGAGTTCGCCAACCGGGAGCGGATCCTCCTCGACTACACCTACGGGGTCATCGATAAGTGCATCTTAAAAGCCCTCATCGGGGAGAACTCGCTCATCATCACCACCGGAGGTATGGTCGAGCACGTCCATCGACGTATCGGGGAGTACAGCGCCGAGAGCGGGCGGGCGCTCGCTGTGACCCCGGTGCGGGAGCCGGGGAGCACCGGGCCCGGCCGGGAATCCGTCCTGGAGTGATGGGGCCGCACCGCTCCCGGCCAGGCGCGTAACCCCTGCATACCCTTTTTTCCCGTGGCCTGCCGACCCTGTCGGGCGAAGGTTAATCCGATGTCGGAACCTGAAGATACTTTATGATGCTCGAAGAGGTGCTGCAGCGGATATCCGAGCAGGCAAAACGGAAGCGGATGAGCCTGCCTGACCAGAAGACCAAGATTGTCTGTACCATCGGGCCCGCATCCCGATCCCGGGAGGTGCTCGCCCGGATGGTCCGCGCCGGCATGAACGTCGCCCGACTCAACCTCTCCCACGGTACGTTCGACGAGCACCGGGAGAACATCAAAAACATTCGGGCAGCAGCGGAGGATACCGGGATCCCTGTCACGATCCTGATCGACCTCCCGGGGCCGAAGATCCGGATCGGCGACCTCGCGAACGAGCCTATGGAACTCCACAAGGGCGAGGTCGTCACCCTCACGACTTCCCCGGCGCCGGGGGACTCTTCACGGATCCCCGTCGAGTTCGATCAGTTTCCGCAGCTGGTCTCAGAGGGGAGCACCGTCTTCCTCAACGACGGGTTCCTCCAACTCCGGGTCGACGAGGTCACCGAGAGCGATGTCCGGGCGACGGTGGTCATCGGCGGCCCCCTCCTCTCGCGCAAGGGGATGAGCCTTGTCGGCGGCGGGGGGATCGTTGCGCTCAGCGCCGTGACCGACCGCGACCTCGAGTGCATCGATTTCGGGCTCGCCGAAGGACTTGACACATTCGGCATATCGTTCATCGAGCGGGTGGAGGATATCCGGAAGGCCCGGGAGTATGCGGCCAGATCCGGGAAGTCCATCCGTGTGATAGCCAAGATCGAGCGGCAGGAGGCGCTCGCAAACCTCGACGAGATCCTCCGGGAGACTGACGGGGTCATGATCGCCCGGGGCGATCTCGGGGTCCAGACCCCCATCGAGGAGGTTCCGGCGGTGCAGAAGCGGATCATCCAGAAAGCCAACATACTCGGCAGGCCGGTGATCACCGCTACCCAGATGCTGATGTCAATGACCGACAACATCCGCCCTACCCGGGCGGAGGTGACCGACGTCGCCAACGCCATCCTCGACGGGACGGATGCCGTCATGCTCTCCGAGGAGACGACCATCGGGAAGTACCCGGTCGAGACGGTTGCGATGATGGCGAAGATCGCCCGCTCGACCGAGGAGAAGCGCACAACCGTCGGGGCCGGGTGCGCCCCGCTCGACTACTTTCGGCAGGGGAAGGGCCGGGAGAAGATCACTGTCAATGACGTCGTCTCCTTAAACGTCATCGAGGCGCTGGATGCGCTCGGCATCCGGTTCGTGCTGACGCCCACCCGCTCCGGGAGCACGCCCCGGAGCATCTCCCGGTTCAAGCCCGAGGCCTGGATCCTTGCGTTCACCCGGAACCCGAGCACCCTCAAATTCCTGGCGTTCTCCTACGGGGTCTGCCCGTTCCTGATCCGGAGCGAGAAGGAATACTGGCATGGGGCGATCCTCGATTCGATCCGGGACTCAGGGCTTATCCAGCCCGGGGAGCGCGTGGTGCTCACCGAGGGGGTATCCCCCGGGCGCGAGGGGACCGACTCGCTCATCATCCTCACGGTCGATTGAGAGCCCCTCCCTCCCGGGACGAAAAACCCTATCCCGGTGGAGGTCGAACACTTATCAATCATGGGAGAGATCGCTCCGGGAGCGGGAAAGGAGGATGCTCCGGGTCTGGATGGCGTGCTGAAAGAGAAGACCGCACGCCTCTCGGTCGCATCGAACACGTTTCTCGTCGTAACAAAACTGACCGTCGGCGTCGCCATCGGCTCGGTCGGTATCATATCCGAGGCGATCCACTCCGCTATTGACCTGATAGCCGCGATCATTGCCTACTTCTCGGTCCGGCGCTCGGCCCAGCCCCCCGACGAGTGCCACACCTTCGGGCACGGGAAGTACGAGAGCATATCCGGCCTCCTCGAAGCGGTCCTTATCCTCGTGGCCGCCGTCCTGATCATCAACGAGGCGGTGAGAAACCTCCTCGGCGGAGAGGAGACGCTGAACGTCGAGGCGCTGGGGTTCGGTATCGCCGTCATGCTGCTTTCGGCCGGGATAAACCTCTACGTCTCTTCCCGTCTCATGGCGGTGGCGAAGAAGACCGAGTCGATTGCGCTTGAGAGCGACGCCTGGCACCTCCGGACGGACGTCTACACCTCCGCAGGGGTCGTGGGCGGTCTCGTCCTGATCCGGCTCACCGGACTTACGATCCTCGACTCTTTCGTCGCGCTCGGGGTCGCCGTCATCATCCTGAAGGCGGCATTCGATCTTATCCGGCGTTCGTTCGAGGACCTCGTCGACCGGAGCCTCCCCCCTGAGGAGGAGGCCCGGATCCGGGAGATTATCAACGAGCACTGCTCGGCCGTCATCGGTTTCCACCGGCTCCGGACCCGCCGGTCGGGGCCGAACCGGTTCGTGGACCTCCACCTGGTCGTCCCGAAGACCGCGACCCTTGAGGAGGCTTACGGTATCGTGAAG
>Ga0265294_10005705_pt1 | contig 15153 bp, 15 predicted proteins | sample MunlanPumphouse3_FD_192504 | JGI IMG/M metagenome (GOLD analysis project Ga0265294, IMG submission 192504) | Groundwater microbial communities from a municipal landfill in Southern Ontario, Canada - Pumphouse #3 | ecosystem: Environmental > Aquatic > Deep subsurface > Groundwater | place... | reverse complement strand
GCACCTGCCACCACCTTCAGCTACCTCGACGCCTCCACGGTACTCAGCCGCAAGATCGCGTCACTGGGTATCTACCCGGCAGTGGATCCACTGGAATCCTCCTCACGCATCTTGGACCCTGCCATTGTGGGGGAAGATCACTATCACACCGCGATGGAGGTAAAACAGATCCTGCAGCGCTATAAGGAACTTCAGGATATCATCTCCATTCTGGGTATGGATGAACTCTCCGATGAAGACCGCCTCACCGTGAACCGTGCCCGCAAAGTGGAACGGTTCCTCTCCCAGCCTTTTTTCATGGCGGAGCAATATACCGGACAACCCGGCGTGATGGTCTCTATCGCCGACACCATCCGGGGCTTCAGGATGATCATGAACGGGGAGCTGGATCACTACCCGGAAACGGCATTCATGAGTGTGGGAACCATTGAGGAAGCAATTGAAAAGGGTAACGCCTTGATGGAACAAACAGAAGCAACCCCATGACCCTCGATATCCTTTCACCCGAAAAATCCTACCACGTCGACGAGGTGGATTCGGTAACGCTACCTGGAACCATGGGCTCTTTTCAAATACTGAAAAATCATGCACCGTTCATCTCTTCGCTACGAGGAGGCAACATCACCTTCTTCGCACAGGGCCATCTGAAAACGCTGCACGTGGAAGAGGGGTTTGTGGAAGTGCAAAACAACAAAATAACGGTTTGCATTGATTCCATAAAAAAAGAGTTATCCAAGAAATGAAAAAGCAGATCATCAATTTCCTGATATTTCATACGGTGGTTATGACCCTCACCGGTGCAGGGATCTGGCTTCTGGTGGATGCCTTCTTTCCGCGGCTCCTGGTAAGGGGATTTGTTGTGATCCCGATCTTCTTCTATCTGCTGGGAATCGTCTTCATTACCCAGTTCCGCAACTCCGCAGTTACCCATCCTGTAAAGATGGTGAACCTTTACATGTTGCTAAAGATGATCAAAATTTTCATCTCATTTGCGATCATACTCATCTACTGGCTCATTCACCAGACAAATGTCCGTAGCTTTGCCATCCTCTTCCTCATCTTCTACCTGCTCGACCTCCTCTGGGAGACCTATATCTACCTGCGGATGGAAAAATATATCAAAAACCTTACGGATCACAACAAACCACCCAAGGAGCCGATAGAACTATGAAACTGAGATTCACCCTCACGGGATTGATCATCCTGACACTACTCTCCCCCTCTCTGGTGGCGGCACCTTCGGTCAACGAAAAGGAAGAGCATGAACAGGAGCTGAATGTGAAAGAGATGATCCTGCACCACCTGGCCGACAGCTACGAGTGGCACATCACAGGAAACGGTGAGAAAGTGATTTCCTTACCTCTTCCGGTGATCCTTCACAGCAAGCAAAGCGGATGGCACATCTTTCTCTCCTCACGGCTGCATCAGAGTGAGATGAGTGATCGCGGCTTCCTGATTGCGGCCGATGGCAGGTATGCAGGCAAGATCGTTGAGGCCATGCCCGACGGGAGCTACCTACGCCCCATGGATCTCTCCCTCACCCGGAATGCTGCTTCGCTGTTGTTCAGCTCGCTGCTGCTAATCCTGCTGGTGACCGGTGCGGCCCGCAGCATCAGTCGTGATCCGCTGAAACCGAAGAAAGGGTTTGCCGGTATAGTGGAAATGGCAGCGGTCATGATTGAAAATGAACTGGTAAAACCTTCTGTAGGGAAGGATTACGCACGCTACTCCCCCTATCTGCTGACTCTTTTCTTCTTCATCCTGATCAACAACCTGTTGGGGCTGATCCCCCTCTTTCCGGGGGGAGCCAATGTGACCGGCAACATCGCCGTCACCCTGGTGCTGGCAGCCACCACGTTTCTGGTGGTGAACTTCACCGGGACGAGAGAATATTACCGGGAGATTTTCTGGCCCGATGTGCCGCTCTGGCTTAAGATTCCCTTTCCACTGATGCCGGTAATCGAGGTGGTGGGACTCTTTACCAAGCCCTTTGCCCTGATGATCCGTCTCTTTGCCAACATCATGGCCGGACATGCCATTGTGCTGGGACTCACCTCGCTGGTTTTCGTCTCGGTGAGCCTGGGCAGTGCCATTAACGCCTCCATGACAGCAGCATCGGTGCTCTTCTCCGTGTTCATCAATTTTGTAGAGCTGCTGGTGGCATTTATCCAGGCCTATGTCTTCACACTGCTCTCAGCCGTTTTCATCGGACTGGCACGGATAGAGCCACATGTCACCGGCAGCGGAGGGCATATTCCGGCAGACAAGGGAGAACAGATACAAGCACAATGAAATCATTACCAAATAGATAACAACCATTAAACAAGTAAACAAATCGTATGGAACTATTATCAGTGATGCTGCAGATACAGCACGAAGCGTTGAGCACGTTGGGATTGGCAATGGCCATTGGAGTGACCGTATTGGGGGCTGCCTTTGGCATTGGCAGGATCGGACAGTCGGCTCTCGAGGGCATCGCCCGCCAACCGGAGTCGGCCTCAGACATCCGCACCACCATGATCATCTCCGCTGCCCTGATAGAAGGGGTGGCACTGTTTGCCATCGTAGTGTGTGGTTTCATCCTTTAATCTGAACCGATATGTCGTTATTGACACCCGAACCGGGTCTGCTCTTCTGGATGATGATCTCTTTCGGGATCGTCCTTGTCGTGTTGGTCAGATATGGGTTTCCGGTGATCTTGAAATCGGTTGAAAAAAGGCAGAACTACATTGAAGCATCGCTTCAGGCCGCCCGCGAAGCCCAGGAGGAACTGGGCAAGGTGGTAGAGACCAGCGAACGGATGCTGGCAGAGGCACGCAAGGAACAGCGTGCCATCCTCAGTGAAGCCACCCGGCTGAAGGAGCAGATCATAGAAGAGGCACGTACGGGAGCCACCACCGAATCGGAAAAAATGATGGAGGCAGCCCGCAGAAAAATCGATGCCGAAAAGGAAGAAGCACTCCGCAGCATCCGCCGTGAGGTCTCCACGTTATCGGTACAGCTGGCGGAGCGAATTCTGCGTGAGCGACTGGGCAATGAACAGGAGCAAACGAAGATGATTGACCGCCTGCTGGATGAAGTAGATATCTCCAAATCCTGACAACGATGAACACGGGTCTCATCTCCTCTCGTTATGCCAAAGCGCTGTTGGAGCATGCTACGGCTGCGGGAGAACAGCAACAGGTCTATCTGCGTATGAAAACGCTTGCCGCCATGTACACGGAGGTGCCTTCCCTGCGCCGTGCCCTTTCCGGAACGACCAATACAAAGGATAACAAGCTCGCTATTTTGCGTACGGCGTGCGGAGGTGATCTCCCCCCTTCACTGGAACGAATGATCCGACTGATTATGGAGAACGAACGGGAGGAGCTGATGCATTACATCGCACTGCGGTTTACGGAACTCTATCGTGACCGGTTTGAGATCCGGTATGGTAAGCTGATCACGGCAGTACCCATCGATGAGGAGACAGAGAAACGATTCATCGGACGAATACGCGAAATCGTCGGAGGAGAGCTGGAGGTGGAACCGATGGTAGATCCCGGCATCATTGGAGGATTCATCCTTTACCTTGACGATACCCGCTGGGATGCGAGTGTTAGGGGCGAACTGTACCGCATCAGGAACCATTTCAGAATTCTGGACGCCAGCATTGGAAACAAGATGAAACAATAAAAGTGATCATGGCTAACAACGAAATCAAAATAAGTGAGGTATCCGATATCCTGCGCATGCAGCTCGAAGGGCTCGATACCGATGTCAAATACGACGAAACGGGGGTGGTGATCAGCGTCAGCGATGGCGTAGTGCGCATCTACGGACTACGTAACGCTGAGTCGAACGAGTTGTTGCTGTTCGACAACGGCATGCAGGCCATCGTGATGAATCTCGAGGAGGACAACGTAGGTGCCATCCTGCTGGGTGCCACCAGCGAGGTGAAAGAGGGCTTCGTGGTGAAGCGTACCGGTCATGTCGCTTCCATACGCGTGGGGGAAGGATTGCTGGGAAGGGTAATTGCTCCTACCGGCGAGCCGATCGACGGGAAGGGAGCTGTGAAGGGTGAACTCCTGGAGATGCCCCTGGAACGAAAAGCTCCCGGTGTCATCTTCCGTCAGCCGGTGAACAAACCGCTGCAGACCGGCATCAAGGCTGTGGATGCAATGATTCCCATCGGTCGGGGACAGCGGGAACTGATCATCGGGGACCGCCAGACGGGTAAGTCGAGCATCGCCATCGACACCATCCTGAATCAGCGGAAAAACTATGAGGAGGGTGATCCGGTCTATTGCATCTATGTGGCCGTAGGTCAGAAAGGATCTACCGTAGCCTCACTGGTAAAGACCCTTACCGACCACGGAGCGATGGATTATACCACGGTGATTGCCGCAAGCGGTTCCGATTCTGCCGCTCTTCGTTACATCGCTCCCTTTGCCGGAGCAGCCCTCGGTGAATATTTCCGTGACACGGGCCGCCACGCCCTGGTGGTTTACGACGATCTCTCCAAGCAGGCGGTAGCCTACAGGGAGGTGTCGCTGATCCTGCGTCGCCCCTCGGGTCGCGAAGCCTATCCGGGTGACATCTTCTACCTTCATTCACGCTTGCTGGAACGTGCCGCCAGCATTATCTCACAGCAGGATGTAGCAGCGCATATGAACGACCTGCCGGAGTGCCTGCTGGGCAGGGTGAAGGGAGGAGGCTCACTCACTGCCCTGCCCATCATCGAGACGCAGGCAGGTGATGTCTCAGCCTATATCCCCACCAACGTGATCTCCATCACTGATGGTCAGATTTTCCTGGAAGCCGATCTCTACAACAAGGGAATACGTCCCGCCATCAATGTCGGCATCTCCGTCTCCCGGGTGGGAGGAAATGCGCAGGTAAAGGCAATGAAAAAGGTGGCCGGTTCACTGAAAATCGACCAGGCGCAGTACCAGGAACTGGCGGCCTTCACCAAATTTGGCGGTGACATGGATGCGGTCACCATGATGACCATCGACAAGGGACAGAAGAATGAGCAGCTACTGATCCAACCGGTACACACGCCCATGAGTGTGGAACACCAGATTGCCGTTCTCTACTGTGGTACACATGGACTACTCAAAAAGATACCACTGGAACGGGTGGCTCTTTTCGAGCGGGAGTTTCTTGCTACCCTGGAGCTGAAATACCGCAGCGATCTACTTGACCAGTTGAAGCAGGGTATCATGAACGAGGCAACTGGCAAAATCATCGAGCAGGTGGCAGCAGAGACCATCGAATCGATGCAATCTTAAACAGCAATGGCTCAACTCAAGGAAATAAAAAGCAGGTTACAATCGGTCCGCTCCACACGGAAGATCACCACCGCCATGATGATGGTTTCGTCTGCCAAGCTGCTGAAAACACAACAGCTCATCCAGACACTCTTCCCTTATGAACAGAAGCTGAGTCATCTGTTGTACCATCTGCTTCGGGGAGAAGAGGAGTTCCGGTCACCCTTTACCCAGGAGCGTGAAACCAGTCGGGTAGCCATCGTGGCATTCTCCTCCAGCACGGGACTGGCAGGCCGTTTCAATCACAACATTGCCAACCGGCTGGCATCGGTTGTGGAGAGGTACCTCTCTCTGGGGAAAGAGAACATCCTGATCTACCCCATCGGTGGTAAGGCAGCCAAGGCGGCACAAAAGATGGGAATGATGCCGGCGGGAGACTATGAAGCCATTAGCAGCAAGCCCTCATATCATGCCACACAGTTGATTGCAAAGGAGTTGATGCATCTGTTTGCAACGAAAAAAATTGACCGTGTAGAGCTGATCTATCACCACTTCATCAGCAAGGGAGCACAGGAAGTAAGAGAGGAGATCTTTCTGCCTGTAAGGCTGCCAACGGAGGTTGAGACTCATCTGACGAACGATTACATTGTAGAGCCAGACCGGATTGCTCTTCTGGAGCAGTTGTTGCCCAAGGTGATCCAGCTGAAGCTGTTTACCGCACATATCGATTCTGTCACCTCCGAGCATGCAGCCCGCATGACGGCCATGCAGATCGCCAACGACAATGCCGACAACCTGATTGATGAGTTGAAGCTTGAATACAACAAGTTGCGCCAGCAATCCATCACCAATGAACTACTCGACATCGCCGGCGGAATCGTACGCTAGGTGATTATTGTTCCCCAGAATGAGCGTTGTGTCTCTCAAAGTGAGCGGTTGATCTGCTCAATATAATCCAACAGCTCTTCCCTGCCCTGCCCTTTTTCCGAAGAGGTGACAAAGATGGGGGGCAATTCCTCCCAGCCCTCCAGCAGTTTCTCCCTGTAGGTATTTACGTTCATCTGTAGTTTTCCGCTGCCCTGCTTGTCACCCTTGGTGAAAACAATGGCAAAGGGAATACCGTTTTCACCCAGCCACTCCATGAACTCCAGATCGATCTTCTGCGGCTCATGCCGTGAATCAATCAGTACGAAGAGGTTGCTCATCACCTCCCGCTCCAGGATATACTCTTCGATGATTACCCGGATCTTCTCCCTTCCTTCTTTGCCGCGGCGCGCATAGCCGTAGCCCGGCAGATCCACCAGATACCACTCCCCGTTGATCAGGAAATGGTTGATCAGCAACGTCTTGCCAGGTGTGGATGAGGTCATCGCCAATCCCTTGCGGTTGGTAAGCATGTTGATCAGGGAGGATTTGCCCACGTTGGAGCGACCGATAAAGGCATATTCCGGTTTCCCGTCCTGTGGACACTTCCGGTGATCGGTATTGCTGATGATAAATTCTGCGGTCTGTATGTTCATTGTCTATTTAGGTTTGGTTCTGTTTTTCAGTGAGATAATCCAAAGCCCCAGCAGGGTGAGCAATCCGTTCAGGAGCAGCAGTTCGTAGCCCACCTGGTAGCCATACAGCTGCTTCATGGCCAGCTCAATCAGGAAACAGAGCAGGGGGGCGGCGATTGCCACATAGGGAACAGAGCTGTCTGCCGGATTCAGCTTTGTATAGAGACCAGCCACGTAGAGACCCAGCAGGGGACCGTAGGTGTAGGATGCCAGCTTGTAGATGGCGTTGATGATGCTGTCGGAGCCTATCGCCTCGATCAGCAAGATGATCAGCACGAAAACGACACTGATGCCCAGGTGCACACGCCTCCTGATCTCCACCTCCCGTTTCTCCTGTTCCTTGTTTCGTGCGATGACCCGCATACCCAGGATATCAACACAGAAGGAGGTGGTGAGGGCCGTCAGTGCCGAGTCAGCGCTGGAGAAGGCGGCAGCCACGATGCCCACCACGAAGATGCCCAGCACCGCTGTCCCCAAATGTTCACTGGCGATCAGCGGCAGGATGTTGTCGGATACCTCCGGCAGATGAATGCCTTTCGATCCGGCATAGGCCAACAACAGCACTCCCAGACAAAGAAAGAGAAAGTTGATCGGGGCAAAGGCCATTCCATAGGAGACCACGTTTTTCTGTGCATCCCTGAGGGTACGGATGGTCAGGTTCTTCTGCATCTGGTCCTGATCGAGTCCGGTCATCACGATGGTGATGAACATGCCACTGAAAAACTGTTTGAAGAAATGCTGTGTGCTATGCCAGTCATCAAAGACAAAGATACGGAAGTGACGGCTTTCCCTGATGGTGGCTGCCACCTCTGCAATGTTCATACCCATTTGCGAGGAGAGCTGCCAGATAATCAGCAACAGTGCTGTGATAAAAAGCAATGTCTGCAGCCAGTCAGTCCAGATGATTGTCTTGATGCCGCTCTTGTGGCTGTAGAGCCAGATGATCAGGATGATGCCGGTCACCGTCACCACAAAGGGCACTCCCCATCTTTCGAAGACCAGCGACTGCAGGATAAAAGCCACCAGATAGAGTCGGGCAGCAGCACCCACAAGCTTGGATAGCAGGAAGAACCAGGCACCGGTCTTGTAGGAACGAGTTCCGTAACGCTGATCCAAGTAGCCGTAAATGGTGGTGAGGTTGAGCCGGTAGTAAAGCGGTAGCAGTACATAGGCGATCACCAGGTAACCGAAGAAAAAACCCAGCACCATCTGCATATAGGTCATGTCAAGGTTGCGCACCATACCAGGTACTGAGACAAAAGTGACACCCGAGATGGAGGTGCCGATCATCGCCACTGCCACCACATACCATTTGGATGACTTGTTGGCCCGGAAGAAGGCATCGTTGCCGGCTCCCTTTCTGCCGGTAAGCCAGGAGATCAGCATCAGCAACGCGAAGTAGAGGGCAATCACCAGAAGGAGAAAGATCGGCTTCATTGGATCGTTGATTACAGGTTCACGAAATAGGTCACCAGATCAGGAAAGGAGTTGAATCGCAGCTGATAGTGATCGGTGGTTCCAAATCCGTAGGAGACAAACACAAAAGGGATACCGGCCAGAGCCGACTGATGGCTGTCGGAGTCAGTATCACCGATATAGAGAGGGGTTTGCAGCCCATGCTTCGCCTTCAGTAACTGCAGGTTATGATGCTTCGACCGCATGTTCATACCATGTTCCATGTAATCGAGAAAGAGATGTCGGGTGCGGGTGTGGCGCATGAAGGTAACCACCCCCCCTTCCTCGCAGTTGCTGAGCAGGAACAAACGGTATGTAAGGGCTAGTTGTTCCAGCCCTTGCAATACACCTTCGTAGATCAAGGGTCTCATCTGTTTCTGCATCTGCTGGTATTCGTCGATCACGGACTCATAGAGACGATCCTGTGCGGCAATATCTCCTTCCGGCAGTACGGCTTGTAACATCATACGCGCCTCTTTGCCCATCAGCCGGATGATATCATCACGGGTTACTGTTTTCTGATGACCGGTTCTGACCAGTCCCCTGTTCCAGACAATCACATAGGTATCCACATTGTCCCAGAGGGTACCATCCATATCGAAAATCAAACTATCGGGTTGCCACATCTAACATTCTTTTCTTAGTGGGTGCAAAAGTACGGAACAATGCAGGAAAGGACAAATAAAAAGGGTTAAAACAAAAGAGATGCATTTGGCGTTTACAACGAAACAACCCTTATCATGGATAAAGAAAAGGTCTGCCTGGTCATCAACCCCATCTCGGGCACAGAATCGAAGAAGAATATCCCGGAGATGGTGGCCGCTCTGTTCGACCAAAAGAGATTCGATCTTGTGATCCGCGTTACCGGCTACCCGGGTCATGCCACTGAAATCGCCCGTCAGGCAGTCACTGAAAGCTACCGTTATGTACTCACCGCCGGTGGTGACGGCACGGTGAACGAGGTGGCCAGGGCACTGATCAACTCAGACACCACACTGGGTATCATCCCCTTCGGCTCCGGCAACGGACTGGCCCGGGAATTGAATATCCCGATGGACGCGGAGAAAGCACTTGAGATCATCCGTAACGGGAAGAGCCGCACCATTGACTACGGGGTGGCCAACGACCAGATCTTTTTCTGCACCTGTGGTTTCGGATTTGATGCCTTTATCAGCGACCGCTTTGCGGAGGAGAAGAAAAGAGGGCCGCTGGGATATCTGCGACATATCCTGGAGAGCGCGGTCGACTTCCGGTCGGAGGAGTATGAGTTGACATACGATGAGGGGAGCCTTACCGAACGGGCATTCGTGCTCACCTGTGCCAACGCGTCGCAGTATGGCAACGAAGCCTACATTGCTCCGGGAGCAAGTATGGACGACGGCAAGATGAACGTCTCCATCCTGAAGCCACTCAACGCGCTCGAGATTCCGCAAACCACGCTGCAGCTCTTCACGAAGAATATCGACAAAAACAGCAAAATGACCACACTGGTGACGCAAAAGCTGATTATCCGGCGTAACCGTGCAGGATTGATGCATGTGGACGGAGAACCGGTAGAAAGCGGCCGCGAGATCACGGTAGAGATCAGACACCGGGGACTGAAGGTACTGGTTCCAACAGAGAGAGAGAAGAAAAAGCGGGAAGCAGAGAACATTTTCAATTCCCTGACCCGCTGGTTCAACGAGTAGCCTCTACTTGCCGTTTTTCTTCCATATGGTGAGTTGGACCCTGCGTTGTTCCCGGGTGCGGGTCGATTTTTTCAGGGTGAACGTGATCTCTTCCGGTGCACGATAAAGAGCAAAGTGGGTTGCCAGCACTTCCCGGATGCCGTCGAGCGAGGAGACCGGCTCTCCGTCACGCTTGAAACCACCCGGCCACTTGTCGCGAGGTGTCCTCTTCCGATCCCACTCGTAGGAGGATGCCAGCAGCAGGTATCCATTCTCATTCACTCTGGTGTGAATATCTGCCAGGAAAAGCAGAGGATCGCCCAGTTCTTCCAATAGGTTGGGTACAATGATCATGTCATATCCGGAAAATATGGGCTTCAAATTCATTGCATCCGCCTGCATAAAGAGAATATGTTCCCTGGTCTCGGAGAGACCGTAATCAGCAAGGACAATGTCGCGGTAGAAAACCAGTTCACCCTCATCCTTCATGGTATAACGCACATACCCCTGTTCCTGCAGCTGAATGGGAACGCGGATCATGCGGGCAGTGAAATCGAGCGCGGTGACATCGTGGAAGTTCCTGGCGAGCTCAAAAGCAAGACGTCCCGTATCGGCATTCAGGTCGAGGATAGGTGCATCCGGATGATCCGGCAGCAACTCAGCTGCCAGACGACCCAGGGTCACTGCGAAATTGGATTGACCATCCGGTGCTTCTCCCCAGTTTTGTTCACAGGAAAGGGTTACATCTTCCTCAGTCAGATAATCAGCCTGTTCAATTTTCAGTGGTGCATCGCTTTCAATATAACGGAAGCCGGCATGCTGGTAGAAATGACGACGGAAGGCATAACGCGCATGCAGGGTCGCCTCGTTACCGGTAGAGATCCAGGATCCCCCCTTAATCAGGTTGTGCTTCCCGTCGAAAGTGGGCGTAGAAAAATCATCGTACAGCGGATGTACCCTGAAGCCGGGAAAACCGGTGATGGGTGTTTCGGTCCACTGCCACACGTTGCCGACCACATCGAAGAAGCCTCCCTGCTCAAAGAGATCCACCGGAGAGGGAGAGGCAAAATGTTCCAGTCCGATGTTGCCCGGTGCGGTACCCCACTCCGGCAGATCAGACAGACGGGCTACCTTGTGCAGACGGTACCACTCCGCTTCGGTGGGCAACCGGTAGCTTTTCCCTGTCACTTCACTCTTCCAGTTGCAGAAAGCCTTTGCCTCCAGGTAATTCACTTCCACCGGCCAGTTCCAGGGCATTCCGATCTCTTCGGCTACCAATCGGAGACGGTAACCATTTTCCTCCTTCCGCCAAAACAGCGGCATGGTAGCCTCCCGATAGTTGCGCCAGCGCCATCCTTCATCGGTCCAGTAGCGTGCTGTTTCGTATCCACCTGCTTCCACAAAGGAAAGGAACTCTCCGTTGGAGGTGAGATACTTGGCTGCCCTGAAATCTGAAATCTCCTCCTGGTGATTGCCATATTCATTATCCCATCCGTAGAGCGGATAGTCCAACGGCTTGCCCAGCCGCACCACCCCACCCGACACCGGTATCAGCCCGTTCTCTGGCGCGTCACCTGCGCTAAGGCAACGTTCTCCGAACAACCCCGGGCGTACCAGCTCCAGTGGCAACTGGCGGATCAGCACCGAGGAGGTCTCCAGATGGATCCGTTCGTGTTCGATTCCCATCATGATGATCCAGAAAGGACTCTCCCATCCAATGGGCAGCTCCAGCGGTTTACTCTCAATTACACCGAGGATTGCTCTCTTCGCCTCGTCGCGATAGGTGCGTACCTCCGCCACAGGTGGCCAGTCGTAATGGTTGTTGTCCAGATCGTCCCAACTCATCTCATCTACTCCGATGGCGAAGGTCGATTCAAACTTCGGGTTGATCCTCCGGTCAATTATGCCGGCCAGATAAAGCTTGTTGATAAAGAAGACGGCAGTATGTCCCAGATAAAAGAGGATAATGTGCCGCAGGGGATCGCCGCGATGATAGAATACCTCATCCGACTTCAGCTGGGTATATAGCAACTCGTCAATGGCCCAGGTTTTCAGAAAATAATCACGTATTTCCTTTCTCTTCTCATCAGGTGAACCGGTTCTCAGGTCAACGGTTCTGGCAAGTAAATCTCTCATTTCTCCAAATATTTTATCTATATGAAACAGGCAAGCAATCAATCACTATTGAACGGCTGCAAGGATGTACCTGTGCAGGTATATTTTTTTCATCTCAAAGGTTTCTCCGGGCGACTTCAGCTTGGTCTGCCAAATCGAGCCAACCGGATAAAAACCCAGCTTGCGATAGAGCGACAGAGCCGGCTTATTCCGATCCCACACCCGGATCACAGCATCGGTATAATCACTCTCAGCCCGGACCAGCAGGCCGTTCACCAGCTGCGCGGCTATTCCCCTTCCCCGGAAAGCGGCATGTACCATCACCTCACTGATATAAAGCGACCGCTCCACCGGTATCGACGGCAAGTCGGCGGCAGGGAAGCCGGAGTCCTGCAGCAGCGGCATTGCCAAAGCCACCCCTGCCAATCGGTCACCGACAAAGAGCATGTTGCCCCATCCGTTGCGGATCAGACCATCCAGTGTACTCCCCGCTACGGGTGGATCGATATACTGGGCATATTCTCCGCCGGTGAAGGCATGCAGGTAGAGCTCGATAATCTGGCCGCGGTATTTGGGATAGTTGTGTTCGCCCAATGCTAAAAGACCATTACCTCTCATTTTTTCTGTCATACCCCCTTTTCTAAATTGAACAATTAAAAGTAAGGGATGTTCAATAAACATAGTCCGTGAACAAGCAATTATCAATACGATTATAGATATGAACAACTTCATTTTTCAAAACCCTACCAAACTGGTATTTGGAAAAGGGCAGATCAAAAAACTGGCTGATCTGCTGCCTGATAGCATTAACCTGATGCTCACATTCGGTGGTGGGAGTGTTACCAGAAACGGTGTCTATGATCAGGTAAAAGAGGCACTCAGGGGACGCAATTTCATCGAGTTCTGGGGCATTGAACCCAATCCCCGGGTAGAAACACTCCGCAAGGCGATAGAGTTGGGCAGGGAGAACAACATCAACTACCTGCTGGCAGTGGGTGGCGGGTCGGTGCTCGACGGCAGCAAGCTGATTGCTGCCGGTATTGCCGATGAGACTGACGCATGGGAGATTGTGAAAAGGGGGGTAGCCAACAAGCAGATTCCCTTTGCATCGGTAATGACCGTACCGGCCACCGGCTCCGAAATGAACGGTGGAGCGGTAATCTCGCGCCAGGAGACACTAGAGAAGTATGGATTCTTCGGCAACTATCCCCGGTTTTCAATTCTGGATCCGGAGGTAACCTACTCGCTCTCCGATTATCAGATTGCATGTGGTTTAGCCGATGCCTTTACCCATGTGCTGGAGCAGTATCTGACCACCCCTGGCCAGTCGCGAATCATGGATCGTTGGGCAGAGGGGGTATTGCTCTCCATAAAAGAAATTGCACCCGGCATCAGGGAAAAACCGAAGGATTATGAGCTGATGGCCGACTACATGCTGGCGGCCACGCTGGCATTGAACGATTTCATCAGGATGGGGGTTACTCAGGATTGGGCTACACACCAGATAGGCCACGAATTGACTGCGCTTCACGGCATCACCCATGGTCACTCACTGGCCATTGTGATGCCCGGCACCCTCAGGGTACTGAAAGAACAGAAAAAAGAGAAGCTGATGCAATATGGGGAGCGCATCTTCGGCATCACCGAAGGTACGAAGGCAGAACGGGTGGACAAGGCGATCGAGATGACCGAACAGTTTTACCGTTCACTGGGTCTGACCACCCGTCTCCCGGAGGAGGGTATCGGAAAAGAGGCGATCGATACCATTGCCACCCGGTTCAATGAACGGGGGGTCGCCTACGGTGAAAACGGCAACGTAAACGGAGATGTAACCCGCGAGATATTGCTTAGTTGCCTGTAAACGTCTGAATAAGCTACAAGACAATGAAAAAACTGACATTTCTGCTTTTCTCAAGCCTGCTTACCATGCAGGCTTTCGCTATTGATGATGCCCGCATGATCCGCTTCCCCGATATCAACGGCAAGCTGATCGCCTTTGTTTACGCCGGAGATATCTGGACGGTGGATGCCGCGGGAGGTGACGCCCGCCGTATCACCTCCCACCCCGGCCTGGAGCTCTTTCCCAAAATCTCACCCGACGGACGCTGGATCGCCTTCTCAGCAGAGTATTCGGGGAGCCGACAGATATGGGTGATGCCTTCCGAAGGAGGTGCGGCGAGGCAACTCACCTTTTACAATCCGGTGGGTGAGATGCCACCCCGTGGTGGTTTCGACCATGTGGTGCTCGACTGGAGCCCGGACAGCCGGCGCATCCTTTTCCGTGCCAACCGTACCAGTTTTGGCGACCGCAATGGTCGTTACTTTACCATCGATAGGGAAGGGGGACTGGAAAAACCTTTACCCATCGTTAACGGAGGATTTGCCACCTTCTCCCCCGATGGAAATCAACTCTGCTTCACTCCGGTGGATCGCGAGTTTCGTACCTGGAAAAGATACAAAGGTGGACGTGCTACAGAGTTGTGGAGCTACGACCTTGCGAAGAATGAAGCACGACAGGTTACACACTGGGCCGGCAGCGATCAGTGGCCGGTTTGGCACGGCAATCATCTCTATTACGCATCCGACCGTGACAGCCGGCTCAACATCTGGCGGCACAACCTGGCGACAGGCGAGGAGGAACAGATCACCCGACATACCGAGTTCGATGTGATGTGGCCTTCGGGCGAAAACGGCAGGCTGGTCTATGAGATGGGAGGCGCACTCTACCTGTTGGAGCTTGCAACGGGCGAAAATCGCAGGGTGAGAGTTGGCATCCACTACGACAATCCCCACCTGCAAGCCTCTTTCCGGAATGTAAAAAAACATATCGGCAGCCTGGGGCTTTCACCTACCGGCAAGCGGGCACTGATTGAGGCACGGGGTGACATCTTTTCCGTACCTGTGGAGAAGGGAGAGACCCACAACCTGACCCGCACACAGGGTGTTCGGGAACTCTCCCCCGTCTGGTCACCCGACGGCAAGCAGATCGCATTCTACTCCGATGCTACCGGCGAGTATGAACTCTATCTACTGGAGAACAGAGACAATGCCGAGCCAAGACAGATCACCCATGGTTCCTCTTCCTGGAAGCATGCTGCCGAATGG
>Ga0265294_10005703_pt1 | contig 15157 bp, 14 predicted proteins | sample MunlanPumphouse3_FD_192504 | JGI IMG/M metagenome (GOLD analysis project Ga0265294, IMG submission 192504) | Groundwater microbial communities from a municipal landfill in Southern Ontario, Canada - Pumphouse #3 | ecosystem: Environmental > Aquatic > Deep subsurface > Groundwater | place... | reverse complement strand
AATCAGAAGCATTATAAATTTCCACCCAGCGGTTATTGTTAGCTTCTTGCATCGTGATATATGAATTGACATAATTTAATGACCAAGTATCAGCGGTTGTCCCAACACGGAGACCGTTATTAGCATTCGTTGAATATAAATTGTTGTCACTAACTCCCGTAGGCCTGATTGTATATGAATTCCCGTTTTTGGTAATATCCCAAATAACGTCCGTTCCTGCCGTATCATTATATGAACTTTCTAAAGGTACAGCGCTAGATCCAGAGCCATGCCAAGATAGCGAAGTAGCAGGTGGAGCCCCAGCAGCTCCATTATCGTTTTTCATCGCCATTAATTCGCCACCGGGCGATCGAGGCGCAGTGATAATGTATTTACCCGGAATGAGTCCAGCAGCAGAAGTGATTTTAACCCATTCACTAGATCCGTTCGGATCGCTGACGACAACTAAACACGTCGCAGTAAAACCACCATCGGCAGAAGTTGCGGTGATCGTCGCAGTCCCTTTACCGACTCCGTTTACAGTAATCGAGGTTCCAGTTGAAGAACTGACTGTGGCAATTGAACTGCTACTGCTAGTCCAATTTACAGTTTTATTAGTTGCATTAGATGGTGCAATAGTAGCCGTAAGTCCTACAGTATTACCGATTAAGATACTCGCATTAGTATTATTGAGTGAGATACCGCTGACACCAACAAAACCAGCCGGATTGACAGTGATTGTACAAGTTGCAGTATATTGAACTGAATTTTCAGTAATTGAAGCAGTGATTGTCGCAGTTCCAGTTGAGACACCGGTGACGACACCACTTGAATTAACAGTCGCGACGCTAGTTTTACTGGAAGTCCAAGTGATTCCACTAGAAGAATTTGTCACGGTGGCAGTTAGAGTAGTTGTGCTGCCAACATTGACACTAGCAGTTGTTTTATCTAAAGAGATAGTGGGATTTGAATAAGCGGCACAAATGCTTTGAGTTGTCGAGTTTGTATCGCCCCAAATTTTACATGCATATTCTGGGTGATCGATAAATGGATTGCGATTACCTTGAATATCTGATCCTGCAATAGCTTCATTTCTTCTGATTTCGGTATCATCGATCCCATAACGTAGATTCCAAGATAATAAATCACTTAGTTTACCCATTGTTTTATTAGCGGTATTATCATTTGTCGCATCGATAAGACTTAAACTGCTACTAGCGACTACAGAATAAAAGATGATTCGAGCTGAAATGCCACGATATTTTTCAAGACCAAAAGTTTCCATCGCCGGATCCCATCCAGCAGTTGTGCTTTTCATACCTTCGACATAAAAAGAGTTACCACGCGAACCGTTTTCACTTGCGATTGTTGGACGCGGCATGTGAATATCGGCGTCGACTAAGTTTCCTCCACGTGAATCTGGCCAGACGTGTTCGCGGTTGACGTTACCACTGAAACTTCCAGTAAATTCTACTGAATTTCCGGAATAGAAAGAAATAATGTTTTTAGAATTATTTGGGTCTCCGTCAGTTTGAAGATAATAATTTCCAAAATTTTTATAACCAATAGTTCTAATTCTCTTAGAAGAATTAAGTGATCTTAAAGCGCTAAGCAAATCGTTTCCGGTTAATGAAGAACTGATTCCATCATAATAAGTACCGACCGCTGATTGAATTTCAGGAATTTTTTCATGTTCTTCAATCAATGTTGTATCTGGAATAGTTGGCATTTCTAATTGAGTAGTAGTCCTACTCATATTAAAAGCTAAAAAGAAACCGAGAATACCGGTAACCAAAGCGGAAATAAATGAGCGTTTATTTAATGAATTTTTGTTGTTATACATAATGAATCGTTGCTCCCTAAAAATAACCTATAACATTAGAACATATTTTATAATTAAAATAAACCAATTTGACATTTTAAGAGAGAAAAAATAAAGATTGTATTCAGTCTTTTCAAAACAAATTATCTCTTTCGTAAACATCTTTTTAATCTGAGATTTATACCACCCTAATTCGAAATATATCAATTTGCAATTCGCTTGTTTTTTATTAATAAATCAAGGCCATCAGGTTATTTTTTTATTTTAAGAAAAAGTAAAAGTGCAGATGCAAATGTAGCTATTTAAGACTTAAAAGATACTGATTTTTAAGACAAAGAATCTTTGATAAATTTGCTATAAGGCTGATCTTCAATTTTTAAAACTTTTTTATCATTAATTAGTCTCATTTGCTGTCTAAATGATTTTGACTCTGCTGCTTTTTTGGGATGTTTTTTGTCTAATAGAGCATCTGCAAGAAGAGAGAGTTTTCTTCTTATTTTGTGTTTTCGCCATAATTTCAAAATTTCTTCATCGCCAGTTAAATCGATGAGATGTCGAATCAATGCAAAAACGTTAATGTGTCCTTGGACACGTTGTTTTGCCGTATTAGTTGCAGAGTGAACGTTAGTTTTATCGTAATAATAAAGATTGTCTTTAATTGTCACAACTTTCTCGCACTTTGCTAAAATCTCAAAACACATGACGACATCTTCGAATAAAACATTGTATCGCGGAATATGAAAATCAATGGATTTTAATAATTTTGCGTTGAACATTTTTGTACTCATAAAGCTCAAGAAATAGATGTCTTGAAAGTAAGCATTAAGAGCGCCATATTTATCAAAAACCGCATTTCTATGTAATTTGTTCGATTGGATGTGCTTTTTTCTTAAATAAAAATGAGAACAATGAACGAGATCGGCAGCGTTTTTAATCATTGCATCGTATAAAATTCGAATCATGCTCTTATGATAAAAATCATCTCCATCTAAAAAAGTGATGTATTTACCAGTCGCTGCTTGAAGTCCTGCAATCCTTGTTAAACCAGGAGCCTTAAACGAGACATTCAAAAGACGAATATTATCGTGTTTATTAGCTAGTGATTGAATGATATTTTCGGTGTTGTCGGTTGAAGAATCATTGATGACGATTATTTCATAAGGAAGTGCAAAATCTTGCGCGATTAATGACTTTATGGCTCGTTCGATAAATGCTTCTTGATTATGTGCAATTGCAACAATAGACACTTCATAATTTGACATACATGTAGTATAAATCACGAAGATTATTTTTCCAATTTTTTTAAAAAGTAATCATTGAAGTGATTTTTTGAGATAATAGAAAAAGAGGATAAAAATATGAAAAACAAGTCAAAGGTTAATGATGGACGCTTGGTTTTAAATTATAAACGAACGTTTATCATCGGTTTTGCATTTTTTGGGATTTTGATGTTATGGCAAGTTTATAACACTTATGTCCCTGCTATTTTAACACAGTTATTAATGCAGCAATTAGGACAAGCCGAACACGAAGTTCAATATTTAGTTGGAGTTTTGATGGCGCTTGATAACATCTTTGCTCTATTCATGCTTCCATTATTTGGTTATTTATCAGATCGAACTAAAACTAAACTCGGTAAAAGAATGCCTTATATCATCGTCGGAACTGTTTTATCTGCAATTGCGTTGATCGGTTTACCTATTGCGTACGCTTACGATTCATTAATTGGTTTTATTATCACGATGGGTCTGGTGTTGATTTTCATGCAAGCTTACCGCAACCCTGCAGTTGCTCTTATGCCTGATATCACTCCTAAACCACTTCGTTCAAAAGCTAACGGAATAATTAATTTAGTTGGATATGTTGGAGCAATTTTAGCTGGTGTTATTGCAATGGTAATCACACCAGAAGATTACTTCGTTATTTCCAAGGGAAATTTTATGATGTATCTTCCATTTATTATCGCGGCGCTTTGTATGTTGATCACAATGATTGTTTTAGCGGTTACCACGAATGAAAATAAAATTCTTTTAGAAATGAAAGACGATTTAGCACGAGGCGAATTAGAAGCAGAAGTCGAAGAACCACTTCACGAAGAACAAAAACTTTCGAAAAAAAATCGAACTGCATTAATTTTATTGATTGTGGCGATTTTTCTATGGTTTGCGGCTTTTAATGCGGTTGAAACTTTTTGGAGCAATTATTCAACTTATTATTTAAATTTTGCAAAATTTTCAATGGGAACAATTGTTTTGACAGTAGTTTCTTTGATCACTTTTGTTCCGGCGAGTATGCTCGCTGATAAAATTGGTCGTAAATGGACGATTATAATCGGACTTGGCTTGATGATTTTAGCCATGCTCGGAGTCTTCTTTATCGGACCAATTTTTACAGATGTGTTCGTAGTCGAAGGTGCATTCGCATTTATTTATTATGTTTTCTTTGCAGTAGCTGGTGCGGGATGGGCGATGATCAACTGTTGTTCTTACCCGATGGTCGTTGAACTTTCAACCTCAAAATCAATCGGTAAATTTACTGGAATTTATTATGCATCTTCGATGCTTGCACAATCATTGACGCCAGTTGCGCTTGGAGCATTAATAGGAATTGAAAATTTCCAATGGGCGGCCATGTTTCCATATTCAACTATCTTATTTGCTGCCGCTCTTGTAGTTTTCTTCTTTGTTCCTAATATTCGAAGTAAAAAAACAAATACGAAAAAAGGATTGGAGGTTTTTGATCAAGATTAAATATGCCAGCATTTTTAACACATTATATTTTTGCAGATCAACTTTTAAAAAAAGATGATCGATACCGTCAAGTGACGATTTTAGGTTCGCAAGGCAGTGATCCGTTTTTCTTCTATGGTTATCGTTTGTTAGGAAAAAGAAAAAAAACTCTAGAAAATAGAGAATTCGGAACAACAATTCACCATTTTGACTTATCAATTTTTCTCGATTTCATGTTTGAAAAGATTAAAACATTAGAAAACACTTTAGAAAAAGAAGTTTTAACTGCTTATTTAAAAGGTTTTTTGATGCACTATTCTGTTGATCGAAATTGTCATCCATATGTTTTTTATCGCAGTGGGTTTGCAAAGAAAAAAGCAGAAAGTAAGAAATATACATTTATTCATTCTCTTTTTGAATCAAGAGTGGATTATCTTTATAAAAATTTAAATGGTTACAAACGAATTGGTCCGCGCAAACCAGAAAGAATTAAGAATAAATATTTAAAGATAATTTCTTTTACATATTATGAATTTGCTAAAAACATTTTAAAAAACGATGACATTTTTCCTTTATCCTTCTTTCATTCGGTGAAAGATATGAAAACGACCAATACTATTCTTTATTCCCATACTGGATTAAAAAAGAAAATTTTTGAGAAATATTTTAAATTCAGTTTGGTTAATTCAATGTCCACTCCTAAAAGAGTAAAAGATGATGAAAAAGTTGATTATTTGAATCTAAAGCACCGAGAATGGAAACATCCAGTCAGCGGATTGGTCTCTAATAAATCATTTCCTGAGCTCGTAAAACTCGCCGAAAAAGATTATAAAACTGCTCTTGAACTTTTTGAATGCAGTATTGATGAAGTGATCGGCAAAAAAATCAAAATGTTTGTGAAAAGAATTGATCATGATGGATGTGTTGTTAGTTCATCGATGATACATTTTGATTGCTTTTTTAAAGATAAATTCCAATAATTGTTAGGTTAGAAATTTGCCTTAACAATGTTAATGTAATAAAGATTGGAGAGAAAAATGAAAAATTATCGAAAAATATTATTTGCTTTATTGATGAGCTTAACGCTAAGTGCTTGTACTTTTTTTCCAATTTTACCTAGTTCTGGTGGTGAAGTTTCTTCTAGCGAATCGTCTAGCTCCAGTAGCGAATCTTCTAGCTCTAGCAGCGAATCATCTAGTTCTAGCAGCGAATCATCTTCAAGCGAAAACGAAGATAATTACCGTATTGCAAAAATGAAATATAATTATCAAGACTATATGGATAATAACTATTATCACAATATGGATTCAATGCCGACAAGTGGTGTAGTTAATTTGCTTGTCATTCCTGTTCAATTAACTGGTTATCCAATGACCGAAACGACAAGAACAGCGATTCAAAAAGCGTATTTTGGAACAGAAGCCGAAACCGGTTGGCATTCGGTCGCTTCATATTACCACACTGAATCTAATGGGAAATTGACGATTACCGGTGTTGTTTCACCAACCTATCAAGCGCCTTATGGAACTTCGATTAATCAATCGCAAACTACGAATTTAGTGACAACCGCGACAGAATGGTATAAAACTAATCATTCGACGAATAATGGAAAAGAATTTGACGCTGATGGGGATGGTTATATCGATGGTGTGGTCCTCATTTACAGTGCTCCTTACATGCCTAACAATAATGATAATCTCTGGGCATATTGCTTTTGGACAGCTAAAAACGCGAATAAAAATTCTCCAGTTGCTAATACATTTTTTTGGGCCTCGTACAATTTCATGTATGATTCTAATAGATTGACGATCGATGCTCACACATACATCCACGAACTGGGACATGTTATGGGTTTAGATGATTATTATAATTACGATTCAAACAGCTCCTACGGTGCTGCCGGTGGCTTCAGCATGCAAGATTATAATGTTGGTGAACACGATCCGTATTCACGGATTGCTTTAGGATGGATTGATCCGATTGTCGTTACAGGACAATTGACTTTGACAATCAATCCGGGTCAAGCGATCATTCTTTCCCCAAATGATTTAGTGAGCAATTCACCATTTGATGAATATTTAGTTCTTGATGTTTATTCACCGACCGGCCTTAATCAGTTAGATGCAACATATCAATATCCTTATTCTCCTAAAGGACCTAACGCTGTTGGAATTAGAGTGTGGCATGTCAATGCGCTTTTAATGGAAAATTATAATAATACCGGAACTCCAACTTTAACAACGTCAATAACTCCCGGAAATAGATATTATCACGCACTTAGCAATTCGACAGATGATGTGTATGGGTCGATGTATTCTGGATATCGTGCTTTTAAACTTCTCCACCTTCTGCAAGCTGGAGGGACGAATACGTACAAAAATGGTAAAACTTTAACCGCTAATGATTTGTGGACAACGGGAAAAACATTTTCAATGGCTTCGTATGCTAGCTTCTTTGTCAATCCAGGAAAACTTGATACTAACCTTTCCTTGCCGTATTCTTTTAATGTTAATTCAATTAACGGAACAAATGTGACATTGACAATTAATAAATGATGATGGAAACGATTAAAATTAAAAATAAAACATTCGAAATTCTCGAACAGATCACTGAGAAAACTTTTAAGATTTCATATAAAGGAAAGGTTTTCTTTTTGAAGCGATTTGTCGAAGGTTCACTTGAACTTGAAAATTTCAGTAAAAAAAGTCGAGAATTGAAGATTTCTGGTGTTTCAATTCCTAAAGTTCGAAGGATTGATAAAAAGAATAATTTAGTGGTTATGGATTATATTCCAGGACCGACCGCTTTGGATGTTCTTGCGCATCAATCTTTAGATGGTTTATATTATGAAAAAATATTTGAAGCCGCGTGGTATGCTAGAAACGATAAAATCACTTTAGATTTTCACCCCGACAATTGGAAACTGCATAACAAAAAACTTTATTATTTGCTTTTTGATTATATTGAAGGATACGATAAAGAACATTCATTTGATTTAGAAGGAATTCGGTATTGGTTTTACACGAAAGAATTAACGGATTATCTTCACTCAAAAGGAATGAATGTCGATAAGTCTCGTCTAAAAGACGAATATGCGACAAATAAGGAGATTGTGATGTGTGCTTATCAATATCACATATAAGATGAAAGATAAAATTTTGTTTTCACTCACCGCGAATAAAAAAACCGTTGGCAAATTGTCAAAAATTTTGAATATTCCTCTTGGAAAAACGAAAATCGAACATTTCGCTGATGGAGAAGTGATTTGTAAAACTTTGACCCCGGTAGACGGAAAGCATGTTTTTATCATTCAATCGACTTCTAAACCCGCGGTGACGCGCTTATTTGAACTTTTGCTTCTCATCGATTCAATTAAACGTTCAGGTTCAAAAAAGATCACTCTTGTAATGCCTTATTTTGGTTATTCTCGTCAAGATGTATCTTGGAACAATGAGCCAGTATCTTGTGAAGTTATTGCCAAAATCATCAATGTTTCTGGAGTTGATGAGTTGATCACTTTTGATTTACACACTCCACGAATTCATTCATTTTTTAAAATTCCACTCAAAGATATTGCGACAACTTCTTTGTTTAAAGAATATTATGAAAAACTATTTGAAGAAAAAAATATCAAATCTTCCAATCTTGTCATCGTTTCTCCTGATCACGGAAGTAATGAACGCGCACATTTGCTCTGCGAAGCTTTAAATGCTTCTAGTAGCATCATTTTAGAAAAAGTCAGACCTCATCCGAATGTTTCTGAAACTCTATTTGTGGCTGGTGATGTGAAAGATAAAATTTGCATCATTATCGATGACATTATCGACACTGGTGGGACAATCGTCAACGCGAGTAAAGTTCTATTTGAAAAAGGTGCAAAAGAAATCTACGTTGCAGCATCACATGCAGTTTTTTCAAAAGATTCGATGAATCGAATTAAAACAGTTAATATTGAAGATATCGTCATCACTGATTCGATTGAGAAAAAATATCCACATGGAATAAAAGTCTTACCGATCGCTGATTTGATCAAACCTTTAATCTAAAAAAACGGGTGTTGCCTTGCCTAACCACCTGATAAAAACAAGGAGAACAAAATTGAAATTTACATCTAAGGATATTACCTATAATGCTATCGTCTGTGTTCTTTATATAACTTTGACTTTAATCGGTGGACCTTTTTCTTTTTTAGGTCTTCAATTTAGAATTTCGGAAATTTTGATTTTATTATGTTTTTTTAATCCTAAATATATTGTTGGATTGGTTTTAGGAACCGCGATTGCTAATTTCAGTTCGCCACTTGGTTTAATCGATGTCGGATTTGGGACTTTAGCGACTTTATTAGCGTGTCTAGGAATTATTTTTATGAAACATTTAGCACTCGCTATTTTATTTCCAATCGTCCTCAATGCTTTTGTCGTCGGGTTCGAACTTTATTATTTTTTAGAAGCTCCGTTTTGGGCGAGTGTCGGATTAGTCGCACTTGGAGAAACGGTGGTTATGATCATCGGTTATTTTATTTTCTTTTTCTTACGAAAACGGAAAGATTTCGCAACGATTATCAATGCTCAACAAAACCTTGATTTTAAAATCTAAAGTTTCATATAATGAAGCGAGTTAAAAATGAAAGATTTTTATTTAGAAATTTTACACGTTGATAAAAAAACCGGTGCAAGATACGGAATTCTTCACACACCTCATGGCGATGTCGAAGTGCCGATGTTCATGCCTGTAGGAACTTTAGCGACTGTAAAAACGCTTTCACCAGAAGAAGTAAAAAAACTTGGATCTGGAATCATTTTAGCAAATACTTACCACCTCGCTTTAAGACCTGGAGCGGAGATTGTCGCTAGAGCTGGAGGACTGCATAAGTTTATGAATTATGATGGTCCAATTCTCACTGATTCAGGAGGTTTTCAAGTTTTTTCATTAGCAGAGCGCCGTCAAATCACTGATGAGGGAGTGAGTTTTAGAAATCACCTCGATGGTGGTTTGTTGAATTTTACTCCTGAATCTGTAGTTGAGATACAAGAGAAATTAGGAGCAGACATCATCATGTCATTTGATGAGTGCATTCATTATCCTGCTGAATATGAATATGTTAAAGATTCAGTTGAAAGAACGTTAAAATGGGCACAACGCTGCAAAAGTGCCCATAAAAATGCAAAACAAGCTCTTTTTGGAATTGTTCAAGGCGGAGAATATCCAGATTTAAGAAAACACTGCGCAGAAGAATTGGTGAAAATGGATTTTCCTGGCTATTCAATTGGCGGGACTTCAATTGGTGAACCAAAAGATGTCTGCTTAAAAATGGTTGATTATTCAATTAAATATTTACCCAAAGATAAGCCTCGGTATTTGATGGGAGTCGGTTCAATTGATTATTTGCTTGAAGGCATTGCGCGAGGTGTCGATATGTTTGATTGTGTTTTACCGACGAGACTCGCCCGTCATGGAGCCTTGATGACAAGTGGAGGAAGAGTCAATATTCGCGACGCAAAATATAAAGAAGATTTCACGCCACTTGATTTAGAATGCGATTGCGAAACTTGCCAAAATTATACTAAAGCGTATTTGAGACATTTATATGTCTGCGATGAAACTTTTGGGAAAAGACTTCTTTCGATTCACAATATTCGCTTTTTAATTCGTTTAATGGAAAAAGCTCGAATCGCAATCAAAGAAGACCGTTATAGTGAATTCGTTCAGGAAACATACGAAAAATTTGGCGACGTCAAAGGATTTTGATATGGATGTCAAACTATTCGATTTTGATTTAGATGAAACTTTAATCGCCCAATCTCCTTCTGAAAAGCGAGATCATTCTCGTCTTTTGGTCTTAGATGTTGAACATCAAAAATATCAAGATGATATGTTTTATCACATCGATAGGTATTTAAAACCCGGTGATGTTCTCGTCCGAAATAATACTAAAGTAATTCCTGCAAGATTATTAGGAGTGAAAGAAAAAACTCAGGCTCATGTTGAAGTTTTACTTCTTCAGGAAATTGAAAAAGACGTTTGGGAATGTTTATGTGGTAACGCTAAAACGATTAAACTCAATACCAAAATCAATTTTGGAGAAGGAAAATTAAGCGCGACTTGTCTAGAGGTCAAAGATGAAGGGTTAAGAATTATGCGCTTTGATTATCGAGGAATTTTTCTTGAAATCTTAGAACAATTAGGAAAAATGCCTTTACCTCCTTACATCAAAAAGCAAATCTGTGGCAACGATCGTTATCAGACGGTTTATGCTAAAATCGATGGCAGTGCAGCTGCACCGACAGCGGGTTTTCATTTCACTGACGAAATGTTAAAGAAAATTCAAGAAACGGGAGTCGAAATATGCGACATTACTTTGCATATCGGCCTAGGAACTTTTCGTCCGGTAAAAGTCGCTGATACAAAAGATCACATCATGCATGCTGAAGTGTATCAAATCGATGAAAAAACTGCCGAGAAATTAAACCGTGCCAAAGATGAAAAAAGACGGGTTATTGCCGTTGGAACAACATCGACTAGAACACTCGAAAGCAACATCAAAAAATACGGTGTTTTTAAGGCGACAAAAGAAGTGACAAATATCTTTATTGAACCCGGTTATAAATTTAAAGCAATCGACGCTTTAATCACTAATTTTCATCTCCCAAAATCAACTTTATTAATGCTCGTTTCAGCACTTGCAGGACGCGAGTTCATCTTGGAAGTTTATCAGCATGCGATAAAAGAAAAATATCGGTTTTTTTCATTTGGAGACGGAATGTTAATTTATGGTAAAAGATAACAAAAATTACGCAAAAATGATGCAAAAAGAGCTGGATTTGCTCAAAAAAGACCCAAAACCACGTCTTCTTTTACATGTTTGCTGCGGCCCTTGCTTTACGATTCCTTATATCGAATTAGCTCCTTTTTTTGAGATAACTGTTTACTATGAAAACTCAAATATATATCCAAAAAAAGAATACGATCGGCGCTTAGAAGAATTACAAAAATATATCACCAAAAGACAATATGATATCAAGGTAATTGCACCTCCTTATAATAATGAAAAATTCAATGTCGATTTAGAACCTTTTGCCGACCTTCCTGAAGGTCACGAAAGATGTCGAATTTGCTTTCGAAAAAGGCTCACTTCTTTGTTTCAATTCGCTTCACAAAACGGCTACGATTACTGTGGAACAGCGCTTTCCATTTCGCGTTATAAAAGCGCCAGCGACGTCAATAAAATTGGGGATGAATTAAGTGCAAAATATCCGAATGTAAAATGGCTTTTTGCCGACTTCAAAAAGCAAAATGGATATGAAAAATCTTTGCAAATTTGTCGTGATTACAAACTATATTTTCAAGAGTATTGCGGGTGTATATTTTCCTATCAAAAATATCAAAAAAAGGTGAAAAATAAACAACTTGAAGATAAAAAAACTTAATTTCTCCTTCCAAAAATGATCTTGAAATTATCTTTTTTAATTTTTTAGAATTTTTAGTTTTTTGAGTTCAAAAGCCAAAATTACAAGACCTTATAATATAAATACTTAAAAATATTTAGATTTTTCCTTGACACTCATACGTGCAGGGGAGTATATTTTAACCGTTGACTGCGCATTGACGTGCGAGGTTGCCGATACGCCCACAGGCGTTGTCATGAAGGGCATTCGGGGAATTCGCACTGAGCAAAACGTCACAGCCTGATAAAAATGTAGGAGGAAAAGTCATGGCAAAAACAACCAAAATCCGGGTTCGTCTTAAAGCTTATGATCACGCTAATCTCGACTTGAGTGCAGAGAAGATCATCAAAGCGGCGAAAAACTCTGGGGCCACCGTTGTCGGTCCTATTCCGCTCCCGACGGAAAAACAAGTGTTCACAATTTTAAGAGCTGTTCACAAATACAAAGATGCACGCGAACAATTTGAAATTAGAACTCACAAACGTATTATCGATATCACAAATCCAAAAAAAGAGACGATTGATGCACTTCGTAACATGGATCTCCCTGCTGGAGTAGACATCGATATCAAGTTATAAGGAGGTAAGACAATGAAAGCAATATTAGGAAGAAAGATGGGGATGACCCAGGTCTTCGCCGAGGATGGCACGATGTACGCTGTCACTGTTGTCGAAGTCTTACCAAATGTCGTCACTCAAATCAAAACCTTAGAAAAAGATGGCTACGAAGCCATTCAAGTTGGCTACGAAGACAAAAAAGAATCTCGTGCTAACAAATGCGAATTAGGAATCGCAAAGAAAACTAATACCCCATGCAAATATCACTATGTTGAACTCAAAGGTGATGAACTGATGAACTTCAAAGTCGGAGATATCCTTCCAATCGATTTATTCAAAACCGGAGACGTCATCGATGCCGTTGGAACGAGCAAAGGTCACGGATACACCGGTGTAATTAAAAGATGGAACGCGAAAATCGGGCCTAAAGCACACGGTTCTGGTTACCACAGACAACACGGTTCGTTTGCGAACAATGGACGCTGTAATAACCGCGTCATTCCAGGTAAGAAAATGTCCGGACATATGGGAGATGAATCTGCAACTGTCTTGAATTTGAAAATCGTTGCGGTCAATCCAGAAAAGAATTACATCTTAGTCAAAGGCGGACTTCCTGGACCGAAGAAATCATTAGTCGTCTTGCGTTCTGCAATTAAAGCGCAATTAGGAAAACCAGTGATTATCAAACCGATTATCGATCGGACAGTAGTTGAAGAAGAATTGAAAATTAAAGAAACTGTGACACCAGGCGTTGAGGCTCCAGTCGCAGAGACAAATTAATTTGGACGGAAAGGAGAAAAAAATGGCAGAAAAGAAAACAATCAGCGCCAAGGTTTATAACCAAGCCGGTGAAGAAGTTTCCAAAATCAGTTTAAATCCTGATATCTGGGGAATTGAACCTCATAAACAAGTCATGTTCGACGCCGTCCAGGTTTACCGAAGCAATTTACGCCAAGCAACCGCAAAGACGAAAGTTCGTCATGAAGTTAGAGGCGGAGGCAGAAAACCTTGGAGGCAAAAAGGAACCGGACGAGCTCGTGTAGGTTCTAATCGCTCTCCGATTTGGGTAGGTGGCGGAACGGTCTTTGGACCAGATGGCAACCAAAACTACAAGCTATCACAAAACAAACTCGCTCATCGTTTAGCGCTTAAATCAGCACTGTCGACCAAGGCTAAAGATGGTCTTGTTGTCGTAGACAAACTAGATTTAAAAGAAATCAAGACGAAAGAATTTCACACAATTCTTAAAAATCTCAAAGCTGAAAACAAAGCACTTGTCGTCGTCAATGAATTAGATATCAACTTGCTCGCTAGCGCGAATAACCTCAATTGGGTAAAAATCGTGCTTCCAAACAATGTTTGTGTCTATGATTTGCTAAATGTCGACACTGTGATCATTGAAAAAGAAGCAGTTGAAAAAATAGAGGAGGCATTAGCGTAATATGGCCGCAGCAAAGAAAACCGAAACTGCTGTCGCTTCAGAAGTTGCGATTGAAAAAGTCGAGACTCCAAAAAAGAAAGCGACTGCTAAAAAAGCGGTAAAAACCGCTAGTAAAAAAGTTGAGAAGCGCTTCGCTCAACCAACTTTCCGGGATTATGACGTCATCATGAAACCACTCATCACTGAAAAAGCGATGGATTTGATGCAAAGACTAAATAAAGTCACGGTAAAAGTTAAAGCAGATTCCAATAAAGCCGAAGTAAAAATGGCTTTTGAAAGAATATTCCAAGTCAAAGTCGTCGATGTTCGAATTTCCAATGTGAATGCGAAGATCACGACCCGCGGATCACGTTATAAAGGTAAGATCAGCGGTTTTAAAAAGGCAATTGTCACAATCGCAGAAGGCGAAGCGATTGACCTTTTCAAAGAATAGTCCGTGAGACTATCAAATTATAGGAGAAAAAGAAATGTCAATTAGAACTTACAAGCCAACGACGCCGAGTCGTCGTGGCATGACTAACACGACGTTTGAGGAAATCACCAAGAAGACTCCTGAGAAAAGCTTATTAGTTAAGAAGAGTAAGACGGGAGGAAGAAATAACCGCGGCGTTATTACAACTCGTCACATTGGTGGAGGACACAAACAAAAATACCGAATCATTGACTTTAAAAGAAACAAAGACAATGTTCCGGCAATTGTCAAAGCGATTGAGTACGATCCAAATCGCAATGCCAATATCGCTCTTCTAGCTTATTTAGATGGCGAAAAACGTTACATTATTCACCCACAGAAACTACAAGTTGGAGATCGAATTATCTCGGGTGAAAGTTGCGATATCAAAGTCGGTAACGCAATGCAACTTAAAAATATTCCTGAAGGAACACTCGTTCACAACATCGAATTGTTACCGGGAAAAGGCGGTCAGATGTGCCGCTCCGCAGGAACAAGCGCTCAAGTGCTCGGTATTGAAGACAAATATGTCATCCTACGCTTAGCAAGTAATGAGGTGCGCAAAGTAGTCGGAACCTGTCGTGCGACAATTGGCTCGGTCGGAAACGAAGATTATGCGCTCATCAATAAAGGGAAAGCGGGTAAGAGCAGATGGGCCGGAATTCGTCCAACTGTTCGTGGCTCAGTGATGAACCCAGTCGATCACCCACACGGTGGTGGTGAAGGTAAGAGT
>Ga0265294_10005698_pt1 | contig 15161 bp, 14 predicted proteins | sample MunlanPumphouse3_FD_192504 | JGI IMG/M metagenome (GOLD analysis project Ga0265294, IMG submission 192504) | Groundwater microbial communities from a municipal landfill in Southern Ontario, Canada - Pumphouse #3 | ecosystem: Environmental > Aquatic > Deep subsurface > Groundwater | place... | reverse complement strand
CTCAACGGGATTTTGTCCCAAAGTAATACCAAAATTTAACAAAGGCCTTACACCAAGTGTAATCCAACTAGTTAATGCAAGTGGAATAAAGAATTTAACCATTTGTTTAAGGTTCATATCTTCTGGATCTGGACCTTTGTCCATATTTTTGATAAGAGGTCTTGCAAAGAAGTAAGCACTAATTGCTCCAAAGGCAGTTCCGGTGGCAAGGGCTAAGCTTCCAAGTAATGCACCACTACAAAATCTGAATCGGAGGCCTAAAAGGAGAGTGGTAATGCTCACAATCATTCTAATATACATAACATAGGGAACTAGGTCAGTTCTTTCGCGTTTTATCATAACGCCTTGCCAAAGTCTTCTATAACCTACAGATAAAGAAAAAGTTGGCATAATGGCAAAACTTAAATACGCCAAGTGTTCCAATTGTTCAGGGAGATTAAGTACCTTGACAGATACAAAGTAAAAAACACCAGGAATTAATAAAATTAAATGGACTGAAGTCGTTGCAATAGCCAAAAAATTCATAATCTTAAGAAGCTTTTTATAAGAGCTTTGATTATTAGAAACTGCTGTGGCTGCTGAAAACATTTGAATTACAGGACCTTCTACTAAAAGAGCAAGGGAAAAGGAGAAACCAAAAGCAGCAAGTTGATTTACTGCATCTCCCATTCTGGAAATTATTCCAGTAACCATTGGTTGTTCACTGGCCATTACCAGATTCATTATGGCTAAAGGCAACCAAAGTGTGAATAATTGCCTTTTAGTAATTTTCATCAAACAAACTCCTGAAACTTAAGTTTTGACATTTTACTTCTTATAATAATTAAAAGCAATAAACAAATCTAATGTTGTTTGTTATTATTTAATCCTTTAAATTTCCAAGAGATTCTCGCATAATTATTTTGTATTGAATTTGAATAGTCTTTTTTTCTTCTTTAGCTAAACGGTTTTCTAAATAATCAAACATTAGTTCGGCAGCTTGTTCTCCTTTTTTAAGGGCTGGCTGATCTACAGTTGTAAGCCGAGGAGAAATCAATTTTGACTCTCTGATGTTATCAAAACCTACCACAGAAATATCTTTAGGAACTTCAATCTTTTTCTTTCTCAATTCATATAAAATACCGATTGCTACAATATCACTCATTGTTACAATTACAGAATAAGGTAAGTTTTCTTTTAAAAACTTAGAAGCAAGAAGTTGTCCGTCTTCAAAGGTACAATTACTTTCAATTATCTTAATACTTTCATCATCTAGTTTAAGGTTAGCTTCTTCAAGAGCTCGCTTATAACCTTGTAACCTTAAAACAGGAACTGTTACATTATCTTGGTTATCGGATGAAAAAACATCCTTTTTTAAACTAACTATAAGAATTTTTTTGTGTCCTTTTTCTAATACTCGTTTCATAATATCATAGGACGCTTGCTCATCAGCTGTATTAATACAGGAAATATTTTGAGAAGAATTTCCGTCTATTGCAACAATTGGAATTTTTCTTAATTTAAAAATTTTAATTATTTCTTCATTTATATCCATACCCATTGTTATTATTCCATCTACTGGTGCAGTTTTTACAGCGTCAATACTACTTTGTTTATGAGAAGGAATAATTGTAAGCGTGAAGTGTTCTTTTTGGCATATTGAGCATATACCTTGAATAACTTTTAAAATATAAGGGTTGTTTAATGTTGATTCAACATTTTGTGGCAACAGAAAACCTATGGAAAAATGTTTATGAAGCGAAAGACTCCGAGCTAAAGGATCTGGAAAATAATTTAATTCTTTTGCCTTATTCTTAATCTTAATACATGCTTCTTTACTGATTCGTGAGGGATTATTGAAGGCAAAGGATATAGAAGTTTTTGAATATCCAGTTTCTCTTGCAAGATCCTTTATCGTTGTTTTCTTATTTTTTCCCATGTTCTTCAATTCCTTTCAACTGTTTAAAAAGCATAAGTTATAAAATAATCTTAAACTCTAAAGATACTATAAGACTGTTAGTTAAACCGGTCAACTAAAATTAGGTCTTTATAAAACTTCAAGATTTTTTAGAATGATTTCAACAGCTTTAACAAGTTTTTCTAAAGGCAAAGAAAATTTATTTTGCTTTTGTTCTTCAGCAAAAGGTAAATGAATAAAACCACCTTTTGTTAATGGATAAGCCTTTAGATAATCCAAAAGATTATAAAAAAGATAATTGCAAACAAAAGTTCCAGCAGTATTGGAAATTCTAGAAGGAATTTTTTCTTCGTTAAGTGCTTTTATAAGTGTATTTAATGGAAGATGAGAAAAGTAAGCATTTTCTCCCTTTTCATTAATCATAGTGTCTAAAATTTGGTTTCCTTCATTATCTGGAATTCTTGCATCTACATAGTTAATTGCCACTCTTTCAACGGTAATAGCATCTCTTCCTCCGGCTTGTCCAAGACAAACGCAGAAATCAAATTTATCTTTGTCCAAAATTTTCTGCACGGTAGAAAATGCTTTGGAAAAAACCGTTGGTACTACTAATTTTACAATTTCAAGGTTTTTATCTTTAATATTCAATTGATTCATTGTCAACAAAGCCGAGTTAGTTTGCATTCCATCAAAAGGCTCAAAAGCAGTTAATAATATTTTCATGTATCCTTTATACTCTTATTAGAAAATATTATCAATTTTTAACTGTTGAAGACCTATTGTTTTTTTTAATAAAAATTGTTGTTGAAAAACTGTATTTTTTGATTCATAATGAGATAGGCTTGCAAATGGGGGTAATCTTGGATTTTATTGTTTCAGATTTTTTTACAGATTATGGGTATAGGCAAAAAGACATCGAAAAAGCTAAGGTTTTTGAAACGATTCTTGATAGTAAGGGTGCTACTAGAAAGAAATTGTATCTAGAACTTCAAGTTCGACCAAACAATGTTTCATCAGCAGTTCAAGATTTGATTGATGATGGACTTGTTTATGAAGATGTCATTTTAAAAAGTGCAAAACAGGGTAGACCACGAATAAAACTAGCGGTTCGAGTTAACAAGTTACTTGTAATTGGCCTCTGGGTTGAAACTTGTTCTTTAATTGGTGGTCTGGTTAATATGGAAGGTGATGTAATTCAAAAGCAAGAAGTTGAATTATCTGGTGATGTTGATAATGAAGGTTTTTTGAGAGCCGTAAATAAAATAGTTGTGGGTCTAGTACAAGCGGTTGAACCTAAACAAGAACTTTTGGGGATTGGATTTTCCCTTCCCGGAGTAATCAACAAAATTAAGAAGATTTGGATTTTTAATTCTCGCTTTCCCAATGTGGAAAATCTTTCCTTTGAAAGTTTGGAAGCAAAATACGGAGTTCCAACACGGATGTATCCAAAGTTAGAAGCTGTTTTTAGTTCCTACATTTTAAAAAAGAAAAAAGATTTTTCTAATGTTTCAACTTTTATGCTTCACTGGGGATATGGAATTGGAGGTGCATATTGTTATAATGGCGAAGTTATGCATTCCAATTACGGAAGTTCCTGTGAAGTAGGACACTTGAAACTGTCAGAGCAAAAAGGAAATAAATGTTGCTGTGGAGATTATGACTGTATTGAAACTGTAGCTTCAGGATGGGCATTAAAACCTCTTCTTTTCAAAGAATTTGGAGACGTAGGAAATGATGATTTTCAATTTGCTGAAAAAATTGAGAATTTGGATCTTTCAAAGAATGAATATATTCAAAATGCTATCAAAGCACTTGCTGGTGGTTTAAATACAACCTTTAGAATTTTTTATCCTGAAAGATTAATCGTATATGGACCTTTCTTTAGAAATGAGGGCATCAGGAATTCCTTTACCGAGGAAGTAATGAAGAATGTTCCTTTCCATATTAGAAATTATCTTAAAATTATTCTTTTAGATGAAGATTTTTCTAAGTATAGCCCTTTGGGTTGTACGAATGAATTTTTTGATTCAAAATTGAAAGAATTGTTAATATCTGCTCTTTGATTTTAAAAAAAGATTGACCTATTTTATTTATTATTATAATATGTTATTAAATATTTGAATAAAATAGGAGCTTTTTGATGGTTGAAGAAAATTATTACGTAGATAAATTAAAAGTAAGAATTTTTAATGATGCAAAGCAGATGGGAATTAATGCTGCAGATGCTATAAGAGATGATATTATTGATCTTTTAAGTGAAAAAGATGAAATTTCTGTAATGTTTGCAGCAGCACCAAGTCAGGACACAACCCTTGATGCATTAAAAAACTTGGAAGATATTCCATGGGGAAGAGTAAATGCTTTTCATATGGATGAATATGTTGGAATAAGCGACAAGGCTCCGCAATCTTTTAGGAATTATCTTAAAAGACATTTTTTTGATAATTTTAATTTTAAATCTTTAAATTTGCTTGATGCTGATAGAAAAGACTATCTTGAAGCTGCCAAAGAATATGATTCAAAACTAAGGACTTTAGGTCTTGATCTGATAGTTCTTGGGATAGGTGAAAACGGACATATTGCTTTTAATGATCCTCCTTTTTCAAAATTTGATGATCCAGATTGGGTAAAAGTAATAAAGTTAACTGAAACTTCAAGAGTTCAACAGGTTCATGATGGTTGTTTTGAGAGTTTTGAAGAAGTTCCAGAGTATGCACTGACTGTAACAATTCCTGCATTTCTCTCAGCGACAAAACTTCATTGTGTTGTTCCTGGAAAACTTAAAGCACCTGCAGTTAAAAAAACTTTGAAAGGTGAAATTTCAGAAAGTTGTCCAGCTTCTATTTTAAGAACAAGAGTTGGAGCTACCCTTTATATTGAAAAGGATAGTGCTTCACTTCTTTAATAATTATAAACTTTTTTTAGTCCTGAAAGTATTTGCTTTCAGGATTTTTTTTTATCTAAATTTATAAGTTTTTTTTTAAATGGGTTGACTTAAAGGCCTCTTTTAAATAATATATGAATGTAGGCTCATATGAACAACCATTCATATGTAATAGGAGAAAACAATGAAAGATGAGTTTTTTAATATTGAAGATTCAGTGGAAGCTAAAAAAAAGATTCCAAATGATATTTTAAGCTGTGATATAGCGGATTTTTTCAAGGTTTTTGGAGATTCAACAAGAGTTAAGATTTTATTTGCACTTTTTGAGAAACCACTTTGTGTTCATGATTTAGCTTTACTGATTAAAATGGATCAAAGCGCAACCTCTCATCAGCTTAGAACTCTTAAACGAAATAAATTGGTCAAAATAAAAAAAGAAGGAAAGAAAAGCTATTATGTTATCGACGATGAGCATATCTCGCAAATTTTAAAAGCGGGGATTGACCACCTTAACCATACCAAGGAGAATTTAGATGTTTAAATTATTTTTTGAAAGTTTGATTAATACTTTTTTGGCTATGGCACCTTATATGATGTTTGGACTGTTTTTTGTAGGATTGTTAAAAGTTTATGTTAACAAGAGTTTGGTATTGAAAACTCTTGGAAAAGATAATTTTGCTTCAGTTGTGAAAGCATCACTCATTGGAGTTCCACTTCCACTTTGTTCTTGCGGGGTAATTCCTACAGCCGTTGAGTTGAAAAAAGATGGAGCTAGTGACAGTGCCGTTTCTTCTTTTTTAATATCTACACCACAAACAGGAATTGATAGTATTGCGGCAACTTATGCCTTGATGGGACCATTTTTTGCAATTTATCGACCTATTGCAGCTTTTTTAGCTGGAATTTTTGGTGGAATAGTAGTTAAGATTTTTAATAGACATCCTGAAGAAATTAAACTTAACGAAGAAATTTCGGAAGCTTCTTGTTCTTGTGAACATGAACACGATAAAGAAGAATCATCTTGCTCTTGTGGAGATAAATGTACAAATTGTGAAGAACTTGAACAAAAAAAAGGCTTTAAAAGATTTTTAGGGTTATTTTCTTATGCCTATGGTGATTTCTTAGATGAAATTGGAAAAGATTTTGCTATTGGAATTGTAATTGCAGCATTAATAGCTACCTTTCTTCCTCCATCAATATTTGTTGATGCAGGACTCGATCATGGAATATTGGCAATGTTGATAATGGTTGTTATTGGATTACCTATGTATGTATGTTCAACTTCTTCCATTCCAATTGCAATTTCTCTAATGCTTAAGGGCCTTTCACCTGGAGCAGCCTTTGTTTTCCTTTTTGCCGGTCCAGTAACCAATGCAGCTTCAATAATCATACTTAAAAAAGTTCTAGGAAAGAAAACTACAGTGTTATATATTTCTTCAGTAATTATCTTCTCCTTGGTAGGAGGTTTGTTTTTGGACTTCTTAGTTACACGTTTTGGTTTAAGTGTTTTTAATAGTGCTATTACTTCACAGGCTGCCGGAATGGAGAACGGAATCATTTCAATAGTTTTATCAATTATTTTTCTTTTACTTCTTTTAAAAGGTTTTTCAAAAAAACTGTACAAAGCTAGAAAATAAGTATAGGTTCTTTCTAACGATGGGAAAAGGAACTTGTTAATGGAAAGAATTAAAGGTTTAAAAGGTGTTGTTTTAACTACTGTTTCTGCAGTAATGTTTGGTACGATGCCTCTGTTTGCTATAATGTTACGTAGCGGGGGCATGTATTTAATACCGTCAATTGCTGTACGCTTTTGTATAGGTACTTTGTTTTATGGTCTATTACTCATTTTAAGGGGTAAAAAGGAAGAACTTCATCTTAAAAAGGGAGTTCTTTCAAAGTTAGTAATTACAGCTTTGCTGTTTTGTTCAACTTCTTTTTTTCTGTTTATTTCTTATTCAAGAATTCCATCCGGCTTAGCCACTGTTATACACTTTACTTATCCCGTATTAATTACTGTTTTTTCTGTTAAATCTAGAAGAGATCGATTAACTTCCTATTTATTAATAGCAATTCTTTGTTCTTTTTGTGGAATTCTTTTGGTCACAGATCCGTTTAATGCTCCTTTTGACATTTGGGGTGTTGTTTCTGCTTTTGTTTCTGCAGTAGTTTTTGCTTTATATACCTTTTTAATAAATGATGAGGACTTAAAACAAATTGATAATACAGCTTTTGTTTTTTTTAACTCTGGAATAAGTGCAATTGTTCTTTTAATAATTTCTTCAATCCAGCTTATAAGTGGTATTCCTAGTTCTCTATTTTTTGGAACTTTTTCTTTTCAAGTTTTATATGGAATGTTAGGTACAGGTATTTTTTGTGCCATAGCGGTTGCATTTTTTGCCATTGGAGTTAAAGATGTTGGAGGTCCCGTGGGTGGAGCTTTAAGTGCTTTTGAACCTTTAACCGCAGTAATGATTGGAGTACTCTTTTTCAAGGAAACAATTCCAGCCCAATTTAGTTTGGGGGTTGTTCTTATTTTAAGTTCAACTTTAATTCTTTCTTTATCGAGCATGCTAAAAAAAGATAAAAGTAAAAAATCGTTAAGAACCAATAAAAAAATAATATAAATTATAAGAATTTCCAAAAGGTCTTATCTTGTGTTACTAGGGATCTATTATTTGGGTAATTTACTATTGTGATAATTTTTTGTATAAAGTTATGTTATTTAAGGAAATAAAGTTTGTAAGTAGAAAAGTCTTTAACCAAAAAAAATCCAACAGAAGTATTTTTCTGCTGGACAAATTTAATTTCTTATTACCGGCGAACGGACTTGAACCGTTACAGAGTTGCCCCCGATAGATTTTGAGTCTATTGTGTCTACCAATTTCACCACGCCGGCTAGGCTAGGGTGAGTATATTAAATTTATAAAATTAATTCAACTATTTTTGGTTTGATTATTGTTATTTAATGAAAACTGAGGTATTTTTTAGGTAATGAGAATTAGAAAATTAGTATTTTATGTATTGTTATTGTTATTGTCTTCTTCAACTATTTTCGCTTCAGAAATTAGTCAAAATCCTGTTGATTCTGCAATTGAATATCTTAAAGCCAATCCAGAAGAAACTGAGGGAGTTTCGATTATAAAAGGTGAAGATAATCTTCTTTTGGCAAATATTCCAATTAGTTATGGAAATGAAGAGTTTATTGAAAGAATAAAAGAAAGAACTGGTGAAGACAGAGAAAGCATTGGCTTAGTGTTAAGTGGAGGCTCTGCTAGAGCTTTTGCGCATATTGGGGTTCTAAAATACTTAGAAGAAGTTGGCTTTGTTCCAGACTTTATCATCAGTAATTCGATGGGAAGTATTATTGCCCTTTTATATGGAGCTGGATTATCACCTGATCAAATAGCAAATATTTTCAATAATATATCCATCGGTTCTTTGTTTGATTTGACTATTCCAATAAATCAAGGAATTTTGGTGGCTGATCAAATGAAATCCTTTTTAGATGGATTTATTCCTGAGGATACAAGAATTGAAAACTTAACTATTCCTGTTATGGTGGTAGAAGAAGACTTGATTACAAAACGTCAAATTCATGTTATGGAAGGAAATTTGGGTGATGTTTTGATTGCAAGTTTTGCCCTTCCTTTTTATTTTGGATCTTCAGAATATCATGGACATCTTATAATAGATGGAGGAATTGCAAATCTTGTTCCTTTAGATCTTGCCTATCAATACGCTCCTCTTAACATAGTTTCAACTACCTTTTATGATAATTCGTCAATTAATTTAAAAAATCCTTTGACTGCTTTAAATACTAGTATTGATATTGGTAAAAGACGACAGGGTGTTATTGATATATTAAAACATAAAGATACGGCTGTTTGGATAAGATGTAATGTTGAAAGTATTTCTTTTATGGAATTTTCAGCTTTAAATGAGTTGATTGCTGAGGGATATAGGAATGCTAAAACGACCTTTGAAGCCCTTGGAATTGACAATTTAAATCGTATTCCTCATAGTGGAGTAACCGAAGATTTAATTGAAAAAAGAAAAGATTATGATCAAATAATAAAAACTCAACAGAAGAAATATTCTTATTATAACCATATTTTTATGGAAGATTGTAGTTCAAGATTGGGTTTAGGTTTAGAAACTTTCGGCTACAAGAATGATAATTATTATCTTAAAGACGATATAAGTGTTGGTTTAAAATATGGCTTTAGGTTTAAAGATTGGGACCTTTCAGTTTTAGCAGGTTTTTCTTTAAACAATAGTTTTGAAAGTAAAAACATTAATCCAACTATTCATATAAACCAAAATTATTATTTGTTTGATGCGATTCATTTTTCAATGGAATTGTCTTCTTTGTGGAATGGTGAAAAAGGTGAAGATTATTTAAATACATCATTTTATTTCAATCAACAAATAGAATATAAATTTTTTGTTAAAGATAAGACGCAATTATTTTTAAGAGAAACTTGGGAACGAATTAATAATAAAAATGAAAATAATGCTATTCAATGGGTTGGTAAGGGAAATTTGATTACTCTTCAGGCTGATTTTAAATTTGATGATAATAAAAAAATTAAGCTTGGAGGAAGCGCTGGTTTAAATCTCCTTAGTTGGGATAAATCTGAAATGAGAACTTTTTCTTTTGGAAAGACTGATATTGACTATAAGCTTGGGAATACAAGCTATCATTTTACAAACAGCCTAACTTTGCGATATGCAATGGATAAGAAAGGTAATGTTCCATTCTTCTATTCAGATGACCAATTTAGGACTTATGACAGTGATCTTAGAAACCAAGGGAATCCTTCTTCAAGTTTTATTAATTCTGAAAACATATTAATTAGTTTTTCTTCCGGTATTAGTTGGAAACCAAAATTTTTAAGTAACTTAACTTTTGGAGAACTATTACTTCTTAAGGACAATCTAATTAGTGTTTACTTAGATTCTCTTTGGGCAGGAAAAATAAATAATGTTAATCAAAGCCTTGTCATACCTGTCTTTGCTACTGGAATAGAATTTTCTACTACAATAAGTTTAATAGGTCTTAAGAGTATTCCTTTTATTATTGACTTAGGTTGGGATCAGTTGAATGAAGGCTTATTCTTATCCATAAAAGTTGGAAAGAAGTTGTAAAATGAGAAATAAAATAGAAGAACAAAACGGAGAAGGGAGAACAATTTTATTACATTCTTGCTGTGGCCCGTGTTCAACCTCTTCAATTGAGCGTTTGCTTGAGTTGAATTGGAAGATAGTTCTTTACTACCAAAATGATAATATTTTTCCAGAAAAAGAATGGGAAAAAAGATATGAAGAGCTTTTAAAAGTAGGTAATTTTTATAATTTGAAGGTCGTAGGGCATGAAAATTACAACCACCAAGCTTGGAGAAAAGCCATAGAAGGGTTTGAAGATTGCCCAGAACATGGACTTCGTTGTGATAAATGTTTTGCATATAATCTTTCCTTGGCAAACGATAAAGCCAGGGAGCTTAAAATTGATTATTTTACTACCACATTAACAGTTAGTAGGTTTAAAAATAGTCAACAAATATTTTTGATTGGAAAAGAGTATTCATCTTTTAAGGATATTGATTTCAAGAAAAAAGATGGTTTTTCAAAATCAGTCAAACTTAGTAAACAAATGGGCCTTTATCGTCAGAATTACTGTGGGTGTGAATTTTCGTTAAATGATTCAAATCCTAAAAATATAAATTAAAGGAAGAAATACTGTGAGTTTGGTTTTTAAATCAACTTCTAAAAACATCTGGTTTAATCTAGCTTTGGAAAAGAAGCTTTTAAAACTAGCTGAAAAAGAACCTTTACTTTATATCTGGCAAAATGATAAATGTGTGGTTATTGGAAAGTACCAAAATGCCTATGTGGAATGTAATCTTGAAAAAATGGAAGAAGATTCTGTTAAATTAGCCAGACGTATGAGCGGTGGTGGAGCCGTTTATCAAGATTTAGGAAACCTTTGTTTTACTGTTGCTGGAAGAAGAGAAAATTTTAAGTATTTGGATAAAATGGAAGTAGTTTTAAAAGCTCTTAAAGCTTCAAATTTAAAAGTAGAAAGAAGTGGTCGAAATGATATTACATTGGAAGGAAAAAAGATTTCAGGAAGTGCCTTTCAACTTTCAGATAGTTTTGTAAGTTACCATGGAACGATGTTATTCAATGTTGATTTTTCCGCCATGGGGAAATACCTTACTCCAAATAAAGTTAAATTAGAATCAAAAGGTGTAAAATCAGTTTCAGCTAGAGTTGTTAATATTCAGGCTATTAAACCTGAATTCAAAATGGAAGCCTTTGAGAAAATTTTGATAGATGAGTTTGTTTTAGAATTTGGTCCTTGCAAAAAAATAATTACCTATGATGAAAAGTATCTTGAAGATATAAAAGAAGAGTATCAGCATTTTTCAGATAAAAACTGGATTTATTCAAAGATAAGCGATTTTCCTCTTAAATTTGAAATTAAATTTGAAGATTTCCTTATGGAGTTAAATCTAAGGATTGTTGAAGGTAGAGTTAAAGAAGTTAAAATCTTTTCAGATACTCTTGAAGAAGGAACTGTTGAAGAACTTGAAGAGAGTTTGGTGAATGTTCCTTATAATAAAACAAGCTTTGAAAAGGTGCTTTTAAAACAAAAAAAAATACAGTCAAAAAAAGCTTTGGCTGTACTTTTAAAAGAAGTTTCTTTTTATTAATTTTTATTTTTCATTTTCATCTTCATAGTAGAATCCATCATTAATCACATCGTCATTGTTTTCTGTTGAATCATCACTATTGTAATAGTCATCATCATCATCAAAATCTATAACTTCTGGAGCGTCAAATGGGTCTACAAAATCATCTACGTCATCATAATCATCTTCATCATCATCAAAATCTTCATCAAAATCTTCTTCTACATCATCATTCTTTTCATCGTAGAAATCTTCATCCCAATCATCTTCTAATTTGCGGTGGTTTTTCATGGTTTCCTCCTTATCTTTCTATGTGCATAAGATATTACCAGTTGGACCAGGTGTCAATAAATATTTACTGTTTTTTTATTAAATTTACTATAACTTTTATCATTATTATAATTGTAGACAATTGGAAAGTTAATTGCTATCATATTCACAAATGGAGTTAAGATGAAAAATAAGACAAAGTTATGGATTATAGGGATTTTTTGTGTTTTACTTTTTGCTAGTTGTTCAACAACCGTTCAGATTAAAAATTTACTACCCTCAGAAGTTAATATGGGAATGTACAAGCATTTAGCGGTAACTTCCTGTCAACCTTTTGATAATTCCATTTATTGGAGTCACCAGATTAATGGTATAGATTTAGACCGAGAAATTGATTTGCCAAGTCTTACTCCTATGGCTCTTCAAAAAAGTGTTGCAATCTACTGTCAAAATACCCTCTTTGATTCTCTAGAAGAAAGTAAATTCTTTGCTCTTACAGATCCTGAGACCACTTCAGATTTGATTTCTTTGGGTGATGTTTTTGGAAATTCTCAAGAACTATTTATCAAAAAAGGAATAAATGCGGCTATCGCTACCAAAATAACAAGTCTTGACCATAGAGAATATTTATATAAAGAGGATAAAACAGAAGTTGATGTTAATGGAAATTCAATTGTTAGATACGATTACTACCTTCACCAAGAAGTATCGATTAGTATTAGCTACAGTGTAATAGATATACTACAAAACTCAACAATAACTAATGGTTATCTAAGTGATGATGAAGAAAAAGAATTCCTCGTAGGAACCTATTTGGAGGACGATGGAAGTGGTAGTTCCAGTTATACCCAATATTTAAATATGGCTCCTAATTTGAAAAATCTTTATGCAATTTGTATCGATGGTTTTGTAGAAAAGATTAGAACAAAACTAGCTCCAGTTTGGACTTATAATAATGTTTCATTAATGAAGAACTCGCCAAAATTAGAAAGTATTGAAAGTGCTTACAAAAATGTTAGAAAATCTAATCTTATGGTTGCCTATAATACTTTTATTTTAGCGTGGGAAGATGGAAATCATATACCTTCTGGCTATAATGCTGCTGTAATTTTACAGGCTATGGGAAAACTGGAAGAAAGTATTTCTTTAATGGAAGAAGTATATGATTATTCAGGAAACTCCTCAATTTACAACCGTCTTTCAATAATGAAGAAAAATCTTGAAGATTATAATGAAGCCTCTAATCAGATTGCTGGAATAGAAGATGATGGTGATAGTCAATTAGAAGTATTCAGTCTTGAAACCTTCTTTTCAGATTAAAATTATAAATTCTGAATTTTATTTTAATAGTTAATTTTGCTATCAATGTAACATAAATTGCATTGATAGTTGTATTTTGAGGCATTTTTTAACCTTTTTTTATTATTTACATAAAATAATGTAATTTTACCGTCTCTTTTCATTACTTCTTACTTTTTTTCTTTCCAAAATATATACTTTGGGCTATAATAATGAAAAAAGAGGGATATTATGGTGGATTTACATTCTCATATTCTTTATGGTGTTGACGACGGAATAAGTACAAAAGAAGAAAGTTGTGAAATTCTTAAAGAGTACAAAAAAGCAGGCTTTTCAAAAGTTGCCCTAACTCCTCATTTATATAACCCTTATGTTTCAACTGAGGTAAAATTAATACGTCCTCATTTTGAAGAATTACAAAAATGGGCTAAAGAAGAACTTGATTTAGAACTCGTACTTGGTTCTGAAGTTTTTGTTGGGAAGCAGATTAACCTTTTGACTCTTCCAATTGAGAATAAATACTCATTAGTAGAATTTGATATTTTTTTGATGCCTATCAATTTATTGAAAAGGCTTGATGATATTTTCAAAAAGGATTTGGAAGTTATTATAGCTCATGTTGAGCGTTATAGATGGTTTAAACCTAACAGTAGTATTAGCAAAGAATTAAAAAACGCAGGTTGTTTTTTTCAAATGAATGCCGAGGCAGCTAAGAAAAAAAGTCCATTAGTAATGAATTGGCTTGAAAGTGGAATGATTGACATAATTGCAAGCGATAATCATGGTAAAAAGGGATTGGCTAAAACTTTAAGAGATACAGTTTTTGAATATCCTGAGATAAAATATAGGATGGCCGAGTTTGAAAAATAAGGCTATGGAGGGTAAAAATGCTAATTGAAATGACTGCTAAGAATTTTCGATCTGTAAAACAAGCGCAGACTATTTCTTTTGTGGCTATGAAGGACTCAAGATTGTCGAAGAGTAAAATTTCTGAATTTTCAGAAAATCTTAAAGTGCTTAAAACTTCTGTGATTATTGGACCGAATGGTGCTGGAAAAAGTAGTTTCGTAAGGGCTCTGGATGCTATTTCTAAAATTGTGCTATCCAAAGAGGATGTTGAAAATCCTTTGTTAAGCGGTTTTGCTGGAACTGCTTTTGCTTATTCTGAAGTAAAAGGTCTTCCTTCTGAAATTGAAATCAAAGTTCTTCTCCCCGAAGGAAGTGGAAGAAGCGAAGAGGGACAAACTGTGGTTGCTATTTACCGTTTAAAGGCAGATACAAAACATATTTTTGAAGAATCTCTTTTCTATGCTTTTGGAAATTCCAAAAAGTTGATGTTTGAAAGAAAGATACTTCCATCCCTTGATGAAGAAGATATAACCTATAAATATAGATTTGGAAAATTATATAGAGGTGAGAAGAAAAAGCTTATTAAGCGTCTTAGTTCTCAACGCACTTTCCTAGCAGAATCTGCCAAGAAAGACGGTGAAACTTGTATGACCCTTTATAGTTGGATTGAAAAAAATATGATTATTGTTCCAATGGGAGCCGCCACTGGAAGCGAAAAGTATATTATGGATAAATTAACTGAAAACCCATCTTGGACGAAACAACTTATTGATTATTTATGGTCAATTGATATTACAGATATAAGAGCTATAAAAATCTTTAACGATAAGCTTTATTTTATTCATACGAATGTTACCCAACATTACAGTTCAACTTTTATGGCAGAAAGCCTTTCTCTAAGAAGACTATGTGTTATTGGTATTGCCTTTTTTGATAGTTTTACTTCAGATAAGACTTTGGTTGTTGATGATTTTAGTATGTTCTTACATCCAGCAATAGTAAAACATATAATTGAAATTTTTGAAAACTCTGGAACAAAGAGAAGTCAACTTCTTGCAGTTGACTGCAACCCTTCATTGCTTGAGAATAATCTTTTAAGGCGTTATGGTGTTTGGTTTGCACAGAAGACGGGAGATGGAGCAACGGAATATTACAGCCTTGCAGACTTCAAAATTCCAGGGATGAAAAATAAAATAAGGATGTTCTACGAAAATGGTGCTTTTGGTGCCCTTCCACTGACAAGCGAATTCAGTTTCGTTAAATAGAA
>Ga0265294_10005692_pt1 | contig 15174 bp, 16 predicted proteins | sample MunlanPumphouse3_FD_192504 | JGI IMG/M metagenome (GOLD analysis project Ga0265294, IMG submission 192504) | Groundwater microbial communities from a municipal landfill in Southern Ontario, Canada - Pumphouse #3 | ecosystem: Environmental > Aquatic > Deep subsurface > Groundwater | place... | reverse complement strand
AATTTTTTTTTATTTAACTTCAACTGTTGCCCCAGCTGCTTCTAAAGCTTCTTTAGCTGCATCTGCGTCTTCTTTCTTAACGTTTTCTTTAATAACGCCGTTTTCAGTTTCAGTTAATTTCTTAGCTTCAGCTAATCCAAGTCCTGTTAATTCTCTAACAACTTTGATTACTTGAATCTTTTGAGTACCAAATGATTTGATAACTACTGTGAACTCTGTTTGTTCTTCAGCTACTGCTGCGCCTGCTGCTGCTGGAGCTGCTGATACTGCAGTTGGGTCAATACCAAATTCTTCTTTTAATCCGTCAACTAATTCTTTGATTTCAAGAATAGTCATTTCTTTAATAGCTGCTACAAATTCAGCTTTTGTTAATTTTGCCATGTTTAGTTCTCCTTTTTCTTATGCTTGTTCTTGTTCTAATTCTGTGATCATGTTAAGGCCAATTGAAAGTTCTTTCAGTGGCATTAATAAACCTGCTGCTAATTGTGTTAATAGTGTTTCGTAAGATGGTAATGTAGCTAATTCTACAATTGCATCTAAGTTTGCAACTTTACCTTCAACGATACCGCCTTTAACAACTACTTTTTTATTTGTTTTTCCAAAATCATAAACGATACGTGCTGGTGCAACGACATCTTCATTTGAGAAAACCAATACTTTTTTGCCGACTAGTTCTGGACTAATTTCGCCGTAACCAGCGAGTTCCATTGCCCGTCTTGCAATGTTGTTTTTGTAAACAGCCATTGTGCTGCCTTCTTTATGAAGCGCAGTTCTTAGTTCCGTAGTTTCTAAAACTGTTAAGCCAGCATCATCAAAAGCAACGATCGTTTTTGCTTGTTCGATACGGTCTTTAAGTTCGGAAACCTCACGTTGTTTACGTTCCAATACGGTTTCTTTCATAAGTTCCCTCCTATTGTTAAAATAAAACCCTCATGTGCCAAGACAAAGAGGGTTATAAAATCATTTTTATACTACCTCGGTAGGAAATTAAGGCTTAGCCACCTACTGTCTTTGGCGATTAATTTTTGGTTAAGCTTTTAGAGATTCTTCATCAAGACGAATCCCAGGTCCCATTGTAGATGATACAGTAATATTTTTCATGTATACACCCTTAACGGTAGATGGTTTCAAACGACTCATCGTTTGATAAATTGCTTTTGCGTTTTCAATTAGTTTTTCAGTACCGAATGATACTTTACCAATTGGAGCTTGAATATTGCCGACTTTGTCAACACGATATTCGATTTTACCATTTTTAATTTCATGAACAGCATTGGTAACATCCATTGTTACGGTTCCTGTCTTAGGGTTAGGCATTAAACCTTTTGGCCCTAAAATACGACCTAATTTACCAAGTTCAGCCATCATGTCAGGTGTTGCCACCATAACATCGAAATCAAACCAACCACCTTGGATTTTTTGTAAAAGTTCAGTATCTCCTACAAAATCCGCACCAGCTGCTTGAGCTTCTTTAGCTTTTTCTCCTCTAGCGATTACAACAACCGTTTGAGTTTTTCCTGTTCCATGAGGTAAAACCATCGCGCCACGTAAATTTTGTTCTGCTTTACGTGGATCAATATTTAAGCGAAAAGCAATCTCGACTGTTGCATCAAACTTTGTAATTGAAGTTTTTTGCACTAGGTCGAACGCTTCATTAACTGCATATTTCTTAGCTTTATCAACTAATTTTGCAGCTTCAGCGTATTTTTTTCCTCTTTTCATATTTTTTCCTCCTAAAATGTGGTCTAGCGGGATATCCTCCCACAATTTAGACGTAGATATCTAAATTTTTAATCTTTAATTACAACGCCCATGTTTTTGCATGTTCCTGCAATGATTCTCATTGCCGCTTCAACATCATAAGCGTTTAAATCTGGCATTTTTAATGTTGCAATTTCTCTAAGTTGAGCAGTAGTAATTGAAGCTACTGAAGTTTTAGAGTTTGCCGCACCTTTTTGAATGCCTGCTGCCTTTTTAATTAAGTCACTTGCTGGGGGTGTTTTGGTTATAAATGTAAATGTACGATCATCATAAACAGAAATTACAACTGGAACAACATAACCCATTTGGTCTTTGGTGCGTTCGTTAAATTGTGAAACGAATTGTGGAATATTAACACCAGCTTGACCTAAAGCTGGCCCTACAGGTGGCGCTGGATTAGCTTTACCTGCCGCAATCTGTAATTTAACTACTTTTGTTACTTTTTTTGCCATTAGACACATCCTCCTTCTTTCTTATAAGTATGTGGTAAACGGAACTGGTCCTGCCACTATGGTGCATCTACACACGCTCAATGATTTTATCAAACAAATGAAGTTTTGTCAACAGATTTTTTTATTCTTTATTAATGCTTTCTAAATCTTCAGTAAAAGGACGGTCCGTTTCAATTACGGTTGCAGTGTTTTCTAATAGTTTAATAAATAAATCTATTCTACCACTTTGATCAGGAAACTTCCTAACCTTTTTAAAATAGGTAAATGCGATGAATTTATCATTTTTAAACGTTAGTTTAATATAAGGATGTTTAAAATTATATTTCCCCAGTTCAATTTCTCTTAAGTCGGAAAATGCATATTTATAAACATTCCCATCATATTTAAACCGCATCAAACCTTTAAATGTATAAATATTAAAATGCGTTTCATTATAGGTAAGGATAGCTTGAGGATAACCTTCTATAATGCCACCATCATTCGGTAAAATACCTATATATGTGGGGTTAGTTAACTCAAATACACCCATTTCATTTAATTCATTTATCATCTTAATTGCGCTCATTATATCACCCTCTTAATTTTATCATAATTTACGAAAAATGTTTTTTATTATCATACTTATTCTTTATAGTTTCATTCTATTTACTTACTTTAATACGGTGGCATCGATAAACAAAATAGTTTTAAAAAGAAAAAGGAGAATTACTTCTCCTTGATATCTACAAAATTAAATTCAGTTAATGTACCTCTACCAAAGACATCAATTTTAACAATGACTGTTTCCTTTTGATTGTCAAAAGACGCAACTTCACCTTTTATACCAGCCCATGGACCGTTAATAATTTCCACAGTATCCCCTACTGCATATTTGAAGGTTGGTTTTTCAATAACTCCAATATGTAATAAAATTTGATTCATTTCATCTTGTGGGATTGGAACTGGTTTCGTTCTACCACCACTCGATCCTAAGAACCCAGTTACTTGTGGTGTATTTCTAATGACGTGCCAAGATTCGTCGGTAATAATCGTTTCAACAAAAACATAACCCGGAAAAATTTTCTTAACTTTTTCGGTTGTTTCTTCTTCACCTTTGGCATTAACTTTCTTTTCTAATACGGTTTCTTCTGGAATCAAGACTTTAAAAATTAGGTTTTGCATACCCATGGACTCGATACGTCTTTCGATGTCCTGTTTTACAGAATCTTCTTGTCCAGAATATGTTTGAACAACATACCATCTTCTTGGATCAGTCATAATTATAATCTGCCAATAACAAGCCCGATTAATGCATCAAATCCAACAAATAGCAAGGCGAATAAAATGACGAATGTAAATACTTTACCTACTGCTACAGCTGAGGTTGGGAAATTTGCCCAAGAAATCTTTTTAACTTCTGGAAACGCTGCTGCAAAAAACGGATACACAACAAGTAGAATCCCAATAACTGAGATTGCAAATAAAATCCAAGCAAACACCATTGGGTAATCGCCAATAATTGGAAAGTTCTCTCGAACTACAAGTGTTCCATTAATGATTAATAAAGAAAATGCTAAAGCTAAACTCGCTAAAATAGCAAGTAAAACATTTTCCCATTTATATTCAGTCTTTAAAACTTCTAAAACCTTTGATTTTGATTGTTTCTTTTCTTTGATTGCCATATAAATAGCCTCCTATTTTGTTTCCTTGTGAAGGGTATACTTATTACATTTGCTACAAAACTTTTTTAATTCTAAACGTTCTCTTTGAGTCTGTTTATTTTTGGTTGTTTGATAGTTTCTTGATAAACATTCTTCACATATTAATATAATTTTCTCTCGCATAAAAAAACCACCTTTGTGGTCATTCGCATGATTATTCTATCAAATGCAAATAACTTAGTCAATACATTATACTACAATTTAATTTCAGATGAAAGTTTTTTCTTAATTTTATAAATTGCATTGTAGATCTGCTTTTTATTCAACTCAAGGAGATTAGAAATATACGCAATTGTTTTATTTTCTAAAAAATATAGTTCATACACTTTTTGTTCTCTAGGTGATTTAAACTTTATATCCGTTGTCATATCATTTTCTATAGGTTGTTCATAAAACTCTTCAATCCGGCATTCATTAATATAAAGAAAGAACTGTTCTTTCTCACGTTTTTGTTTGTGGTAAATATTAATGTAACAACGGTCTAGTAACACTTCGAAATAACGCATGAATGTTTTATTATACGTATCTTCAAATGTTCTAATTGCTCGATAAAGACAGAGTAATCCCTCTTGGAAGTAATCCTCTACATCTTTATTTCTTGGAAAAAAGCTATTAATCTTTTTGTATATAAATTTCTCGTACTTCTTTAGTAGTATGTCCAAAGCCACCATGTCTTGTTGATCATTCGCTAAATATAATAGCTCATAATCGTTGTAGACTTTGTATGACATAGCTCCTCCTAAAATAATTCTTTAAGTTTATATATTAAAAGTGCCGCAGCTACACTTACGTTTAAACTATTTACTTGTCCAATCATTGGAATTTTAACCATAAAATCACAGTTTTGTTTTAATTGATAAGAAATCCCTAATCCTTCATTACCAACAATAACACCGTAACTTAAATTCGGATCTATTTCAGTAAATGTTTCAGTCCCATCTAAACTCGATCCAATTATCCAAAAGCCGTTTTCTTTCATTTTTAAGACCGCATTATTTAGATTTGAAACAACTACTATCTTAACATGCTCTAAAGCCCCAGAAGCGATTTTAGCTACCACTGGTGAAATTTGGGCTTGTCCTTTTGTTTGGATGATTATATAGTCCATCTTTACTGCTTCAGCAGTTCTAATGATAGCCCCAAAATTATGTGGGTCTTCTATTTTGTCTAGAATGACAACTCGTTTGACTTTACCATCAAACATATCTTCAATTTGATAAGTTTTATAATCTCTAACTTCAGCAACAATACCTTGATGAAGACCTTCACTGGTCATTAAATTTAAGTCATGTTTATCTGTTAGTTTAACTTTAAGTTTGTGTTGATCAATTAGATTATCAATTGCCCTATCACTAAACTTTTTATCTTTATAAACCATATATACAGTTCTGCCCGCTAGTATTGCTTCTTTAACTGTATTTTTTCCGTAAATAATCATTTCTATATCCCCGATAATTTCTTAATTGATGTTAAGAAACCCCGTTTAATCATTCCTGGGAACTTAACAAAAGCATTAATCAATGAACTACTTGATTGTATCAATACCAATAATAATAGTTTTTCTGCGTTGCCCAATTCTGGAATAACATTACCGCTCGTTACATAATAAGGAACCAGTGCCTTAAACTCAAAGAACTCCGGTAACATTAATACCGCAACCACAAACGTAGAAAACATCATAATAAATAATAACTTTCTAAATGCATTAAAGGGTTGTAATACCCTGTACAATACCACCATTGAAGTAAATGTTGCCGCTATCACAATCAAGGTTGATTGGGCTTGTGAATCCATACCTAATACCGGCGCCATATACATAATCACTAAGGTTTGTAACCCTACAGTTAAAGCCCCAGGGAATGCCTTTTTAAGTACATTCGGTAAAAACTTTCCAGTTACTTGTTCGTGATTGGCTTGTAAACTTAAAACAAAAGCTGGTGCGCCAATGACCAAGAAATCAATCATAAATAACTGCGATGGGGTAATTGGATATTTTCCATGTGTCATTAATGCGATTACAGCTAAGATAATAGAAAATATTGTTTTAGTTAAAAATAAAGTCGCGACTCTTTGAACGTTATTAATAACCCTTCTACCTTCATTAACCACTTTAGGCATACTTGAAAAATTAGAATCTAATAATACTAAATGTGAAACATTTCTAGCCGCTTCGCTACCACTAGCCATGGCGATGGACGTATCGGCTTCTCTTAAAGCCAAGATATCATTTACACCATCTCCAGTCATCGCAACTGTTCTGCCATTACTCTTTAAGGTTTGAACGAGTATTTTCTTTTGATTTGGATTAACGCGTCCAAACACAGAATATTTCATCGCACTATCAACGACTTCACGATCTGATAGTCCTTCTAAGGAAATATACTTATCTGCATTATCGATTCCGGCTCTTTGCGCAATATGTGCAACTGTGACTGGTGAGTCCCCACTAATAACCTTAACATCTACGTTATGTGTCTTAAAGTATTCAATCGTTAAAATAGCATCGGGTCTAATGGTATCTTCAATTAAGATTAACCCTTTAGCAACCATATCATTCGGAAGTTCTTTTTGTTCAATCGATTTAGGACTGTATGCATAAACAAGCACCCTTAACCCTTGCGCTGCATAACGTTCCACATCATTTTCGATAGATTGATATGTCTCTTTAGTTAATACAAATTCAGGTGCGCCAATCGCAAAAGTACCTAACTTTTCAAACGTGATAGCAGAGTACTTACGCTTTGACGAAAAGTTTATCAAATGTGTGGCGTTTGCACTTTTAGAAGCAACCCCTAATTTATCAATTAAAGCTTGCGAAGTATGGTTTTTATCCTTAAATGTTGCCATCATCTGAGGGATTATTTTCTTAGCTTGGGTTTTTTGATCATTACCATATTCTAAGATACTTCTTACGGTCATTGTCCCGTCAGTAATCGTCCCTGTTTTATCTAAACAAAGCGTATCGATTCTCGCTAACATTTCAATACAATAAAGCTCTTGAACTAAGGTATTATTTTGAGCTAATTTTAAGACCCCTACCGCAAGTGCAACACTAGTTAATAAAAATAACCCTGAAGGAATCATCCCTACAACTGCCCCAGCTGTAGCTCTTACTGATTCATCAAAAGGCAATTCACCAATTCCCCCTTGATATTGCATATAAAATAAAGCCAACCCCATTGGAAGAATAAACACACCAACAGTTCTTACTATAATTTTTAATGATTTCATTAAATCAGATTTAGGTCTTCTGTAAACTTTGGCTTGTTTGGTGAGTTTTTCAATATAGGCATTTTTTCCTACATTAGTCGCTTCAGCTCTACATGTCCCAGAGACAACAAAACTACCCGATAATAAAGTATCACCAACATTTTTAATAATCGCATCAGATTCACCTGTTAAAAGTGATTCATCAACTTCTATTGAACCTTCTCTAATCACACAGTCAGCACTAATTTGATTGCCCGACTTCAAGATTAACAAGTCATTTAAGACAATATCGTGAACTGATATTTCTCGTGCTTGGGCATCTCTTAAAACGTGCCCCACTGGCGCACTTAACAAAGATAATTTATCAATGGTTTTTTTAGCTTTGATTTCTTGTATGATCCCAATCGCTGTATTCGCGGTAACTATCACCATAAAGAAAATATCTTTATAAGCGCCTACATAGATAAGTAGAGCAGCTACAAAGATATTAAGCAGATTAAAAAATGTAAAAATGTTAGAAAAAACAATTCGTTTTATTGTTTTGGTAGAACCTGTATTCGTTTCATTGGTTAAACCTTGACTAACTCGTTTTTGAACCTCATCACTAGAAAGCCCAACCGTTGGGTCTAATGGCATCAGTTCAACTACATTTTTTTCATTTTTCATAGGCACCTTCTACATACTGAATAGATAAGTCAATCAATTCATCAGCTCTTGATGGATTGGATAACGATAAATATCCGATTAAAGCTTCAAAACCAGTGGATTCATGATACGTTGTTTGATTAATGTTTTTTCTACCCGGACCCGATTGATTGCGTCCTTTTTTAAATATTCTTAGTTCATCTTCAGTCAAAATAGCCTCATTTTGAAAATGTCTAATTATTTCAGATTGGCTAGACCCACTGGTGAACTTTGTCGCCATTTTATGTAACGTATTAACTTTAGTTTGGCCTGTCGATAGTAAATAAATTCGGATTTTATGTTCGTAATAACTGTCCCCAATGTAGGCTAACGTAGTCCCGTTAAATAGTTCAGGGTTCATTATAATATGCCTGCTTCTACGAGTCTAATTCTAATTTGGTCAGCATCACTGTATCTTTTTTCACTTCTTGCGATTTGCCAATCTTGATAAATTTGAATATCTTCATCTGTTAATCGTTTTTGTTCGATTGAAATTCCAAGAATATTTAGCATTTTTAAAATAGTATAATAAGATCTTGCTTTTTCACTCAGTTCAGTCGAGCGGTTCATGTTCTTTATTTCTTCATAAACAACGGTTAGAGCATTGGCAATATTAAAGTCGTCTTCCATTTGGTCTTTAAACCTTTCCATAGAAGTTTCATTGTATTCAACCGTATTATAATATTCAATGGAAATATCAATAAATACACTCTTTAAAGCACGTTTAATGCGTTGCCATTCATGATTAAATTGTTCCATCAATTCAGTCGAATAATTAATCGGTTGACGGTAGTGATGCGATAACAATAACAGTCTAAATGCTTGGTATTCATAGTCTTTAAGTAAATCTTTGACTAAGATAATGTTACCTAATGATTTACTCATTTTTACATTATCCATATCTAGTCTACCAACATGCATCCATGTTTTCGCAAGTGGATGATGATGTAAAGCCTCCGCATGTGCAATCTCATTTTCATGGTGTGGGAACTTTAAATCCGAACCACCCCCATGAATATCAATAACATCTTTAAATATTTCTTGATTCATCGTAGCACATTCCGTATGCCACCCAGGTCTTCCTTCGCCCCAAGGTGAATTAAAACGCAAGCCAAAATCAGTGTTTTTCCAAACTACAAAATCAAAAGGGGACTCTTTTTGAGTATTCTCTTCGATTCTAGCCCCAACATTTAGATCTTCAAGGACTTGATTAGATAGTTTTCCATAATCATGAATTTTAGAAACTCTAAAATATACTGCATCGCCACTATGGTATGCATAACCTGCCTCAATCAAATCTTTAATATATTTAATCATATCCTCAATATATTCAGTTGCTTTAGGCATTTGGGTTGGTAATAAAGACCCTAAATTATTCGAATCTTTAACATAAGCATCAATAAATACGCTTGTTAAAGTTTTTTCATCTATTTTAAGTTTTTCAGCTTCTAAAATTATTTTGTCATCCACATCTGTAATATTAGATACATAATTCACTTTGTAGCCAATAAATTCAAAGTATCGTCTTACCACATCAAAAAACACCACAGGTCTAGCGTTTCCAATGTGAATATAATTATAAACTGTAGGTCCACAAACATACATTGAAAGTTCGTTTTCTTTAATTGTTTTAAATTCTTCTTTTTTACCAGTTAAGGTATTTGTTATTTTCATTTGTTACACCCTCTAAATCTACACTAAATGAATAATATCATTTGTGAATATTATAAATTAATTTTCCCTTAAACTCAAGGAATTCATTATAATTCACGCAGTTTGTCTAATATTTCTACCATTGCCCAAGTATCTTGTTTACAATACTCTAACATATTGTGATAGGTCTCATTAAATGTTTTTTCATCCATTAAAGGAAATCTTCCATAAGCGGCTAATGCCTCACTACCATTAGCAACCTCTAACTCATCATAAGTTAAATTAGAAAACAAAGGCAATACTTTCTTAATAGAATATGACCCATTTAAAGCAGAGTCATAATAATTAATTGTTTTGGCTCTATCTTTTTCATACCCTATCGATTCATAAAATTTGGTGTTTCCTTTAACAATATCCATTAAATCAAATAACCGATCTGATATATCTTCTAATCTATTTTTATACTTAGGAAACATTTCGCCCAACTCTTTAATTCTTGTCTTTTCGAACGCAATATTATAAACCAAAACAGAACCACCATCAGGTTTAATAACATCAATCATCTGTTTAATTAATTCTTCACGACAATCTGAGTGGTCCTTAGCTAAAAACGAATAATTATCTTTATGTTTATCAATCACACCAGGTGCATGTTCAATATGAATTGAATACTGAAATAAACTTTGAGCGTATGGTTTTTCCCCTTTAAATCTCGGAAGTGGTCCCGGAAACGATTCAAAGTCTAAATGATAAATTGGATATCTTAATTGGTTAATACCAGCTCTAATTTTCGCGACATCAAAATAAGCTTCTTTACTTTCAACAACTTTTCTTTGAATCACATTATTGGGTCTAGTTAGCCAACTTTCAGGAATATCAAGCAAATTCGTAATACCTTCATTAATTAAATCAAAGCGATCACGTTTATTCCCTTCTTCATCTTTAAAACCATGATGAGAATCTAGGTACGTGAATAAATTATTTTGTTTTGGCATGATTGAAAAACAAATATCATAAAACTTACATTGTTTTCTGTCTTTTCTTTGACAGTATCTACCAATTGGTACGGGTGAGGCAAACATTCTATTTAAGTTAAAGATAACTTGCTTCATATCAGCTTCAATTATAGGCATTAGATTTTCAGTAATCCTTGTAAAATCTATGAATACGATAATATCGTTACTATAGATGGCTTTACCATCTTCATCATAAGCACCATCAAAAACATACTCACTATTTAAAACAGCCAAATAATATTTTTGATTATTATTCTTTTTAAAGCCTTCAGAATGTTCAATAACATACCTTTGGAAGGCAAGGTCATAAACATATCTTCCTTCTTGAGAATATTTATCATAAAGACGTTCTTCTTTTTGGTCATATTTCTCATCTGTTATATAGCCTAAATCCTTCTTTAAACAAAGCACACCCTCATCATTATAATCAAAAATAGGGTCCCCTTTAATTGCCATGGCTAAAAACTTTCTTGTCGTGGTTGCCTTGGTTTCAAAAACACTAAACCCATCTTTAGTATCCAAAAAGCCGTCTAAAAAACAGTAAAAATGATAACCTTCTTTTTCCATCTTAAACGACTTTTGTTTGAATGTGTCTGTATTAAAGATTAAATCTCCTTTAAACTTATCTTTAATGCTTTTAGCGGAGATAACCTCAATCTCATTATAAAAAGGCATCATTACCTCAAATTGGGGGTCATCTTTTTGAAGTAAATCACGCTCTTCATCTTCTAAATCCCACATGTCATCTAATAAGATATTTCTTTTTTCTATATTTTCAGCGGTCATCAAATCATCTAAGTCTTCTGAAAATGATACTAGACTATCTCCCTTTTTACGGTAAATTTCTTCTAAGCCAGCAAATCTATCACATCTGATTAAATTTATAAAACCCGTTTTACTAATTTTCATTAGAATCCCTCCCATTTACTTTAATTTTAGCTTTCTAAAATTGTTTGTCAACATTATATTTTATTATTATTATTAATAATAATAAAATTTTAGTGATTTATCTAAAAAAGTTCGCTACATCAACACCATTATCTACTAATGATGACCTAAAACAAAATACTAACAGAAATATGCCAACTTTCACTTATGAAAAAAGTCTGATACAAGACGATTAATAAACCGCTTTTTATCAGACCTAGATTCTTAATTTTTTACCATTGAATTATAAACTATTTAAAATAGTGTTAATAAATTCAGAAGTGAAATAGTCAGTTCTAGAAGTTTCAGTTAAATCAAATGTTTCTAGATTATCAAGACTATGAAAGACAACTTTTTGATTAATATAATCGACATTATTTAAACTAACAGTTACCAAATCAAATGCGCCAACTTCAGCTTTATCCACATTTCCGTTTAATGGGCTTAACGCAATTAAAAGGCTATTTGAATTGGACTCTATGTTACTATCAACAGCGAGTACTTTATCGTAAGAAGTATTGTAGGCTTCACCTGCAATAGAGCCAACATAAAGTCTATCAAAACCATTAATCGTTTCTTCTACTTTACTACCAACAACTAAATTAGATTTAACCAGGGCATTGGTAACTGAGGTACTACTAGATAAACTACCTGCAAATCCACCCAGCGCATAAGTATCATAACTTGATTGTTCTATGGCTTGGTTAGAAGCACCATTTAAAGTAATGCTTGAGTTAGCATAAACTTCATTAAACGAACTTCCTATTGCTCTACCAACAAATCCACCAATTGAAACTTGAATAACTTCTACTTTATTATCTACTTTACTGGTTTGAGTAACTGCTGTTGTTGCATTAAGGGTTAAATCAGCCTTTGATTTTGTAATTGCTGGTTTTAAGGTTGCCGAGTTAGTAACATAACCCACTGCACCACCGATAAATGCGCTATCCGCATTGGTTAAGTTAACCGTTAGATTAGAAGTTGAATTTGTTATGGTTGAGGCAATCATTCTGCCAGCAAACCCACCCGCACTAAACTCAGTTCTACCTGCAGCTGTTAAGTTGAAAGTAGCTGTAACATTACTATTTAATATTTTTCCATTAACATCATTATAAGCGGTTAAACCACCAACATACACATTACCAACATAATTAAAATCTAGAATTACCTCACCTGAAGTAATGGTAACATTATTAATGGTTCCTGTATTTCTAGCTGTCAATAAACCTACATATTGGCTTGAACTGTTTGGTCCAACTAAACTAACTGTAACATTTTCTAAGTTTAAATCTTTAATAGTTCCGTTATTTCTTCCAAATATTGCCGTATAACTACTTCTTTGATTAATAATGATATTTTTAAATGATTTACCATTCCCATCGAAGTTTCCTTGGAAGTTAACCGATTGGAATAATGGTAGGAATGGAGCACTAGAAAAATCAATATCATTTTCTAATCTATAATACGCCGTAACATCGGTTTCCATTGCTTTTAAATCATCTAGTGTTTTGATTAATTTTGGATTGTCAGTTGATGCACCAAGCGTAGATGTTTTAAAAGTTGTTTCTGCTAATTTATAGCCTTTTTTATCCGCTGTGACGTGAATTTCTAATTTATATTCATAACCAATCGATAGCCCCGTTACTTCTATTGTAGTAACACCTTCATCATCCGTTTTTGCTACTGCAGTTGCCATTAGGTTATCTTTGTTATAAACCTTAGCTTCAATGGTACCCTCAGTAATTTCTTCTTTAGGATCTTCTACCTTTAATACTAGATAAACACTCGTTCTTGCAGGTGTAATAGATTCAATTGAAATTTTTGCTGATAAAGCATTATCTTTACAAGCTACTAAAACTAAAATGCTAAATAAACTTAATAGTATTACACTAAACTTTTTCATTATTTCCCCTCCAATAAACTAATCGTATAGTTTATTCTGTCTAAAACTGTTTTTTTACCTAACAATGATAACATCTTAGGTAATTCTGGCCCGTGCATACTACCGGTTGTGGCAATTCTACATGGCATGAATAAGTTCTTACCCTTAACGCCTACATCTTTACCCGCTTGTTTAATCGCATCAGCTATTAAACTTGGTTCAAAATTAATGCCTCTAATTAATGACTTAAATTGTTTAATCGTCCCTAAAGAAGTTGCCTCACCTTTTAAAAACGCTAAAGCATCTTCTTCAATATCTAATCCTTCTTTGAAGAACTCATCATATAATTCAACAATTTGAGCCCCGTATTCGCATCTATCATGAAGTAAACTGGCAAGATCTGCTAACCACTCTTCACTCTTGATTTCTATACCATGTTTAACTAAAAACGGTCTAATAAATTCGACGAATTGCTCATCACTTAATTTTTTAATGTAGGTATGATTAATGAAAGTTAATTTATCCACATCAAAAAAGCTTGGGGCCTTCGTTAATCTATCTGAATCAAATAAATCAATAATTTGATCATGAGATAATATTTCTTCATTAATTGATGGACTCCATCCTAACAATGAGATAAAGTTGAAAAGTGCTTCTGGCAGATAACCTAAATCACGGTACTGTCCAATAAACTGAACAATCGAATGATCTCTTTTAGACAACTTTTTCTTTTCTTCATTTACAATTAATGTCATGTGACCAAATAACGGTACACTCCAACCAAATGCTTGATAAACCATGATTTGTTTAGGCGTATTGGTAATATGTTCTTCCCCTCTAAAAACATGGGTTATTTTCATAAAGTGGTCGTCGATAACAACTGCGAAATTATAAGTCGGAATACCGTTATCTTTTAATATAATCCAGTCTTCAATATCTTTACTTTCAAAAGACAGTGTGCCTCTTACCATATCATCAAAACTATAGGTTTGACCCTTTGGTACTTTAAAACGAACAGCATAATTCTCACTGCCCTCTTTGTATTCTTTGTAAGCTAAACCTCGTTCTAATAAAGTATTCGCATACTGTTTATATAAATCCAAACGTTCTAATTGACGGTAAGGTCCATAAGCGCCACCTTTATCTGGAGACTCATCCCAATCTAAACCTAACCATTTTAAGTTCTCTAATTGTGAGGCTTCACCACCTTTAACGTTTCTAGCGATATCAGTATCTTCAATTCTTATAATAAAGTCACCTTTATGATGACGCGCAAATAAGTAATTGAACATTGCTGTTCTAGCGTTCCCAATATGGAGTAATCCAGTTGGACTTGGTGCGTATCGCACTCTAACTTTTTTCATAAAAACACTCCTTTAACATGCAAATAATATTATACAAGAATTTTCACATTATAACAAACTAATTTAACGGTTTGAATTAGAATTGAGAATTCACTTCAGTGTTAATCATAGTCAAATTTATTTATCTAGAAAATCTATTTTTACAACAATTGTTCTTTTTAGTTTCTACACCTATGAAAAACACCTCCTTAGTACAACACACATTACAATTATTTTATGTGTTTACTATAGAGGTATCTTTTTAAAACGATGTCATAATTTTAATATAATAAAACTTAACTACTTTTGATGAGGTATTTTAATACTTTGAAAATAAAACCAATCATATAGACTAATAAAAGTATAAAAAGGATAATCCCTAAAATGGAAAATGAATATTGTTTTAAAAAGGTGGGATTACCTCCTGTCGTAGTTCCATAGACAATAGCTATCTGTTGTGTGAATGCAACTGTAATCGAGCTTACAGAAATAATAATAACATGAATAATATTTTTTTCCTTTGTTTTATCAATACATAAACCAAAC